>Ga0209648_10004561_pt1 | contig 11782 bp, 10 predicted proteins | sample GraSoi2013_115cm_FD_185830 | JGI IMG/M metagenome (GOLD analysis project Ga0209648, IMG submission 185830) | Grasslands soil microbial communities from the Angelo Coastal Reserve, California, USA - Sample 9_17_2013_115cm (SPAdes) (version 2) | ecosystem: Environmental > Terrestrial > Soil >...
CGAACAACAGCGCGCGGCGCAGGTCCATCCATGTCGCGCGCGGGCTGACCGAGGCGTCCTCGAGGGCGATACCGCCGATCGTCAGGAGCAGCCCGTAGAGCACCGACAGGGCCAGGAATAGCAGGAAGCCGACCGACGACAGCGTGCCGGCCAGCAGGGCGGCGGTACTGACGACATAACCGGATAGCTCGATCACCGGGCCCAGCACCTCGAACAACAGCATCGCCGGCAGGGCAACCAGGCCCACCGCACGATAGCGGGGGTTCATCAGCATCCGGCGGTGGATCAGCAGCGTCTCCATGCACCCGCGGTGCCAGCGCCGTCGCTGGCGGCGCAGATACCTGGCTTTTTCCGGTGCCTCGGTCCAGCAGACTGGGTCGGGCACGTGGACGATCCGGTAGGGTTGCCGCGCGTCGCGCCACGTGCGGTGGAGACGCACGACGAGCTCGAAGTCCTCGCCCACGGTGTCGGTGCGGTAGCCCCCCGCGGCGATCACCGCGTCCCTCCGGAAGAGCCCGAACGCTCCCGAGACGATCAGCAGCGCGTTGAACGCGGCCCAGCCGGTCCGGATGCCGTAGAACGCGCGCAAATACTCGACGACCTGGAACATCGCGAATCGCGAGCTCGGCGGGGCCACCTGAAGTACCCGGCCGCGGTCGATGCGGCAGCCGTTGGCGATGCGTATCGTGCCCGCCGCCACCAGCGTCCGGCCTGGATCCTCGATGAACGGCAGCGCCACCTTGGCCAGGGCATCCTGCTCGAGGATCGAGTCGGCATCCATCGAGCAGGCGAGTGGGGATGACGCGAAGTTGAGCCCGGCGTTGAGGCTGTCGGCCTTGCCCCCGTTCTCCTTGTCGATGACGAGCAGCGGCAGTCGGCTGCGCGGCGCGTATATTCCCTTGACCGGACGGTGCGGCAGGTACGGCGGCGTCGGGCAGCGGACCGGCCGCAGGTCGAAGACCTCGACCATTCGCCGCAGCGTGTCGTCCGTCGAGCCGTCGTTTATGACCACGATTTCGATCTTCGGGTAGTCAAGGGCCAGCAGCGACCGCACGCTGTCGGCGATCCCGGACGCCTCGTTGAACGCGGGGACGAGGATCGCGATCGAGGGAGCGAGCGGCGAGCGGAGCGCGCGCCGCATCGAGGTCGCGCTCGCTCGCGCCGCGTACCGCCTGAGCTCGACGGCCGCCACGATGAGCAGCCCGGAGTGGACGATGCTGAACGCGACGAAGAAGCCGAGGACGAACCACAGGTAGACGATCATGACTGCGCTGCCGCCTCGGCGAGTTCCCGCACCTGCGGCTGGCTGGACCGGGCCGCCCGATGGAGCGCCGCCAGGCCCGGCGGGCCCAGCCGGGCCAGGGCCCGGGCGGCGGCGGCCTGCACCGGCCAGTCCGCCCCGGCGATCAGGCGTTCCAAGACGTGAATCTCCGCCCGGTCGCCGATGGAGCCGAGCGCGGTCACGGCGTCGGCCCGGGCGGACGGCGAGCGCTGTTCGTCGAGGGCGAGGCGGGCCAGCGCCCGGGTCGCCTGGGACTCGCCGATCATGCCGAGACCGCGGGCCGCGCTGGCGGCGATGGTGTCGCTGTCACCGAGGGCTTCCTGAAGCGCCGGCGCATGCTGTACCAGGCGCAGGCCGCCCACGATGGTGATGGCGATGGCGCGCAGTTCAGGTGGCGCACCCGGGTCCAGTAGCGGGGCCAGCGCTGCTGGCCGTCGCTGGCCGAGGGCGAGGACCACCGCGGCGGCCGCTCCCGGGGCGACGAGTACATCGCGCCCGGCAGCGGCGGCGACCAGGGGGACGCTCTCCTCGCCGCCGATATCGGCGAGGACGCGGGCGCAGGTCGCACGCACCAGAAGATCACGATCGGCGAGGCCCGCAGTAAGGGCGGGCACCGCCGCCGGGCTGGCCATGGCCGCCAGCGTCTCGGCGGCCCGGCGGCGCACGGCCGGGCGGCGGTCGGCCAGCTCGGATATGGCCTGGCGGGCGTAGCCGAGCTGGTCAAGGAGTTCCACCAGCCGCGTACGCTCACTGCCGCGCAGGTCCGCCAGCGCCTCAAGCGCGGCATGGAGCAGGGCGGCGCGCTCGTCCGGCCCGGTCACCGGCGGCACCCGCGGGCTGCCGACCAGGAATTCCGCGAGCAGTCGCTCGGCGGGCGGGCGGCGCCCAGCCTCCTGGCGCCGACGGCCGACGGCTCTCCCCCGGACCACGATGATGAACGCGGTGAGCAGGACGACGGCCAGCGCAAGCCCGGCCACTGTGTCGGCGAGTACCGCCCTCAAGGCCTGGGACGCGCCAGCGCGCGCCGGACCCGGGCCGACAGTTCGTGCGGGCTGAACGGTTTCGGTATGTACTCCTCAACTCCGAGGCTCAGGCCGCCTAGCACGTCATCTTCGCTCGTCCGCTCGGTCAGCATCACGATTGGCATCGCCTTTGTTCGCGGATCCTCGCGCAGGGCCCGCACGACCTCGAACCCGTCGAACTTGGGCATCACCTTGTCCAAGACGAGCAGGTCCGGGAGCTCGCGCAGGGCGAATTCCACCGCCTCCTCGCCGTCGGCCGCCTCCACCACGTCGTAGCCCTCGGCGGTGAGCCAGGCCGCGACCAGCCGACGGATCGTGGCAGAATCCTCCGCAATCAGGATCTTCATGACTGTCCCCCCACCGCGAGCCGTGAACGATCCCGCGGCCGTCATCGTAACCTCGAGCCCGCCAGCTAAATACTGAAGGGCATTGTACGATCACTATACGTAACAAACCGTCTCGGGAGCACGGGTTGGCCCCCGCGCCGGGGAGGTTCACCCGCAGGATCAAGGGCAGCCGGTTCCAGCTTGGCTCCGCACGCCCGTAAGAGGGCCGCCCTGCTTAGGAAGTGCCCAGAGTCTCGAGCTGGCCGAGCACCTGGCCGTAGGCGAGCGAGATCAGCTTGAGCACGTTGCCGTGCGCGCCGAGCGGCGCGCAGCATTTGGCGCCTATCGCCGTCGCGGCTTCCTCGATGGCGGCCAGGTCGGCTTCCGGGCCGATCACGCACGGGGCGAGGGCGATCCGGGTCACGCCCATGCCTTCGAGCTGGGCCGCCGCCTCCTCGATGGTGGGCTTGGCGTCCAGCGAGGCGGCCATGACCGGGAGCGCGAGCCTGGCCGCGAGCAGGAAGGCGGTGACGCTGGCGGTGCCGACCGCCTCTTCCCCGCCGACCGTCGCCAGGATGATGCCGTCGGCCGAGGTCGTGATGCTGAACATGCGCACCCGGTCGGCCCGGGCCAGCCCGGCGTCCGCGAGCCTGTGGTGCAGCGCCTCGGCCAGCAGGGCGTTGGTGTTGAAGACCTCGCCGATCCGCGCGTTGGCGCCGCTGGCCGCGATGGCCTCGCGCAGCGCCCGGATGCTGGCCGGGTGCGGCGTCACCACCTGCGGCACCACCACGGCCGACGGCGCGCCCGCGGGGCGCCTGGCCGCCGCGTCGGCCAGCACGGCCCTGATTCCCGCGGGGTCGCCGCGCCCGCCGTGGTCGATCCGCGCCGTGCGGACGTCCAGGGCCGGGTTGTCCACCCGGAGCACGGTCGCGATGTCCGCGGTCGGCCCGGTCAGGCCGTCCTCGCCGGCGTCCGGCACCGCGAGCACCAGCGCCGGTGCGCCCTCGGGCAGGCTGTTGGGCATCGGACGGCGGTGGCGCCCGCCCGGCGCGACGAGCCTGGCCTGCGGCTGGCGGACCGGCTGACGGGTGGGTGAGCCCGGCGGGCGAGCCGGCGCGCCCGGCTGGCGGGCGAATGCCCCCGATCCTGGCTGCCTGCGGGCCAGCGCGTCGGATTCTGGCTGACCGTATCCCGGAAAATCGGCTCCCTGCGGGCCTGGCTCGGTGGAGAATTGCGGCGGCATCGCTCTCCGTCCCGCCCCCTGCCGGGACGGCGCATCCGACGGTACGCCCGCTCCTGGCCGTCGCCCGGGCAGCCCGGTCGAGGAGTCGCGAACGTCTGTCACACAAGCGAAGCGTAGTCGTCCGTGATCAAGAACATGTGAAAACCCATAAAAAAAGGACATGCGGCCAATAGTGACGCGCATGTCCATTTGTGTCCGTCGTGCGTCTATCGGACGGTCCCCGCGCCAGCGGATCCGCCCTGCTCGCCGAACTTGTTACTAGCGGGTAGCATAGGTCTCAGCACGGGCGGAACGGCGACACGGCCGTCTGAGACGGCCCGGTGAGACGGTGGAGCAGCGGATGAGCCACTACCAGAGCAACCTGCGGGATATCGAGTTCAACCTCTTCGAGGTGCTGCGACGCCAGGACCTGCTCGGCCAGCCTCCCTACCCCGAACTCGACGAGGAGACCGCCCGCGGCATCCTGACCGAGCTCGAGCGGCTGGCGACCGGCCCGCTGGCCGAATCCTTCGCCGACGCGGACCGGAACCCGCCGGTCTTCGACCCGGCCACGCACTCGGTGCGGATTCCCGAATCGCTGCGCAAGTCCTACCGCGCGTTCATGGACGCCGAGTGGTACCGGCTGTCGCTGCCCGAGGAACTGGGCGGGACCGGCGCGCCCAGGTCACTGAACTGGGCCATGGCCGAGCTGATCCTCGGGTCCAACCCCGCCGTCTGGATGTACGCCAGCGGGCACACCATGGCCCGGGTGCTGTGGGACCTCGGCACCGAGGAGCAGAAGCGGTTCGCCGAGCAGGCCGTGGAGCGCGAGTGGGGCGCCACCATGGTGCTGACCGAGCCCGACGCGGGCTCCGACGTGGGTGCCGGCCGGACCCGGGCGATCGAGCAGCCCGACGGGACCTGGCACATCGAGGGTGTCAAGCGGTTCATCACCAGCGCCGAGCACGACCTGGCGGAGAACATCTTCCACCTGGTGCTGGCCCGGCCCGAAGGGGCAGGCCCGGGCACCAAGGGCCTGTCGATGTTCCTGGTGCCCAAGTACCTGGTCAACGCGGACGGGACGCTGGGCGAGCGGAACGGCGTGTTCATCACCAACGTCGAGCACAAGATGGGCCTGAAGGCCTCCACTACCTGTGAGGTCACCTTCGGGCCAGTTCAACCAGGGGATCGCCCCGCGGTCGGCGCCCTGGTCGGCGGCGTGCACGACGGCATCAGGCAGATGTTCAAGGTCATCGAGGACGCCCGGATGATGGTCGGGACCAAGGCCATCGCCACCTTGTCCACCGGCTACCTGAACGCGCTGGACTTCGCCGGGAACCGGGTGCAGGGCGCCGACCTCACCCAGATGACGGACAAGACCGCGCCGCGGGTGACGATCATCCACCACCCCGACGTCCGCCGGATGCTGATGCTGCAGAAGGCCTACGCCGAGGGCATGCGGGCGCTGGTCCTGTACACGGCCACGCTGCAAGACACTCTGCAGATCGCGGCGGCGCAGGGACGCGCCGACGAGGCTACTGCCGCGCTGAACGACCTGCTGCTGCCGGTGGTCAAGGGCGTCGGCTCGGAGCGCTCCTACGAGATGCTCACCCTGTCCCTGCAGACCCTCGGCGGCTCCGGGTTCCTCCAGGACTACCCGATCGAGCAGTACATCAGGGACGCCAAGATCGACAGCCTGTACGAGGGCACCACCGGGATCCAGGGCATGGACCTGTTCTTCCGCAAGATCGTCCGGGACAACGGGAAGGCGTTCGGCGCGCTGCTCGCCGCGATCAAGGAGTTCGCCGCGGCAGACGGCGGCAACGGCAGGCTCAAGGCCGAGCGGGCCGCGCTGGCCGAGGCGGCCGGGCACGTCGAGGCGATGGCCGCCGCCATGGCGGGCTTCCTGATGGCGTCGGCCGGGCAGCCCGCCGAGGTCTACAAGGCGGGCCTGAACACGACCAGGCTGCTGATGGCGCTCGGCGACCTGGTCATCGGATGGCTGCTGCTGACCCACGCGGAGATCGCGCAGCGCAAGCTCGACGAGATCGCCCCCGGCCACCCGGACCGCGACTTCTACGCGGGCAAGCTGGGCGCGGGCCGGTTCTTCGCCGCCACCGTGCTGCCCAGGCTGGCTGTCGAGCGCGCGATCGCCGAACAGACCACGCTGGACCTGATGGACCTGCCCGAGGGCGCCTTCTAGCCCGTCAGGCCCAGGCGAGCATCCGGACCGGGTCCTCCAGCATCGCGCCGACGTCGCGGAGCACGGCCGACGCGAGTTCGCCGTCCACGATGCGGTGGTCGAAGGACAGCGACAAGGTGCACGCCTTGCGCACCGCGAGTTGCCCGTCCACCACCCAGGGCGTGTCCTTGACCTGCCCGAACGCGAGGATGGCGGTCTCGCCGGGGGTGAGGATGGGCGTGCCCGCGTCCACCCCGAACACTCCGACGTTGGTGATCGTGATCGTGCCGCCCGTCAGGTCGGCGGGGGTGGCCTTGCCCGCCCGCGCGGTCTCGGTCAGCGCCTGCAGGCTGCGGGCCAGTTCGGGGAACGGCAGGGCACCCGCGTTTTTGATGTTCGGCACGATCAGGCCGCGCTCGGCGGCCACCGCGATGCCGAGGTTCACGTAGTGCTTGACCACGATCTCGCCGGCGGCGGCGTCCCAGGAAGAGTTGACGAGCGGGTGCCTGGCCACCGCGATGAGCAGCGCCCGCGCCACGAACAGCAGCGGCGAGGGCCGCAGGTCCGCGAACTCGGGCAGGTCGCGGACCCGGCGCACCGCCGCCATCGTCTCGGTGACGTCGACCTGCAGGAACTCGGTGACGTGCGGTGCGGTGAACGCGCTGGACACCATGGCCGCGGCCATGTGCTTGCGCACACCGCGGACCGCGATACGCTCCTCCCCGCCCGGGCTGGGGACCGCGACCCGGGCGGCCGTCCGTGCGCCGTTCTCCATGACGGCCGAACGGGCCGGGCTATCCGCAGCCGCCGCCCGCTGTACGTCGTCCCGGGTGATCGAGCCGTCCGGGCCGCTGCCCGCCAGGCTGGCCAGGCTGATGCCGAGGTCCTTGGCCAGCTTGCGCACCGGCGGCTTGGCCAGCGCGCGCCCGGCCAGGACCACGGTTTCCGCGACCGGCTGCGCGGTCTTGCGCCCGCGGCGGGTGGTCGAGGAGGCCTTGACGCCGTAGCCGACCAGGACCGCCTGCCGTGCGGGCGCCTCGGCGGCCGGGCTTTCGGCTACCGGGCTCCCGGCCGGCGCGGGGGCGGGAACCTCGGCCCGTTCGGCATCATCTGTTTTCTGCTGGCCGGCCACCTCGATCGCGATGATCGGGACGCCGACGTCGACGGTTTGGCCCTCCTCGGCCAGCAGCCGGGCGACGGTCCCGTCCCACGGGGACGGCAGTTCGACCACCGCCTTGGCCGTCTCGATCTCCACGATGATCTGGCCGTCCTCCACCGTGTCTCCCGGCTTGACGCGCCAGGTCACGATGTCGGCTTCGGTCAGGCCCTCGCCCACGTCGGGAAGCTTGAACTGCTTGAGTTCGGCCATTGGTCGCGCCTCCTCAGTAGCCGAACGTGCGGTCGACGGCGTCCAGGATCCGGTCCAGGTCGGGCAGGTAGTAATCCTCGAGCCGGGACGGCGGGTAGGGGGTGGCGAAGCCGCCGACCCGCAGCACCGGCGCCTCGAGCTGGTAGAAGCACTGCTCGGTGACCCGGGCCGCGATCTCGGCCCCGAGTCCGGCGTACACCGGCGCCTCGTGCGCCACGACGCAGCGGCCGGTCTTGCGCACCGAGGCGCAGATCGCGTCCATGTCGAGCGGGGACAGCGAGCGCAGGTCGACGACCTCGATGCTGCGTCCGTCGCCACGGGCGGCGAGCGCGGACTCCAGGCAGGTGCGCACCAGCGGGCCGTAGGTGAGCAAGGTCACATCGGTGCCCTCGAGGGCGACCTTCGCCCGGTCCAGCGGCAGCGCGGCCGCCACGCCGTTCGCGGTATCGACCTCGCCCTTGTCCCAGTAGCGCCGCTTCGGCTCGAAGAAGATCACCGGGTCGTCGGAGCTGATCGACTGCTGGATCATGGCGAACGCGTCGGCCGCGTCCCCGCAGGCGACCACCCGCAGGCCCGCGGTATGCGCGAAGATCGCCTCGGGCGACTCGCTGTGATGCTCGACCGCGCCGATGCCGCCGCCGCACGGGATGCGGATGGTCACCGGCAGGCTGAGCTGGCCGCGGGACCGGTAGCGCATCTTGGCCAGCTGGCTGATGATCTGGTTGGCGGCGGGGTACACGAAGCCGTCGAACTGGATCTCGCAGACCGGCCGGTAGCCGCGCAGCGCCAGGCCGATGGCCGTGCCGACGATGCCGGACTCGGCCAGCGGGGTGTCGATCACCCTGGCCTCGCCGAAGTCCTTCTGCAGCCCGTCGGTGACGCGGAAGACGCCGCCGAGCTTGCCGACGTCCTCGCCCATGATCAGGACCTTGGGGTCGTTCTCCAGCGCCTTGCGCAGGCCGGCGTTGAGCGCCTTGGACAGGGTCAGGGTGGTCATCGCGCCCCCTCCTGCTCGAAGGAGTCCAGGTAAGCGGCGAACTGCTCGCGCTCGGTCTGCAGGATCGAGGTGGGTTCGGCGTACACGTGGTCGAAGATGGCCAGCGGCGGCGGGTCTGGCATCGTCCGGCAGGCCTCGCGGACCCGGGCGCCGACCTGCTTGGCTTCCGCGTCGACGCCGGCGAAGAACTCGGGCTCGGCCTGCCCGGTGCGGGCCAGGTAGGCCCGGACCCGCTCGATGGGGTCCTTGTGCTTCCACACCTCGAGCTCGCTGGCCAGCCGGTACCTGGTGGGGTCGTCGGTGGTGGTGTGCGCGCCCATCCGGTAGGTGAACGCCTCGATGAAGGTGGGCCCCTGGCCTTCCCTGGCCGCCTGCAGGGCCTTCTGCGTCACCGCGTAGCACGCCAGCACGTCGTTGCCGTCGACCCGGAGCCCGGGGAAGCCGAACCCGCGGGCCCGCTGGTAGAGCGGGATGCGGCTCTGCTTCTCCAGCGGCTCGGAGATCGCCCACTGGTTGTTCTGGCAGAAGAAGACGATCGGCGCGTTGAACACCGAGGCCCAGACGAAGGCCTCGTTCACGTCGCCCTGGCTGGTGGCGCCGTCGCCGAAGTACGCGATGACCGCCTCGGCCTCGTCGCCGCCGACCGCCCCGTCGCGCTGGATGCCCATCGCGTAGCCGGTGGCGTGCAGAGTCTGGCTGCCGATCACGATCGTGTACAGGTGGAACTTGTGCTCCTTGGGGTCCCAGCCGCCGTGGCTGACGCCCCGGTAGAGCGCGAGCAGCTTCACAGGGTCGATGCCGCGGCACCAGGCCACGCCGTGCTCGCGGTAGGTGGGGAACACCATGTCCTGCGGGCCCAGCGCCCGGCCGGACCCGATCTGGGCGGCCTCCTGGCCGAGCAGCGAGGCCCAGATGCCCAGCTCGCCCTGGCGCTGCAGGGAGATGGCGGTGGTGTCGATGGCGCGGACAAGCACCAGGTCCCGGTACATCCCCCTGATGTCGGCGGCGGACAGGTCCAGCGGGTAGTCGGGATGATCGATCCGCTCGCCCTCCGGGGTGAGCAGCTGGACGAATTCGCCCGCCTGGTCCGGCATATCCGGGGCGGGCTGGTTGAGTGTTAGTGCGGCGGTGGTCGCGGCGCCGGATTCGACGGTCACGTGCCACTCCTTTCCGGGCCGGGACTGGGATCACCAGCGCCGGCCAGACGGCTCAAGGGTCCGGGACTTCGCTGTCCCTGGGCGCTCGCGTACGCTGCGTGCCCGGTGGGGCTGCACGCGTCCGCGTTCCCCGTGGGACGCTCCTCACCTGACGATATATGCCCTGATGACCCTGGAGGATACGTGGCGCGCGTGATCGTGGACGTAATGCTCAAGCCGGAGATACACGATCCGCAGGGCGAGGCCATCGCCGGCGCCTGCCGCCGGCTGGGCTTCGGGCAGGTGCTCGGCGTGCGGCAGGGAAAGCGGTTCGAGGTCGAACTCGACGGGCCCGCCGACGAGGCCGCTGTGACAGCCATCACAAACCTGGCGCGGGACCTGCTGTCCAACCCGGTCATCGAGGACTTTGCGCTGCGCGCGGGGTGAGCCGGCGCTGCGCGCATTCGCACGAAACTAGTGCACGTTCATTATGAAACTTGCGCGGGCGGTTTCAGCCGCGTTAACGGGGAATCACTCCCATCGTGAGGGTGATTCAGGAGCGAGACTGCATGACGCGGCGGGAACCGTCGCGCGGTCTGAATCACCCGAACTCTGGGGGTGCACTGTGAGTACGGGTGGCGCGAGGCGGGTGAAGCCGGATCCTGACGTGAAGTTCTGCCTGGTGTTCCAGTGCGAGACGATCAGCGTGCCGGTGATGCGCCGCGTCCTCGGCGACACCCTGCGCGGGCTCGGCGTGGACGAGGAATCGGTGTACGACATCCTGCTCGCGGCGACCGAAGCCTGCACCAACGTCCTCACCCACGCGGGCCGGCACGTCCGCGGCTACGCGGTGGTCACCAGCCTCGGCGCGGTCGGCTGCCAGGTCGAGGTGGCGGACGAGGGGATCGGCGTCGCCCCGGCGCCGCAGGAGCCCGCGGCGCAGGAACTCCAAGCGCCGGTCGCCCAGCTGCCCGAGTCGGGCCGCGGCCTGGCCATCATGCGGGCCTTCGTGGACAACGTCACCCTGGACAGCAGGCCGGGACACGGCACCGTGGTGACCATGCGCAAGCACATCAACTGGTCGTCGGACGCCCCCCTGCGCCAGTTCCGCGCGGCCAGCTAGGCTCTGCCCTCCCGCTCGCCTCCGGGCCGCTTCGAGGCGGCTCCTTCCCTCGTCGCTCCTCCGTCGCTCCTCAGTCCAGTCGCCGCCGCGGCCCTTTGGCTCGCGAGGGGACAGATAAACTTCCTGGGTGCGGATTGGGGTCATCACCTTTCCCGGGTCGCTCGATGACCGGGACGCGGCGCGGGCCGTCCGGCTCGCCGGGGCCGAGCCGGTGGCGCTGTGGCACGGCGACCGCGACCTGCGCGGCGCGGACGCGGTGATCCTGCCCGGCGGCTTCTCCTACGGCGACTACCTGCGCTGCGGCGCGATCGCCAGGTTCGCCCCGGTGATGAGCGAACTGGTGCCCGCCGCCCGGGCCGGCCTGCCGGTGCTCGGCATCTGCAACGGGTTCCAGATCCTGTGCGAGGCGCACCTGCTGCCCGGCGCGCTGACCCGCAACGCCGGCCTGAAGTTCATCACCAGGGACCTGCGGCTGCGGGTGGAGAACGCGCGGACGGCGTGGACGCGGGCCTACTCCGGCGGGGACCAGATCGTGGTCCCGCTGAAGAGCGGCGAAGGCGCCTACGCGGCCGACCCGGGTACGCTCGCCGGCCTCGAGGCGTCCGGGCTGGTCGTGCTGAGGTACGCCGACGGCAATCCCAACGGGTCGGCCGCCGCCATCGCGGGGGTGTGCAACGCGGCGGGCAACGTGGTCGGCCTGATGCCGCATCCGGAGCACGCGGTCGACTCGCTGACCGGGCCGTCGGCCGACGGCCTCGGCTTCTTCGCCTCCGTGGTCGCGGGAGTCGCCGCGTGACGGTCGACCACGTCCAGCCGTTCGCCGAGCTGGGGCTGACGCCGGCCGAGTACGAGACGATCGTGGACACCCTCGGCCGCCGCCCGACCGACGCCGAGCTGGCTCTCTACTCGGTCATGTGGAGCGAGCACTGCTCCTACAAGTCCTCCAAGGTGTACCTGAGGCAGCTGGCGGCCAAGGCCCCGCCGTCCGACGCGCTGCTCGCGGGGATCGGCCACAACGCCGGGGTGGTGGACATCGGCCAGGGCTACGCGGTCACCTTCAAGATCGAATCGCACAACCACCCGTCGTACGTGGAGCCCCATCAGGGCGCCGCCACTGGCGTCG
>Ga0209648_10004565_pt1 | contig 11780 bp, 15 predicted proteins | sample GraSoi2013_115cm_FD_185830 | JGI IMG/M metagenome (GOLD analysis project Ga0209648, IMG submission 185830) | Grasslands soil microbial communities from the Angelo Coastal Reserve, California, USA - Sample 9_17_2013_115cm (SPAdes) (version 2) | ecosystem: Environmental > Terrestrial > Soil >...
TGTAACTACCCAGGTGCCCAGGCGATAGGGAATGGCTTGCCTGCAAAGACGGCGGCCAGAGCGGCAAGCATCGTATGGCCTTGTTTGCGCATCGTCGACAGATAGCTGCGAATGTGACAAAAGGCCGTCACTCCGTCCTCACTGCGAAAGGTGCCTGCAATCTTTTGCTGGACTTTGACCATCCGTAGATCCCTCTCGGCCAGGTTGTTGGTAAATGGCCGAGAGAGATCGTCCAGAAACGCCAGCACCTGGTCGGCACGCCGGAGTAAGTCATCTAAGAGATTCTTGGCGGCACTCTGCTTCTGGCGCCCACGCCGTTTGGGGATCGCTTCTCTGCTGGGTGGCGGTTGTGCTGCAAAGCCTGCTGCCAGAATCTCGAAATAGCGCACCACCCACTCCTCCCGCTCGATGGCAGGGACGCCCAAGGCACCACGTTGCCGCCACTCATCGGTCGCAGCATGCATATCCAGCAGCAGCTCGTGCATCTCACGAGCCCACCCTTGCTGTTCGTGTTCATGCAGGTAGAGACAATCCCGCAACAGGTGCGCTGCGCACACACTGTGCTGACAGGGGTACTGGTCATAGCTGGAAAAGCGATCATGCATGCCCCGTCCATGAAAGCGCGGCCAGATGCCGATCGCTTCCAACGCCTGCTTGCCTCGCTTGGCGTGCCAGGCCAGGTGGGTCAGCCACGGCGTACTGTTGACGTGCATCCAATGCAGCTTGCCTCCCACATGGATGCCCGTTTCGTCCCCATGCTGCAGTCGACTCGCGCTGATCCAGTCGCCAATGCGCTCGACGGTCGGTTCCAGAGTCTGCGCTGCCTGCTGCACCCACCCAATGAGCGTCCCCTCCGAGATCTGACAGTCGCACAGGTCGCCGAGCAGTTCGCACGTCCGGGCGAGTGGCACCAACTGGTACTGATGCAGATAGACGGCCAAGGCGCGCAGGTTCGACCCATATTGCGCTGGAGCCTCCACCCCTGCCGGAAAGCTTCCCCGACTCGCCTGCTGACAGCGTGGGCAACACACCTCCTCCACTTGATGCTCTCGCACCAAGAGCCGCACCTCGGGCAGGTCATGGACCTGTCGGCGTTCCTTGACCGTTCCTGTGACTCCTTCCAACGGCTGCTGGCAGTGGCCGCAGACCAGGGGCCGATGACGCACCACCTCATCAGGGCTGGCGAGCTGCATCAAGGTCCGCCCAGGATGTCCTGGCTGCCCTCCCGTCTTCCTCTCGCTCCTGTGACGCTGGCTTCGCAGTTTTCGTCCTGGGCCATCACTCGACGGCGGTTTGCTGCTGTTATGGCTATCCTTGGCAAGTTGCCCTTCCACCTCTCGCAAGCGCACCAAGATGGACTCCATCTGCTGGCGCAGGGAGGCATTTTCGGCTCGCTCCGCTGCCAACTCTGTCTCGACTCGGGCCGTCTTGGCTCGCTCTCTTGCCAGTTCCATTTCTAGTTGCCCGATGCGTTCTTCTGCTCTCATGGCCCTATTTTAACAGCCTCTACAATCCCTGACCTGAGCAGTTACAAATTTGTTCGAGGATTCTACCGACGATGATCGCCATTACCAGGCCGGGGATGGTGTAATCGCTGAAAGGCGTGCCCTGCAGCCACGCGAGTGGGAACTGAACCGCTCCTACCGCAAGACCGACCCCACATGCGATGGATGTCAGAGCGACAAACGCTTCGAGCACGACGAGTGTGAGACGGACTTCTTTGTGTTTCATCCTCGTTTTCCTTCTCTGCAAGCGGAATGGGTACTCCATTCCGCTTGGAAGCATCTAGCAGCCGCTGCTCCAGCTAAAAAGGCGAGAGGGCTTTCCTTCAGATCATTCTCTGCTCCCGTGGTGATCTCTCCGGTCTCAAGCTCCTCCGCCACGCGCCCGCCCAGGCCCACGGCAAGACGGGCCAGCAGGTAGGTGCGCGGATAGTTGTGCCGGTCATCGATCGGCACGATCTGCGTCGCCCCCAGCGCTTGACCGCGCGGCACGATCGTCACCTTATGCACCGGGTCCGCCCCTGGCACGAGCAGCGCTACCAGGGCGTGGCCGCCCTCGTGGTAGGCGGTCACCCGCCGCTCCTCTGGGCTGAGCACGAGCGGGCGCTCGGCCCCCATCATGTAGGAAGAGCATCTATCAGTGCTATTACAATTGTCTCTCTCATAAGATAGCGTAGGCGCCTCACAGTATCATCACGGTCACGACGCCTCGCCTTACAAGGCCATCACATTCTCGGGACAGCAGAAGGTTAGCGTTCGAGCCGAGGCTGATCTCACGCCTCGCGTGTTTCAGGCTTCATGCCGAATAGACGACGCGCTAGAGGGACCCTCCTGATCAGTACCTCATAGATGATCAGTGTCGAGGCTAAGGAGAGTGTACTTACTACCAGGAACTTCGGCGCAGTAGCAACGCGCCATTGCGCAAAGAAAAAGGCCATCATGACGATCATAAAGAAATGCAGCACATAGAATGGCAAAATTGCTTCATTCAAATACCGGATAAGTCTGTTGTTCACATGTAGAAAGCGCATGCCAAAATAGAGAGCGAAGAGCATCCAGGACCAGCCTATGATAGTCCATAAGAGTTGGTACAGCTCATATTTGAGCGAGTAGCCCGGCGTGCCTTCCCAAACCTTGAGAAACCCGGGGCCATACATCGTGACTAAAAGCGTCCCAAGGCTGGCGATTCCCACGGCAAGAGCCACCATCCCTTGCTGTTGTAATGCCTTCGCCAACCGGGGATCGGACACCAGGACATAGCCGTAGATAAAATACATGAACCAGATGAAAAAGTCGCTCCATCCCTGATAGACGGGGAATGCGGCACGCAGCGTCAGTTGAATCAAAGCAAGCGGGAGGATGAACACAAACATCCCTCCACGCCTCGCGCAGATTCTGGCCAGCCAACCGGCCACACGGCGACCGGCGGTGCTTTTCAAGGAGAGAAAAGGAGCGAGTGCCAGGACAGAAAAGAGGAAGAGGAAAGCGAGAAACCACAGATGGAACCCGTAAGCAGCCAGGGACTCGGGATTCCAGGCAGATGGGAGGCGCGAAAAGAAAGCGAGATAGTACTGGAAAAAGGAACTATGAGAGAGTGAACGGATCACATCCAGCAAGTACGCCTGAGGCGGGGACAAGAGCAGCACCCCGACCGCACAAGGGATAACCAGGCGAGCAAACCGTTCGCTGATGAACTGGCGGCCCGTGCGTGTCCCCAGTGAAAACCAGGCACTGGCGCCTGCGAGCAAAAAGAACAGCGCCATGCCCCATTCGGTACCAAAGACGATCAGAGCCGTGCCCCTGCTATCATTCACATGCCAGTAGAGGAGATTAAAGATGGATAAGGCGTGGGAGTAGAACACGCCCAACACAGCGAACACACGCAGCCAGTCGAGGTAATAGAGCCTCTTTGGCTTCCCGGCGACCGGCAAGTCAGTCCTCCCCAGCCTTTCGCCTTTCGTCTCATCTTTTTGAGCATCGGGTGGGCCAGGTAGCTGCGTGGGATGGTTCACTGGTAAAAGACCCGCCTTTCATTTCATAGAGATCAAAGGAAGCATAGTACGAGGCTCTCACAGATTCGTCACATGTTGCAAGCGCCGTCTCCCACTTTCCTCACAATCCATAAAACCACAGGTGAACTCTCGCCCCTTTCTTAAACCCTGCACCAATTTGACATGCTTTGAATGGAGGAAATACACTATGGCGTACTATCACGTAATTGTAGCGAATGAGAAAAACAGTAGCCTGGAGACGAACCTCTGCATTGTATGCACACTCCTCTATCTTTACGCTTTCGGACCAGAAAAGACAGGACTTTTGCGACTGCAACACCTACCGCGCTTCAGCGCCCTGGCCGCCGTCTCCGCAAGGTGATCGTGACACTCCTTGCGATTTTGGGGATACTCACCCTCTTGTACGCGGGCCTCTGCGCCTACATTGCTACCCGGATCGAATATGCTCCACCGCTGCCTATCACCAGGACACCCGCGGCATTCGGACTGGAGTATCGAGATGTGACCTTTTACAGCCGTGTCGATCATCTCCAGCTTCGTGGCTGGTTCATCCCGGGCATGCTCCCCGGCGGGCACCTGACCGCCCGGCGTACCCTGATTATGGTGCATGGCACCGGCTCGAATCGCGCATCTCCGCTCGTGCTTGGTCTCAGTTGCGCGTTGGCGCAACGCGGTTTCGCCATTCTGGCCTTCGATCTGCGAGGGATGGGTGAATCAACTGCTGCCCCTTTGTCAGAAGGCTACTTTGAGCAGCGCGATGTGCTGGGCGCTGTCGATTTTCTACGGTCAGGCTCCTCGCCCTATCCAGCACTGGGGCATCCGCGCGAGATCGCAGCCTGGGGTGATTCGATGGGTGCGGCGACGGTGATCATGGCAGCAGCACACGAGCCGGTCATCCGGGCGATCGTCTCAGACAGTGGGTTCGCCGCGCTCGTTCCTGTTTTGAGGAACGATCCCCACAACTATCCTGGTTTGTTCCTTCCAAGCGTGTTGCTTGCTGTGCGCCTCCTCTATGGCATCGATTATGATGCCGCGCGGCCAGTGGATGTGATAGCGAGGATCGCCCCTCGTCCACTGTTCCTCATTCAGGGGGCCGCCGACACCGTCGTCCCACCCTCAAATCTGGAGGAACTCGCGGCGGCAGCCTCCGCAGCTCCCGATGCGCATGTCCAGACCTGGTTGGTGAAGGGAGCCGGCCATATCGGGTCCTTTCATACGATGGGAGCAGTCTACCTCAACCGTGTGGTGGCCTTTTTTACGCAAGCGCTAGGGCCGGATACCAGTGCAGGCTAGCGCTGCGTGAGAGAAGCGTGAGCTCGAGTCAAGCGTTTCATGCTCGCGGCGGGCCACCCGTCCAACCACTTGCAGGAAGCCCTTTCAGCCTGTGCCTGAGCAGGGACGAGGGGAGGAGTTGGAGAACGATTGCCCCTCCTGGCCAGTTTGCCTATACGATGGGTGGGGGAGTGGTTGATCGACAGGGGCGCTTTTACGCTCAGGCGACGACATCAGGCTCAGTGGAGATCTGGCACTATGACCCAGCTACTGCTACCCGGAGCAAGGTGACGCAAGCGCCGAGCGAAGGGAATATACTCGCAGGAACATCGACTGGTGCAGACGGCACCAGTGTCTTGTGGCTGATGAGCACCAACAGCCAGGCGGTTCTCTACCGCTACGTGATCTAGACAGTGCCTGGTCATCGAGCGAGCATCGTTAGCAGAAAGGACGAGACAATGACTGCACAGGTAGAAAGAGGAGAGTGTTCCGGGTTGTAGATCAACAGTTTGGCGGGCTGGCTCCCGAGCAGCCCACTGAGCACAGCAAACAGGATGGCAAGCATGACCGGCGTCAAGAGCAGGATCAGGGTCGCTTTATTCAACAGAATATCGAGCGCATCTTTGCGGGCGATAGCGAGTGTTGTCCGTAGATGTATCATGGATCCTTCCCCCCTATGCCAGGCGAACGCCAGCAACATCCATAAAAATTTCTTCCAGAGAGGCTTCGCGGGAGTGCATGGCCATCACGCTCCCCTGAGCCATCCACTGCGTGAGTTGGGCCTGATCAGCAGGGCTATCCATGTTCAATATTCTTTCTGTGAATGCTGAGGATTCCCCTCCAGACGAGGGGGATGATGCCAGGGCGACGACCAGCTTGCGTTCTCCGTACGCCAGTTTCAGGTTACGCGGCGTATCGTTGACAACAATATGGCCCTTGACGAGAAAGGCCAGGCGCTGGCAGAGATGATCGGCCTCCTCCATCAGGTGCGTCGTCTCGCAACGAACGGGACAGAGAGCACAATCAGCCAGAGCATCGCGGTACTACCTGGCTGGCGATCGCTTCGGCGAGCTGGTGAGGAGCAATGTGGTCAAAAAAGTCTTTGCTTCTCGGATGGTACATTTCTTTGACGAAACCGGGGCTGAAAGTTCGCTGCTCCCTCCGTCCTCTTCCCACAATGATGCTTCGTTCCTGATAGCCCCACACGTCGGGATTGGAGCCCCCGAAGAGGGCGATGATCTTCACCGCATTGCTCGGCGCACATGGCCCGGCACCGTCCAGTTCCACCCGCTTCGTAGCTGCGGCCAGATGCATCACTCCCGTATCGCCGGTCACAAAGAGATCCGCTTGATCGATCAGCGCTGCCGTCTCGAGGAGAGGTGGCTTTGGTTCAGCGGGCAGGATAAAAACGCGCTCGGCGAAGTCGGGTCCCAGTGCGCCTTTCAGGTGTGCAGCGGCGGTGGTATCGGTATAGCTCGGCAAAATGCAGACGAGCAGGGAGTCATCCCTGCGCAGCACTTCGGCCAGGGCGGCCGCGAGCAAGTGCGTCGGCGGCCTGGTCACCACCGAGTTGCTATCCGCTGCGACCAGCAAGACCCGGGCGTTTTCCTGGCCAGGAGGAGCCTGCTTTTTGAGACGCTCTACCACAGCGACTGCTCGTTGGATATGCCTGGTGTCCAGATACAAAGGGATGTCATCAGAAAGGGCGGATGTGGGCAGATCCTTGTGAAAGTACCGGTTGACGATGTGTCTGACCATCTTGTAAACGGGCAGATCGGAGGGGGCTCGTCGCATGAGCAAATTCCTCCCCAACTCGAAGAGATTCGGATACAAGATGGTCAGTATGAAGCGCCCAGTAGAGGCCAGGAGCCACGATGCTGGGAAAGACGGCTTCATAGTGCTCTCGTAAAAGGTGGACGACTCGTGTGCCTTCGGCATCGAGAACGAGCGCCCGGGGCCATTGCGTGACGCGAGCACCGGCGAAAAACAAGGTGTCGGTTTGAATGACCCTCTTCACCCGAGGATCGCACTCAAAAATTTGGGACTGGAGCGGGTTGCACAGGACGTCGATGTTGCCATACGCCTGCGGGTCGTTCTCTACGATCTGATCAATGGCGCTCAACCCTACCACGACCGCATCACCGATTCCCGCAGCCAGCGTGATCAGAAAGCGGCCTGTACCGGCTTTGCTCTCCATTGCTCCTGAGGTACCCGGAGCGTGATGCGCGGAAGATGACGCTCCGGAGAAGATCCGGTCAACGGAAGGTATCCGCGATAGAATGTGCATAGCGTAAACCGGCCTCCTAACGCTCAAGGCTCTCTTTTTGGCAAAGCGTACCGGCACATGCTATACATGGCTCAGCCAGGCGCCGCGCCTGGCAGGCGTTTCGAGTATGGACCACGATGCTCTCTCAACGTCTCATCGTGAACTAAACAGGCTCGGTGCTTCACCTACCAGAGAGACTTGTCATGTGAGATACGGGACTATTTCAGGGGGTTTGTTCTGTCAGTTGGACAGGTATGCTCCCATACATACAGCATGACAGCCCGAAATCTCGATGCGTTCTCAAATACCCATAATTTGCTCTCAATAGGCTCTCAATGTTCTTTCACGTGTAGAGAGTCGTTTGTTCATCCTGTACAGTTTGGAGAGTTTGAGGGCTCTTTCCGGCGTCTGTTCGTCTGATGAGCCAGGCGAGTTCTTGTGACCTTATTGTGATGATATAGTTCGTTGCTGTGATGCTCTTGTTAAGCTACGGTTTTACAGTGGACCCCAAGGATACCCTGTCGAGGTCAAGAGTGAACAGGATAACGAAGGAGCTACACTTTCATGTATCGAAATCGCCATGCCAGGCAAAAGCTGCTCGTCTTGATCGTTTCGTTTATAGCGCTGTTCGCCTTAGTGCTTGCCGCTTGTGGTTCGAGCGGAGGTTCCGGGCCTGGCTCAGGGTCCACACCAACGCTAACACCTACTTCCAGCCAGGGATACGGCACTGCTCACGGGTGTCCCAGTGATGCCGTCGTGACTCCAGAGCCGCCTGCCGCGAATGTGACGGTCAAGCTCTCAGATGCAAATCGTACGCTCATGGCTCACGTTGGCGATGTCATTGAAATACAGTTGCCCTTTGGACTACGATGGACAGGTCCTGCCATTTCAGGAAGGGGACTGCAATTGCAAACACCCGCTGGCTACGCATCACCATTTACGGGAATGTGTATCTGGCGCTTGAGCGCTCTACGTGCAGGGATGACAAGTTTCACATTTTTCGCCATGGCCCTGTGCAATGATGGTCATCCCTGTCCGCAGTTTGTCTTGGCCGTCCCATTTACCATTGTGGTGAAGTGATCTTCCCTAAAAACTTTGCAACAAAACCTGATCCACTCCACTTATGACAAGAATGTTAGTAGGAAAAGTGAGGGGAGTCATCTCCAGTACGAGAGGACCGAGATGGCTGGATCACTGGTGAGCCAGTTGGCCTGCCCGGGCCAGAGCTGGGTAGCTACGTCCAGAAAGGAGAAGCGCTGAAAGCATCTAAGCGCGAAGCCGACCCCGAGATGACTTTTCCCATCTCTCGCGAGAGCTCAAGATCCCAGGGAGATTACCTGGTAAATAGACCGCAGGCGTGCGCCTGGTAACAGGTTGAACATAGCGGCCCTAATGATCGTACGGCTTGTCTCATCTGTTCCTCCTGGTCTCGGCAAAATTGAGGTAAGAATACCGATTCATGTGTGACATGTGCATGACAGAGCCCGCTCGAATGAGAGCGGGCTCTTGTCGTTTTTGGGACATCGGCAAATGAATGCCATTGCTCCTCAAGCCAATGATGCGGCCTGTGCAAACGCCATGACCCCTGGATGCACCAGGCGTTCAAAGTCGGCATACTTGAGACTCATTGTGTCAGTGTATGTACCGGCGGGGAAAACCATTGTCTCAAGTCTCGTCAGGCTCTGCTCCATGTAGACCGGGATGCCATACAGGTTGCTGAAGGGAGGCATGGTACCGACTTCACAGTCGGGGAAGGTGGCAGTGAACTCCGCCTCATGAGCCAGGCGAATCTCTTTGCTTCCCAGGGCTGCCTGTACTTTGTTAAGATCCACCCGGTAGGAGGCTGGTAGAACCAATGAGATCATCTTGTTGTCTGCAAAGATGATGACCGTCTTTGCAACCATCTTGCCGGGAATGTGTTCACTTTCTGCAATCTTCTGAGCACTAAAGGCTTGAGCATGATGTTGTACCTGGAAAGGCACCTGATGCTCACGCAGGTAGGCCTCCAGTCTCTCTCTGCACTGCATAGTGCTACCTCCTCTGTTGTTGGTTCAGCCAAAGGGCGCATTACCCCTGTGTACTTTATACACAGGCTGTATCACAGCGAGATCACGGAACTGCTAGTTATGCTCACATGGCAGTCACAAAACGAAGGAATAGCCCTCAGTATGTGAGCTGAAGCTGGGATACCTGCAGGTACCTCAGCTTCAGCATTTTTGCGAATCCATATCCTCGATAGCATAGGATATTGTGACGGCTTTGTGACAATAACACTCCATTTTGCGACAGTAATGTGAAGTTCATATTCTATTGTAAATCCTACGGGATCCCTGGACACTGATCAACTGGTGGAAGTCGCTCTCTCAGCCAGAAGTAGGCCACCAGATGAAAACAGATGTCTACCGGAGTAAACGTAGTGTGTAGAACATGTTTATGAACAGGAACGAAGGGGAAGAACCAATGCTGTGGTATTGCAGATTCAAGTGGCATGCGAACACGACCCACCAGCAGATGGCCCAGCGGGTGGTCCAAATGCATGATGCAGGTGCGACTCATCCGGAGCACATCAAAGGATGGTACAACCTGGCAGGTGGTGGAGCCGGCTTCTTGCTTGTTGAGACAGACCGCCCCGATGATTTGACGGCCTTTCTACAGCCCTATATGGATCTGATGGACGTTGATGTCCACGTGGTCTATCCTCTCAATTACGAGGAGATGATCGGGGAGCTCCGAGAGGTCAGCCAGATTCGCTAGTCTGCAGACCCGACCGCGAGCAGTGTCGGACTCCTCGAAGGGTCCGGCACTGCTCATGTCTTACCTTTCTGCAGGTCACGCTCGTCCACTTTATCCTGCTGCCGCCGCCAGTTCAGGTTCGATGGTAAGCCGTCCAGCCACCCGCTCCTGAACCAGCAGTCTCATCAGGGTAGGATAGCCGATCAGGGAGGCCGGTCGAAAGGCGTTGAGTTCCCCTACCAGTTCGGACAGAGGTGAGAGTACCGGGAAGAGGCGGATAGCATCGGCTACGATGGGATAACGCCTGCGGAGAACCTCCAGAAAGGCGGTGAACCTAAAATGGCCGCCAGGAATGACCAGTGCTGCCACGCGCCCGCCTCTGAGAAGCAAGCGCATATGCCTGGGCGTACGCGCAATGAGCATAGCCATATACACGACCTGCGCATCGTCGTCATGAACGAACACACCGCGCCTACCGGTAATCCCCGACGTTGTCCACACCGTATAGCGATCGAGATAGCGTTGTCCGATCCGTGCAGGGTCGGCAATGAACTCTTCCACGCCCACCCTGGTCACTTCCAGGTCGGTGGCCCACTCGTCGAAGTGCTCCATCAGTTCCGGCTTCGTTACGACCGGTAATCGCGAGACATCGTCAATCGCGGCGGGCAAGTGGCTATACAGCCTGCGGTACAACGGTGAGCGCTCACGGGCGAACCGGACCAGGTTCACAAGGCGTTCGTTCTGCCGAGCGGCGATCTCCTCTCTTGACCTCTTCTGGTCTCGTCGTAACCCCCAGACGCCACTGAGTAATTGCCGCACGCTCGCGTGTTCCATACGCTGCTCCTGATATAACCATACGATAATTGTGCGGGTAACAGCGGGATTCATCGTCGGCTCGTTAAGAGTCCACGAATTGCCGCAGCCATCACTCCACAGACCCAAGGCGACCATCAGTACCACCCTCGTGCATTTTGTGCTTGTTTTCCGCACGCTGTCGCTGTGGTCGCACAATCAACAGAGGTGATCGATAGCTGGAGGTCTGCCAACTCGCCTTGGCGCAGGCGATCCGCTACAGCTTTCAGATAGGCTTCTGCTGCCTGTTGCGCCTGTTTCACGCTGCCGGAAGAGAGGAATCCTTGATATCTCAGTCTGCTGTCGACCACTGGCATGCGTATCACCTGGAGGAGATGCAATGCCCCGTGTGCAGGAACAGAAAGGGCAGCGACGAGATGTGCTACTGGCGCTAGCACTTCCTCAGCCAATGCGGAACCATCCAATCCTATGAGCGCCTGTATTGGGCGAGCAACACCTGCTGGTGTGGGGGCAAGAGCTGCGCCTTCGCGCAGCACGAGTACTGGTACAGGACTGTGTCGCGCGACCATCTGTGCTACTCTGCCTAGCCTCCAGCGTTTCAAACCGGCATAGCCATAACTGCACATGACGATCAAATCAAACCGCCGCGTATGTACAAGAGAGAGGATACTCTCTGCTGGATCACCAGAGAGCACTTCGACGTTCTTTTCGACCCCCGCGAGATCTTTCGAGTAGGTGATGCTTGCTAGATAATACAGAGCTGCGTTATGGTTCGCCTCAAGCTTCTCCTGCATCAACACAGAAAAGTGCGAGCGATACGGTCCATAGTCGATGGGAGTGGTTACTACCTGTAGCAACAAGACGGAGCCACCAGAGGCGCGTGCGATGTGTGCGGCAACCGGTATGGCTTGCTCTGCTCTGGCCGATCCATCAAGTGGCACTAAAATCTGCTGAAACATCGTTTGCTCCTCTACCCTTTCACCACAATCACCGGCTTCAGCCGCGCTACCAGTTTCGCCAGACCTGCATTATGCACCACGTTGACGACTTGCTGCGCATCCTTGTAGGCTGATGGAGCCTCTTCAGCAAGCAAGCCCTTGCTATACACACGCACAGTGATGCCCTGAGCAACCAACTGATCAAACAACTGCCGGCTCGATATCGACTTCTTCGCGGCGGTGC
>Ga0209648_10004566_pt1 | contig 11780 bp, 14 predicted proteins | sample GraSoi2013_115cm_FD_185830 | JGI IMG/M metagenome (GOLD analysis project Ga0209648, IMG submission 185830) | Grasslands soil microbial communities from the Angelo Coastal Reserve, California, USA - Sample 9_17_2013_115cm (SPAdes) (version 2) | ecosystem: Environmental > Terrestrial > Soil >...
ACTTGTCCTGCAGCATCGCCCGTGACGCCCGCTGCCAACGGAGCAGCTTTCAGCATCACCGCCAGCAGCAACGCCATGGCCAACTACACTTTCAACCTGACGGCCACGGGCGCCGATCCCAACACGCTTGTGCATAACCAGCAAGTCACACTGAACGTGGTCAACACCAGCGCCGATCTCGCCGCCACACTCACTCGCTCGCCTTCTACGCGATACATGGCAGTCGGCGCTCCGCTGACTTACACCGCAACCGTGACCAACAACGGCCCTACCACCACGGTCGCAACACTCACATTTACTTTCCCAATAAAGGTACGCATCACCGCCCTGGACGCCGCCTGCACCGGCTCGGGTCCCGTAGTATGCACCAGCCCATCGCTGGCCACATCTGCGCAAGCCAGCTTCAACGTGACGATCCTGGCACCGTTGACGCATGATCTGAAGACCACGGCTTCGGTCATCTCCTCGACCACCGCTGACCCAGACCTCAGCAACAACACTGCACAAAATTCCGTGAGGATTTACCTGCGCCCCATGCGTCGGGCGATGATCATGGGCGCTCCATAAAATAGTTGCCGGTTGCCAGTCATGGGCGCTCCATAGGAATTAATTTCACCACGGAGACACAGAGACACAGAGAAAGCCAAAAACTTTCGCCGCAGATTTGCGCAGATCAACGCAGATTTTATTAACTAAGGCTAGGGCTTGCGGTGCGGTTTTCCGCGTGATCGCGGGTAGGCGTTTTCTGAGGACTGAGGGCTGACAACTGAGGACTGTTTGAGGAATGTGTTTAGGGGTACAATGAGTTTCATGAGATCCGCCATCCTGCTGCTCCTATCGGCATTGCTGGCTGTCCCTGCATTCGCGGGCGGAAAAGTTTACTCAAGCCTGAAGTTTGTGGTCGTGAAAGATAGCAATGACAAGCCGGTGCGCAATGCCTCGGTGATCCTGCATCCGGTGGATAAGAACGGCCACCAGGATAAAGGCGGCATTGAGCTGAAGACCGATCACGATGGCAAAACCAATATGGATGGCGTCCCGTACGGCAAGCTGCGCGTGCAGGTGATCGCGCCCGGCTTCCGCACCTACGGCGAAGATTTCGAGATCAACCAGCCCGAGCAGGAAATCACCATTAAACTGCAAAAACCCTCAGACCAGTATTCGATCTACAAATAAAGTATTCAGTACTCGGTAATCAGAAAAAGCCTACCGCGGATTTCGCTGATAACCGCCCGCAGTTCCTGGCCTTAGTTACTAAATCTGCGTTGATCTGCGTAAATCTGCGGCGAAAGTTTTGGCTTTTCTCTGTGTCTCTGTGTCTCCGTGGTGATAAAGCCTAACCTTCGTACTTGAGTGACTTACACTCAACTATTTGACAGGCGAAATTCATTCAGGCTACAATTAGCACTCAGTAGTACTGACTGCTAACAAGTCTGCGTAAGGTCAATCAATTCAACGAGTTTATATTTTCTAATCAAGGTTTGAAAGGAGCAAAAACATGGCACACAAGCTTCAACCACTACATGATCGCGTCGTGATTCGGCGGATCGAAGACCAGGAAACGGTTCGCGGCGGCATCATTATCCCCGACTCGGCCAAAGAAAAGCCGCAGGAGGGCGAAGTCATTGCCGTTGGCAAGGGCAAGAGCAACGAAGAAGGCCGGGTGTTCCCTCTCGACGTAAAAGAGGGCGACCGGGTCCTGTTCGGCAAGTACTCCGGCACCGAGATCAAGATTGACGGTGAAGAGTACATCATCATGCGGGAAGAGGAGGTCCTCGGCATCCTGCAGGGCGCTCACTCCGGCAAAGCTCACAAAGAGAAGGAAACCGCGGGATCGCGGCGGTAGCCGTTGGCATTCGGCTAGCGGGATAGAGCGGCTGACTTCGAATCAGTAGCTCTGCTGTTAGCTAAGAGCCAAAAGCTAAGAGCTTCGTAAGTAGAGTTCCAAAATTTCCGGGCAAGATTGCCCAAATGAACTAAAGGAATCAAGGAGACACAAATTATGGCAAAGCAAATTGTACATGGCGAGGAGTCGCGACAGGCGATCCTCCGCGGCGTCAACATTCTGGCGGACGCCGTCAAAGTGACGCTCGGTCCCAAGGGCCGCAACGTCGTTATTGAAAAGAAGTTCGGTTCGCCCACCATCACCAAGGACGGCGTAACCGTAGCTAAAGAAATTGAACTGAAAGACACCCAGGAAAACATGGGCGCGCAGATGGTGCGTGAAGTCGCCAGCAAGACCTCGGACGTAGCCGGCGACGGCACCACCACCGCCACCGTGCTGGCGCAGGCCATCTATCGCGAAGGCGTGAAGACGGTTGCTGCCGGAGCCAATCCGATGGCAATGAAGCGCGGCATCGAGAAGGCCGTGGCTGCGGTTTGCGGCACGATCGACAAGCACGGCGAGCGCAAAAAGGGAGTGCTCGATGACCTCAGCAAGCCCGTCACCGGCGAGATGATCGCCCAGGTGGGCACCATCTCGGCCAACAACGATGAGACCATCGGCAAGATCATTGCCGAGGCCATGAAGAAGGTCGGCAAAGATGGCGTAATCACCGTGGAAGAATCCAAGACCATGGAAACCCAGCTCGACGTGGTTGAGGGCATGCAGTTCGACCGCGGATACCTCTCTCCCTACTTCGTCACCGATCCCGAGCGCATGGAAGCGGTCCTCGAAGACGCTTATATCCTTATCTACGAAAAGAAAATCTCATCCATGAAAGACCTGCTGCCCATCCTGGAGCAGATTGCCAAGAGCGGCAAGCCGCTGCTGATCGTCGCCGAAGATGTTGAAGGCGAAGCGCTGGCTACTCTGGTGGTCAACAAGCTGCGTGGCACGCTGCAGGCTGTGGGCGTAAAGGCCCCCGGCTTCGGCGACCGCCGCAAAGCCATGCTGCAGGATATCGCCATCCTCACCGGCGGCAAGGCCATCACCGAAGACTTGGGCCTCAAGCTCGAGAACATTCAGTTGCAGGACCTTGGCCGCGCCAAGAAAATCACGGTGGATAAAGACAACACCACCATCGTGGAAGGCAAAGGCAAGCCCGTCGAGATCGAAGGCCGCGTAAAAGAAATCCGCGGCCAGGTGGAAAATACCACCAGCGACTACGACCGCGAGAAGTTGCAAGAGCGGTTGGCCAAGCTGGTCGGCGGCGTTGCCGTGATCAAAGTCGGCGCAGCCACCGAGACCGAAATGAAAGAGAAGAAAGCTCGCGTGGAAGACGCAATGCATGCAACCCGCGCAGCAGTCGAGGAAGGCATTGTCCCCGGCGGCGGCGTGGCCCTGGTGCGCTGCATCCCGGCGATTGATAAGCTCAGGCTGGAAGGCGATGAGCTGATCGGCGCCAACATCGTAAAGCGCGCCCTGGAAGAGCCCCTGCGCCAGATCGTGGCCAACGCGGGCGAAGAAGGCGCGATTGTCGTAGGCAAGATCCGCGATCATAAGGACCCTGACTACGGATACAACGCCCAAACCGGTGAGTTCGAACACCTGATCAAGGCGGGCGTCATCGATCCGACCAAGGTCACGCGCACCGCTCTGCAAAACGCCGGCTCCATCGCGGCGCTGATGCTCACCACCGAAGCCCTGGTTTCGGAGATTCCGGATGACCGGAAGGAAGCTCCAATGCCGGGTGGACACGGCGGGATGGGCGGATTCTAAGAAGCAGCCATACCTTGGAAGTTACAAAGCAATTCGCGAAGGCCCCACAGCAATGTGGGGCTTTTGTGTTTAACGGAGGTGCATGTGGATAGTCAAACTTTCAAAGACCATGTTAAAAGACTTAGAGAGGTTAACTCAGTAATTGAGAAACTCGATCCTGCTATTCGAGCAGAAGCATTCTCTTTGCTATCCGCGTACATCACCAATCGACCTGCCAAGAGCCCGAGTAGTGGTGGTGCTGCGCACGAACATCACGGTAGCATTGCACACGAGCAATCCGGTACAGACGACGCAGAGGCATTCTTCGGTCGACAGCCAGCTGCAAAAAAACCGTCAGACAATGTCATGCTCATCGCAGCATATCTGTACAGCCAGTACGGATCTAAACCATTCCAGCTCGACGAGATACGGCAACTTGCGGACTCCGCCGGAATCACCATACCCTCCTCTCCCGATATGACCTTAAAACAAGCAGCGCGTAATGGAAAAGCGATGTTCCAGCACACCAGAAGAAATCAGTACAAACCGACCGTCAGCGGGGAAATCTATTTTAAGGAAAACTACACGGTGAAAAAAGGCACTAAACAGCGTCCGACCGAGAGCAAATCGTGACACTTGTAGAGTTCTTAGCTCCGCTTGCAACTGCCGGCAATCGCGAAAAGTGTTTGGCTGTCTTGTACTTCTACCAACGTTACTTGTCTAAGGATTCTCTCACCGTCGAACAAATCCGAACCGCATTACATCATGCGCGAGTGCCTAAATGGTCCAACGTCAACATTGCAGACGTGCTTAACAAGAGCGGGGCTTACGTGGATAGCCCCGGACTGGAAGACAACCGGCGACTGTGGAAGTTAACTCCTTCTGGAGAGAAGCATATACGGACAATTCTCAAGCTTCCCACAGCGGAGCCCGAGATTGAACATGATGTGACCACGCTTGAAGGTCTAGCAGTAAAAGTGTCTGACCTGATCGCGCGTGGGTATATTGAAGAAGCAGTTAAGTGTATTAGTGTCGGCGCACTACGGGCCGCTGTCGTTTTCTTATGGACCGGGGCAATCCGAACCTTGCAGCAGAAAGCTTTTGCAAAAGGAACCACCAAGCTCAATCCCGCGATCGTGAAGCACGACCCCAAGGCTCGAACGGTAAAAAAACTCGAGGATTTCGCATACATCAAGGATTCCATCTTATTGCTTGCTCTTCAAGAGTTAGGCATACTTGATAAGGGGGAAAAGACTACGCTCGAAGAGGCTCTGAATTTGCGGAACCGCTGTGGGCATCCAACGAAATACAAACCTGGAATCAGTAAAGCTTCGAGCTTCATAGAAGATGTGGTGGGGATCGTATTTTGAATGAGAGCAAGGGTTAGAATGCCACGTTCTCACCAATAGCTGATACTAGCTACTTCCAAATTGATTTTCATTTACAAAATTTGGAACACGAGAAATTGAACCTCTTTCCCTCCAATATCTTTGTAGAAAGCGCCCTTGTTATTGATAAAGAAGCGACCACCGTCGTTCCTTATGATCAGGTACTCGTCAGCCACGTTGTCTACTATTCTAGAAAAACCACGTATGCCTTCCCTATGCTCACCTGCTGTGTGGCCATAGCACACAAACGGCCAGATCTCGCCGGATGAGTTCGCGCTGAATACAGCTGGCCAATCCCAGCGAAGTTTAATCTGCAATCGCCTAAACTCTTCAAATTCGTCTCGGCTCATTATGAGTGTCTGCATCATTGGGAACAGCCACTAGCTCACGTTGAACAGGTTTTTCTTTTGAATCAACTTTTGTAAACGGCTCGTCCCAGGCGGAAGAATCTTGACTTTGTCGGAACTCTCAGTGAACTCCACAAGTCGCTTCTTATGAAGACTTCGTAGAGTTTTTACAAAATGCCTCTTGTCCTTAGTTTCGGTCCATTCCGAGAGTTCTTGGGAGGTAACATCAGGAACGGATGTTGCAATCAAAAGCAAAAGCTGGTCAGGAAGCTTTAGTCTCGGCTGCAGGATGCGCTTCACGGGACCATCTGACCAAATAACCGGAATTCTAACCTCTACGAGAGCATCTACAACTTTTTGTGCATCTGTCACGGTCAGTCCATGAAAGACTCTCACGAGTTCACCCATGACCCAGTTGCACATAGACAGCACGGCAACGGCATCCATGTGGTTCGGGTCAACGTCGCCTCCAACGTGACCCACGCTTCTATTATTCCGAATTTCATAGAGTGCTGGGAGCATACGCGGAATTAGGATACGAAAACTTCGCGGAATGTGAGATTGCGTGTTGTTTTCCAGGTTCCTGCACGCTTGCACGAGATCCTTGGGCTTCGATGGAATTGCCGGGTAAGATTTCTTTGCGTGCCCGTCCAGGATCGTGAATACGATTTCGCTGAACCGCCCACCACTCAATTCCGAGGGCAGCCAGCGGTGCTCAAGAAAATTTTGGACAATACTCTGGTATTCCGAGATAAGTGGATCCCGCAAACCAGACGGAATAGCAGACAGAGCTTTTGATGCACTGATCATCACTCGTCAGCCTTTGCCAGTTGGTTTAAATATGCACGGCCTTCTTCTGTTACATAGAATACCTTCTTGTTTGGACCCTTAGCACAATAGCCCTTAGATATGTTTCCTGCCAGACAATCTGACGGGTTCGTCAGGGCTGGACCCTGCTTGTTCTCAGAAATCGCTTTTGTCACATCCTGTGTGCTTAGGTATTCTTTGCTATCGTGATCATGTAACCAGGCAGCGGTTGCTAAGAATTTTCGCACTTGATTACTTGTGCTCTTTTTCCCCTTTAAGAAGCTGGCGAGTGGAACCTTAATTTTCGCCGATCTTTGCGCACTCGCAACGAAGCCAGTTCCATCGCTCCGACCTTCGGCCGCTGGCTCCTCTGGAGAAAAGTTAGCGAGTTCTGGAATCCTATCCAGCACTTTGTCCAACTGTTCTGACAGCCACTTCCCATCACCTTCCCCAGAAAACGAAACAGCCCCGACCTTGATCTCAATTTTCGCGTCAGCCATCTCTTACCTCCAGTAACATTGTTTTCGCAAATTGCCACTGCGGTGAAGCACAGCCCAGACAATCTGAAAGTCCCTATCCACGCTACTCCGCTACACCTCGAACAACTACCTTCACATTTCGCGCACTCCGATACTTAAGAACCAAGGCACACAGCTGATAAAACTCGGCATCGCTCATGTCGCCTTTCATGTCATTCACGCGCCATGAGCAGATTACGAATTTCTGTTGCCCGTGCTCATCAAATGTGTGATCGAGTGTCGGCAGCAATGCAAACTCCTTTTTGTACTTTACCTTTCCCTCTTTGGACGCGGCATTTTCGTATGTGCTTACACGTGCCCAGTCGAGCACCTCGCCTGTGTAATAATCTTTATCACCACCTGCAGCGACGGCAGCGTGAATTGCCGCCTTGTAGCCTGCAATAGTGCAACTATCTTCACCAAACCGTTTTCGGTCACGGCGTGTGTGAGCTACAGCCTTAGCGTGCAACCATCTCGAATATCGGGCTTGGTTACAATTGCTTCTTATACATTCAGGAACCGCGTAACGCATTTGGCTCATTTTCTTTTTTCCATTGCGATTAGAAGCTTTTCTCTCTTGCCAGCAGCAATCACCCATTGACGTAGCCGCTTCTCACCTCGGAGTTGACTTATTCGACCTTGCGAGACGCCCAGAATGCGCGCCAACGTACTGACGCTATTCTGTTGGATAAAGGCTTCAATCTTATTTTCGGTAATTCTACGAGCCTTCTTAGTCTGCCTGGGTTCTTTAGGTTCTTGATTGAGGTAAAGGCTGGCATTGATTTCCTCGATGGCGGCTGCCTTCATAGACTCTTTTAGAGCTTTCTTCAAGTCGCCCTTCATTCGCCCGCGATTCCTGTTGCCCTCAGGCTTCGAAACGGCAATTAAGAGCGATTCCACTTCATGCAAGGTTAGTTTTTCATCGATGATATAAATCGCCAATTTGTCCCATTTTTGTCCGTGCAGATCACTTCTGTGTGAGCTTAGTCTTGAGAGCAAGTTTGAGGCTCTTCCGACGTAGTAGAGTTCACCATTCTTTTTGTACAGGGCATAAAGGCCGTGTTTTTCATGGTCCTTCAAAAATTCTGCAAATCTTGCCTTACTCTCGCCTTCAAGGAGGGCGCGGCTAATTTCCGTGAGGTGTTTCTTTACCAGCGGGCTGCTGTCGCCGGCTAACCTTTTGGAAAAGCCCCTGCGTCTTCTTTTCATTACTTTTACCTGTCAGAGTTGGATTAGGGAACAATACACCATTAGTGACCAGAGTTGTAGCGGAAACTCGTGACTTGCTATGGCATGTGTAACCAAGCAATCGTCTGCGCTTGACTCGTTTCCTAGTATGGGAAAATGACTGTTTTGGGAATATTGGCCGGGTGGCCCAACACCCCGGCCAATTTTTTTCAGAGAATGCCTTTCGACCGCATGGACGACCGACACATCCTCGGCCACCCGCGAGCTGCTCTCCATGCGAACGATCTCTGGATACGCTGTCTTGCTGCGTAGCATCCAGTAGAGTCGTATATGGGATCAGACCGTGATAAAGTTAGCTCTACAAGCAGCAAGACACCTAGTACGGTTGGAGTAGGCACGACTTTTACCATCCATCTGCCCGCCGCGCCGGGAGCCGGCGAAGAAAAAGCACTTTGGTTCCTTTTCCATTCTCGTGAAGAAATAACTCCGCAGAATTTGCGGATTCCGCCCTTTCTTGCAGCGCATCGCAATACAGTCCATGAGGAATCGTTTTTCCTGCCGAAAGACCGATTCGGAGGAACAGAAGATGTCGCTCTGGTGCCTTTGATCAGAAACGTGGTCGACCAGACCTTGCGGGATTATGCTCATACCTATCCAGATCTTTTAGGGTGCATCGGAAAAACGCCTATTTCGCCCTATGGAAGCATGGGTTTGAGCGTCAGCCGGTGGGGGCATATCAATTGGGATTTTATTCGCGACCTTGATTGGCGGATCTTTTTACCGCTTCAAATTGGTCACAACTCCGGCTTTAAAACCGACCTGCACCAGAATCTGTCGGCCGCATTACGCTCCTACGGTCTTCATACGCTCCTCTTTGGAAAAGATGAGTGGGATCGTCCGCAAGAGCAACTGCGCGAGCGCAATGGAAATGTTCACGGTTTTCATTTTTTTCTGCTCGCCATGGAACCAGGTTTTGTCAAGCGAGATCTCCATCAAGAGGGCGGTTATTCACCGCATTTTGTTTATTTCCCCGAAGAATCCATGAATCCGCATTTGGAAATGGCGGTTATGCAATGGACAGATTGGCTAGAGCGACAGAGGGAAAACTACGGCGAACTGTTCCACCGGGTGGGCTTCCATCTTTATGGCGTGGACCGGGGCGAAAGTGGCAGGCTCAAAGTAGCGGGGTGGTATCTTCGTAAAGCGTTGAAGTGGTACGCCGATCTGGCACGGTTACGAGGACTTTGGGATCTCGAACAAGACCTTCTTTATCAATATGAACATTTTCAAGGGACAGAGCAGGAGCTCCAATACCTCGCCCGGCGGCGATACTACGCCCGTTTGGAGCCGGTGCCCTCGCGAATAAGCGAGTTGGAGCGCGATTTGATTCGTACGGCCAGTCTCGTATATGCCCGAGCAAGGGCTCCCAACGATCCTCTGGTAGGCCAACGAACGGGTGATGAGACGTTAGCCCTGACGCTGTTGGAGCCTGTTCCCAATGAGTTTATCGCCCCTGCCTGTGAGCTGCTGAAGCTAAAGGGTCTTTCTTTTTCGAACCAAGCTTTTTCGAATGAAGTCCGCTTCGCGGACAATCTTCCCAGGCCTTCGCGCATTCGTCTAACAGACGGTAGCCAGGGGGTGGCCATACCGTCAGGGTGGTCGATGGTTTTTAATGCTGCCTATATCGGTTATGTGATGAGAAAGGCAGTTGAAGGCGGAGAAGGGTTCAGCCGGAGGGACGCCCACCAGGCGTTGGCAAGGGCGTTGGCGGTTCTTCTAGATCAAATTAGTTAATAGGGCCGGGGGGCCCACCCTTCCGCGCATTTTTCGCGGAGGGTGGGGATTTTCGGTCTCGGATTCCTATTCCCCTACCGGTCGAGAATAATCAAGGAATGATAGAACAAATTGCCTGTGCATGAGTGTGGCTCAACAACAATCTCAGGATTGACCAGTTGACCAGTCGGAGAATAGACTCCGGATCATTAGAGTGAATGTAGTGAACTCTGATGGAGTTACAAAATGGAGCTGCAAAAATCAGCCTTGATAGCAAGCAACGACGCCAGTCAGCAAAAACTCCCTATCGAAGCGCCATTTCGGTCATGGAGTTTTTTGGGGACCAGTCTGAATTGTTTAGCATGTATCGTCATGGGAGGCATTCTCGTCTGGAAGTATCCGGTGTCCTCAGCATCTCTTCTTTGTGATGTTTTGGTTATGGGGTGGATATGGGGTAGCTGGAGAACCGCCTTTTTCTATCAAAAAAAAGCACACGAGCTTTCTCGTAAGCAGGATAGGCTTGGCCTTGCGATTGAGGGCGAATCCAGAGTCGACTCAAATTCAACCCTCGACGAAGCTCTACGTTCCGCGACCCGCGCAATGGATCATGTCCTGTTCCTGATGTCTATGGCAGTTTTGATGTTGCTGGTTGAGATCTTGTTTCTTGTACTCCGCAGATAATCAGATTTTCGTTCGCTCGTAGAAAATTCATAGCCGATTGATATAAAGTTCTGACCATGCCCCGGGGCCGCGCCGGCCTGGGACGCGGGGTCTGAGGGGCTAACGTAATTAGCTACTGCGAGGAATGAGGGCCATGAGTCCCAGCAGCAGGCCAAACATCCCAGTGAGCATCACGGCGCCTTGGTAGCGTATGTACAGCAGAACGTCCAATGGTGAACTGCCGGATGCGACGACTTTCTTAATTCGGCGGTAAGTAAGAATGGCGTTTAACCAGGGAAGCACGATCACAAGAGTCAGACCAATGACATCCAGAACCCACCTGTCTGCGTGGTGCGATCGAGGGATTATACGCTCAACCCCAGCGAGTGCAACGACAGCCGAAACAAAAATAGCCGTTGCCAACTGCATCTTCACCACACCCTGAGCAGAAATAGGCTTGGGTCTTCGTTCGGGCCAATCTTTCTCAAGCTGTTCCAGATTGTCGGTCATGAGCGCCTCCTACAAATGCTGCCAAAATCCACGCCGAATCGATTGTATACCGCTCCAAAAGCTCTATGCCGGAGCATGTGTATCCTGGCACGCGGGCGGGGAGCAGTAGAGTGCGAGTTAATAAGGGGACGGTATGCTACGATGGGCGGCTCCGCATCGATGACAACCTCTTCGACCGAGGCATGCACCAGCTTCAATAGGACTGTAAGGCTCTGGCGGGTGGCCTTGGCGGGGGTTCGGCGCAGGGCTTCTTTCACAATGCGATAGACGCTACAGTTCGGCGGGCGTTCCGCCCCATTCTCTTGGATCAACGTCCGCAATGGATTGCGAGAAACACCAATGGTGCCCGGCGAAGTCCTCAACATTATATTGTCGTTCGCCATATTGTCGTTCGCCGTAAGGATAGTCCCTGGGTTCCCGAACAATCCTTCCACCGCTTCGCCTGGCACGGTCGTAGTGCGCGTTGACGTCCTCGACCCTCACCATGACGGCAGTTCGCAACGAGACATCCGCGCTCTGTTCAATTAAGACAACCGCGCCCCCATCGCCGACATTCAGTTGAGCGCGGTGGTCCCCCATTCGAATGCGGAGGGTAAATCCGAACGCTTTGCACAACCAATCAATAGCGTCGCCGATGTTTGGGTACGCCAGTTCTGGAATCACAATGCTCCGAGGCATTGATCGATTGGAAAGCATAGAATTGATTATACCCGTGGGCCGGACGGGCCACCCTTCCCCTACGAGAGGACAGAATTTCATTTGGCAGGCGGCGTAGCTGGGGGGTCGCCTATGGATTTCAGTTCTTTGCAGACGCCGTAGGTCGTGGAAGGCCTGGGTGCCCCATTCGCGCGGGCAGCGCGAGTGGGATTTTGTTTTGTCAGGTTTTGTTCATCCCACGGAACATCTTATCCAAATCTAATCAGCAGCCTAAACGCCACGATGACGGCGA
>Ga0209648_10004569_pt1 | contig 11778 bp, 11 predicted proteins | sample GraSoi2013_115cm_FD_185830 | JGI IMG/M metagenome (GOLD analysis project Ga0209648, IMG submission 185830) | Grasslands soil microbial communities from the Angelo Coastal Reserve, California, USA - Sample 9_17_2013_115cm (SPAdes) (version 2) | ecosystem: Environmental > Terrestrial > Soil >...
TGCTCGCGGCAGAGCAACTCTTGCTCGCCTTCGTTGGCGGTGGAGTTGGTTATGCACTGGGGATTATTCTGGCGCGCCTTCTTGGTGAAAGAATCTTTGGCGCGGCGCCTGAGCCCTCGCTCATCGTTTTCCTTGTGATTCTTGCGCTTGCCGCTGGCGTGACGATTCTTGGCAGCGCCTTTCCACTGCGCCGCGCTTCCCGCTACGAGCCTGCGCCCATCCTGCGAGGCGAGTGATGGACGCCTTTCGCACAAGCAATCGGGCCATGTTCTGGCGCATTATCCGCCGTCTCTTCGGCGCGAACCCCGGTCGCCTTTTCGTTATGTTGCTTGCCCTGGGCGCAGGCGCCGCCGTCACCGCCGCCCTCCTCAATCTCCAAGTCGACGCCAAGCGCCGCATCACCACGGAATTCCGAGCCTTCGGCGCCAATGTGATCGTTCTCCCGAAACATGCGTCGCTTTCAGGCTCCGAAACTTTGCCTGAATCGACAATTCTTTCCGTGCCACGAAACCTCGGAAACGCTCCCGTCACTATGACTGCTTCGCTTTACTTGATTGCAACTGTTTTGTCGCCGCAGTCCGGAAAATCGCTGTCCGCAGTAGTTGAGGGAAAGAATCCGAGGCTCATTGGTTGGGTTGCGTCTGCGAATGCCACTTCTCTTGCTCCCCTGGGTTTCCCTGCCATCCCTGCTGGACCCATCTGCATGGTGGGAGGGCGCATCGGCAAGCAACTGCGTGCCAAGCAAGGCTCTTCAATTACTTTGAGCAACGGAGATCAGAAGGAAACGTGCGTCGCGGCCGGGCTGGGCGAGAGTGGCGGGCCCGAAGACGACCAAATCGTCACTGACGTGCGAGCGGCACAACGCTTGGCCAGTCTATCGGGTCGCATCAGCGCGATCGAGCTCACGGTTCCAGGCACTCCCGGCGAAATCCAAAGCTACATCGCGGATCTTCAACGCCGGCTTCCCGATGTTGATGTCCGTCCCATTCGGCAGTTCACCGAAGGCGAGGCGAAAATTTACAACCGTATCAGCGGGTTGTTGACGGCGACGGTAGGGATTGTGCTGCTGCTCACCGGGCTGTGCGTGATGGCGGCGATGACCAACGTGGCGATGGAACGGAAGATGGACGTCGGCTTGATGAAGGCGATCGGTGGCTCGATGCGCCGTGTGCTGCGACTTTTCTTGGCGGAAGCGGCGTTGCTTGGCCTTGCCGGCGGCATGATCGGTGCGGCGGCAGGGATTTTTCTCTCCATCGGTTTGGGCAAAGCGGTCTTTGGAGTGGCGGCGAGGCCGCGGCTGATTGTGTATCCTGTAGCTGTGGCCTTAACCGTGATCGTCGCAATTCTCAGCGCATTTCCGCTGCGGCAGCTGGCCAGCATCCGCCCGGCTTCGGTTTTCAGGGGTGAAGCGTGAGTACCCTCGTTGCAGTGCCGCCGCGAACTGCGGCAAAGCAAGTCCTCATCGAAAATCTGACCAAGCAGTACGGCAACCTGCGCGCGCTCGGCGGCGTCAGCTTCGATGTGCACACCGGCGAATGGGTCGCGCTGATGGGTCCGTCCGGCTCGGGGAAAACCACGCTCATCAACATTCTCGGCGGCTTGGACACGCTCACATCCGGACACGTGGTTGTAGACGGCGTCGACCTTTCAAAACTTCGCGAAAACGAACTGGTTCGTTACCGCGCAGAGAAAGTCGGCTTCGTTTTCCAGCAATTTCATCTTGTGCCCTATCTCACGGCGCTGGAAAACGTGATGCTCGCGCAGTATTTCCACAGTGTCACGGATGAATCGCAGGCCGCAGAAGTGCTGAAGCGCGTAGGCCTTGGCGACCGCCTGACGCATTTACCTGCGCAACTCTCGGGCGGTGAGCAGCAGCGCGTGGCCATCGCGCGCGCGCTGATCAACCAGCCGAAGATTATTCTTGCCGACGAGCCCACCGGAAATCTCGACGAGGCCAATGAAGCCATCATCATCCAGATTTTCCGCGAACTGCACGACGCCGGCCACACCGTCCTGATGGTGACCCACGACCCCGACATTGCCCGCCAGGCCGACCGCCGCATCGAACTGGCTCATGGCCATTTGCACTTCGACACGGCGCAGCATGGTCCCGGCCATCCGCTGAATTGCCCGCTTGCCGACACCGGCGACTGTTGCACACCCATTTCCACCGACGACGAAATCCGCTTCGACCATCTCCTCGAGCAGATTTGGGTCTGCGGGGAGGAGGGAAAGCCGGCAGAGGCCGAGCGCTTGCACGCCACCGGCTCAGCAGGAAAGTTTCCTGTTGTCTCGGAGGAGCCTGCCACGCGAGTTCTGTCGCGAATGTCCGATCTACGCTTGGTGCAAATGCAAAACGGGGAAGTGCAACTCACGCCCGTGGGCACCCAGCGCGCGCGGGACGTTGTCCGCCGTCACCGTCTGGCCGAGCGCCTCTTCAAGGACACTTTTTCCATCGACGAATCCGAGGCGCATACGCAAGCCTGCAAGTTCGAACACATCATCAGCCCGGAATTGGACCAGCGCATTTGCACTTTCCTCGGGCACCCGAAGACCTGCCCGCATGGAAATCCCATTCCGCCGGGCGACTGCTGCGATGGCAAATCCAAGGGCTGATCGCGCAACCCAACCATGCCGACCCCTCTCGACCCGCGAAAAAAACCAACCAGCGTCAAGGTTCATGTTTCGAACGGCGCGGGCGTGGACGTCACCTGGGCCGACGGCCACGCGAGCCACTATGAATTCGCCTATTTGCGTGAGGAATGCCCGTGCGCTACCTGTAACGACGCGCGCGAGAAGAAGGCCTCGTTAGGCGAGATGGCTTCATCCTTAAAATCGTCACCCGCACTGCCCATGTTCAAGCCCAAGCCGCGTGCACACGCCGCCACGCAAGTCGGTAACTACGCCATTCAGATCAGCTTCACCGATGGCCACTCCACCGGCATCTACAGCTACGACCATCTTCGTAACATTTGCCCCTGCGCCGAATGTGCCAAAGCATTTCGCGCGTCTGCGGGCTAGCTCTTTCGACTATCGTGGTGGCGCCAAGCTAGACTTAGTGCTCTAAAAATGCGAGCATTTCAACCTACGAGTTAACGACACCCAGACATGAGCAGCACTCCCCATAGCCCTGCTGTCGCAGGCAGCCGCGGCAACGGTATTCCGCGTGTCATCGTCGCCACTACGGCTCTCCTGACCTTCATCTCGTTCTGGCGCGCGGCGGCCATTGTGCTGAACGACCTGGCCTCCTCGGCGTACTACGCCGGGGGCGAAGCGGAAGGCTACATCGGCAAGACGGCCCCGTGGTTCATCCTCGCCATTATGGTGTTTTCGTATGCCGTGCGCGCGGTATACGTGGAAAGCTGCAGCATGTTCGTGCGCGGCGGCGTTTATCGAGCCGTGAAGATGTCCCTTGGGGGGACATTAGCGAAATTTAGCGTTTCCGCGCTGATGTTTGACTACATCCTTACGGGCCCGATCAGCGGCGTCGCCGCCGGCCGGTATCTCGCGGGATTGATCGATGAACTCTTGCAGTATTTTCATGTGAGCGGCCCGCTTGCTTCCGGGACAATCAGTCTTATTGCCGCGAGCTTCGCCATCGTCGTCACGTTGTATTTCTGGTGGCAGAACACCAAAGGGGTTTCCGAGTCCAGCGAAAAAGCGTTGCAAATCATGAAGTTGGTCACTGTGATGGTGGTGATGCTCATTGCCTGGTGCATTTATACCGTGGCGGTGCGGCATTCCGCGCTGCCGCCATGGCCACAGCCGAGTAACCTCAGGCTGAGTACCAGCGCCCTGGGTTGGCTTGCGCACAGCAGCCTCCCTCATATGTTCGGAATCATCGCCATCTTCATTGCCCTCGGCCACTCGGTATTGGCCATGAGCGGCGAGGAATCGCTTGCGCAGGTCTACCGCGAAATCGAAAGTCCCAAGCTCCCCAACCTGAAGAAGGCCGGAGCGGTCATTTTTGTCTACAGTTTGGTCTTTACCTCCCTGGTTTCCTTCTTTGCCGTGATGATCATTCCAGACGGTGTCCGCAAGCAGTTCCTGGAGAATCTGATCGGCGGATTGGCGATGAATCTTGAAGGGCCCTTTTTTGCCCGCCTGATATTTCATGGCTTCGTTGTCGTGGTGGGCACCTTGATTCTGGCGGGCGCGGTGAACACGGCCATCGTGGGCTCAAACGGCGTGCTGAACCGCGTTTCAGAAGACGGCGTGCTCAGCGCCTGGTTCCGCCAGCCGCACAAACGGTTCGGCACGAGCTATCGCATCATCAATACCGTCGTGGCTCTGCAGGTCATCACTATCATCATCAGCCGGGGCGACGTCACTTTCCTAGCGAACCTATATGCTTTCGGCGTGATCTGGAGCTTCGCAATGAACGGCCTTGCCGTGCTCGTTCTCCGGTACACCAGTCCCGGACAGCGTGAATTCCAAGTTCCACTGAATTTCACAATCCGTGGCGTGCAGATCCCCGTGGGTCTTGGGTTGATCACCTTGACGCTGTTTTTGATTGCGGTTGTGAACTTGTTTACCAAGCCCGTTGCTACTATGGCTGGCGGCGCCTTCTCCATTCTGCTCTACATGGTGTTCACAGTTTCCGAACTCCGGGGTAGACACGGCGGCGCGGCTCACGTCGAGATGGACCAGTTTAATCTCGAGTTGGAGTCGGAGTTGACACCCGAGGCTGTGGGAGCGCGCCCTGGGAACATCCTCGTGCCCATCAGCAACCATTATGCGCTCTACCATCTTGGAAACGTGCTGGACCGCATCAAGCCCGGGCGTCGCGACGTTGTTGTGCTCCACGTCCGGCTTTTGCGCCGCTCGGCTTCGGGCGAAAACGAGCTGGAGGCCGATCAGCTATTCGGCAGCATCGAGCAACAGCTTTTCTCTCAAGCGCTTTCCATGGCCGAAAAACGTGGCAAGTCCATCCGCTTGGCGGTCGTGGCCGCCAACGATCTATGGGACGGTATCCTGCGTGCCGCGACGTCGCTCCATTCCAGCACGATTGTTGCGGGGCGTTCGACGAAAGAATCAAACGAAGAGCAAGCCCGTCAAATCGGTGAGGCTTGGGAAAAACTTGGCGATCAGAAGCCGCAGTTCAATCTGGAAATCCACTTACCCAACGGTGACAAACTTTACAAGGTTCTCGGGCCGCATGCGCCGAATCTGACCGCCAACGAGGTCAACCTTCTGCACCGGCTGTGGCTGCGTTTCAGTGATGCAGTGGCGCCCTTGGAAATGCACCATCACGACGTCGTGCACTTCGCGCTGGAAGAAGTGCAAAAAGAAGTGGACGAAGGACACGAAGACATCGTGGTCAACCGCCTGCGGGCGCATCTCGAAACCAACCAAAAGAAGAAATCTCCGAAGACGTAAATTCTCCGCGCCCAGGACGAAGCACGAATCACCAAATACGAAGCATTACCTTAGGTGAGCTGTGTCGTGCAGTGGCCGCAGCGCTTCGCTGCGAGCGGAATCGGCATGGCGCATTGCGGGCAGTCTTTGGTGGTCGGTACTGCTGCCGGCTTCGGCGCGAAACGATTAATCTGCTTGACCACCAGAAAGACGCAAAACGCCACGATCAGGAAATTGATCACGTTATTGATGAAGATCCCGTAGTTAAGCGTTGCCCCTGGCGGGTGCGCGGCCTTGGCTGCGTTGATCGAGTCGTAATGCGTGCCGCTCAGGTTTATGAACAAGCCTGAAAAGTCGACCTTGCCAATCAGTTGGCCAATCGGCGGCATGATGACATCCTCAACAAACGACGAAACAATTTTTCCAAAAGCCGCGCCGATAATCACGCCTACCGCCAAATCCACGACATTGCCACGCATGGCGAATTCTTTGAACTCTTTCAACACGGTCTTTCTCCTTTATTTTCTTCGATAAAGACATTTGACGGCCCGTGTGGATCCCTAAACTGGGGAAGGGCTGTCTGTTGCGGGCGATTATAGTTGAAGCAGAAAAGAAATAAAGGCAAGACAGTTGAGGTTTGTTACTTGCCGGTGCGCGTTTCTGAAAAGCACTCCCTTAGCGGGTCCGGAGGATCAAAAATGCTGCAATCATTCCACGCAGTACCAGCAAGCCGCCGCCGACCGCTAGCATTGGACCGACCCAGAGAAACGGTACGCGCGAAATCACGAGCATGAGGACACCCAGAAGTGCGAGCGACAACCCGCGCGTCCAATTCTGCCAGCGCAACCACCATTGCCCCGGACTGTACAAGGCGCGCAGTCCCCACACAATTAGCGCCACGCTGAGAATCAACCAGGCTGTGCTGTGGCGATCCACATAAATACGCCTCTCCAAGCCCAGCCATATCACCAGTAAGCCGAGCAAGACGAAGATCAGTTCAATGAAAACGCGGAGTAGTCGCTCAGGCGTGAGCATCGCGATGGCGTCCGCTTAAGCGACGCGTTCGATGCGCAGCTTTGTGATGGTTACCGGTGTCCGGGGGCGGTCGTTCGAGTCGCGCGGCACGTTCGAGATTTTGTCCGCCACGTCCTGGCCTTCGACGATCTCTCCAAAGATGGTGTGCCGGTTGTCCAGCCAGGGCGTTGCCGCGACGGTTAGAAAGAACTGGCTCCCGTTGGTGCCTGGCCCGGAGTTGGCCATGGAGAGTTTTCCGGCTTTCGAATGCTTCAGCGAGGGATGAAATTCGTCCGCAAACTTGTAGCCCGGTCCGCCCATGCCGCTGCCTTGGGGACAGCCTCCCTGGATCATGAATTGCGGAATCACGCGATGGAAGATCAGACCGTCGTAGAAAGGCCGCTTTTCTTTCTGGCCGGTCTTTTCATTGGTGAACTCTTTCGTTCCTTCGGCAAGCCCCAAGAAATTCGCTACCGTCTTCGGCGCTTCTTTTTCAAGTAAGCGCACGACTATATTTCCCTGTGAAGTTTCAAAAACAGCGTAGGTTCCTACCGCCCGGCTCATGCGATCTCCTTTTATGCTGGATCATCGTACACGAGCCAGAGCTTTGCGCGCCACTGCGCCTCTAGCTATTCCGAGATGAGCTCGATGTCACTCTTCGCGTTTTCACCAGCCCTTTTGCTTACGAAGCTCCGTGATATGCGCGGTATGATGTTTCCCATGCCACTCGTAAAGGAAGAGCAGCCAATCAACAGGGCGCTCGCCGTGTTCGGGGTGAACGAGGATCCTTGCGAAATGTTCGGATTTCAATGAGCGCCACAACTGGACAAATCGGATGTGCACCGAATCCAGTAGCGTCTGTGAAACTTCAATAGGAGCCGACTTTGAGTCGGCCAGTTCGGCCCAGGCCGCTTCGTTGTAAGGCTTGATGGTCGGCTTATCCTCGGTGAGCGCCAGCTTCAATCGCACGTAAGCGTTGAGGTGGCTATCCGGAACATGATGCACGACTTGGCGCACCGTCCAGCCGCCTTCGCGGTACGGGGTGTCCAGTTGTGGGTCGCTCAGACCCTTGACCGCGGCACGCATTTTCGATGGCGCCGCAGCAATCTCCTCAATCGCTTGTTGTCGCCTCGCGGGCGACACTTGCGCGGGCATCGCAAAATCTCCAATCGGGTACCTCGGATCCATGTCGTCTTCTCCTGGAGCAACCTGGTATTTCCTTGCACTATAGCGGCGGACATTTGCAACGGTCAATGCCGCCTCGTGAAAGAGGCTCTCCAATTTGGCCGCCTCTATTCCGAATCGCAGGGCTGCGAATGCTACAATACCGGACTTGTATCCGGCGGGCGCGGTGCCGAATCTAATGGATGGAGAAAGCTCAAATGTACAACGTCGTCATCATCGGCAGCGGCTGCGCCGGTCTAACTGCTGCGATTTACGCCGCTCGCGCAAACCTGAAGCCTCTCGTTCTGGACGGGCATGAACCCGGTGGCCAACTCTCCCTGACCACGCACGTTGAAAATTTCCCAGGTTTCCCCGACGGCATCATGGGGCCGGAACTGATCGAAAACATGCGCAAGCAAGCGCAAAAATTCGGCACGGAGTTCAAGGCCGGAGCCGTCAGCGAAGTCGACGTCAGCAAACGCCCCTTCAAAATTACCGCAGGAAAAGATTTCTACGAAACGAAAGCGCTCATCGTTGCTGCGGGCGCTTCCGCCAGGCTTCTGGGCCTGAAGGGCGAAAAGGAACTGATTGGCCACGGCGTTTCCACCTGCGCTACCTGCGACGGTTACTTCTTCCGCGGCAAGCCCATTGCCGTGGTCGGCGGCGGCGATTCCGCGATGGAAGAAGCCAATTTCCTCTCTCGCTACGCCAGCAGGGTCTATCTTATTCACCGGCGGCACGAGTTTCGCGCCTCCAAAATCATGATTGACCGTGTCAGGGCCAACGAAAAAGTTGAGTTCGTCACTCCGTATGTGGTCGAAGAGATTCTTGCCCCACAGGGTTTTGTCGACGGAGTGCGGCTGCACAATCCGGAGTCCAAGGAGACTCGCCAAATTCCCCTCGATGGCGTATTCGTGACCATCGGCCACGATCCGAACACCACCGTCTTCAAGGGCAAACTCGAGATGGATTCGAATGGCTATTTGCTTGCCAAGCACGGCAGCCTCACCTCCATCCCTGGCGTGTTTGTTGCCGGCGACGTGCAAGACCATCGCTACCGCCAGGCGGTTACGGCCGCGGGTTCCGGTTGCATGGCCGCCATTGATGCCGAAAAGTTTCTGGAAGAGCACAAACACTAGTGCCGTTCCACTTGCATAATCTGAAGTTCGGCTTGGCGGGATGCGGTTATTCTGTGTTGCCGGATTTTTCATGCAACTAGTGACAAAAAGTTGGGGCGGCACTAGTTTCGGCGTTCCCAGGCTGCCATAATTACTCCCACATGCTCCGGTCGACGCTGCTCAAGCTTGCCGAAAGCAAAGGCTTCGCCAATTGGGTCACTTCCAATGGCACCACCCGCCGCATGGCGCGCCGCTTCGTCGCCGGCGAAACGCTGGATGAAGCCATTGCCGCCGCTCGCGAGTGCAATAATATTGGAATGCACGCCAGCCTCGATTACTTGGGCGAAAATGTTGCTACCATCTCGGACGCGCAGCACTCCCGCGATGCCTATCTGGAAATTTTTGAGCGCATCGCCCAGGAACGGCTGCACGCCAACGTTTCCGGCAAGCTCACGCAACTCGGCCTCGATATCAACATTGAATTTTGCGAAGGACTGGTTCTCTCTATTGTCGAGCGGGCCGCGGGCTTCGATAATTTCCTGCGCATTGACATGGAAGGGTCCCCTTATACGCAGCGAACCATCGACCTCGTAAAACGCGTTCGCAAGCGGAATCCCGCCGTCGGCACGGTGATCCAGTCCTATCTCTACCGTAGCGAAACCGACGTCGCCGATTTATTGGCGTATGGCTGCCGCATCCGTCTTTGCAAGGGCGCGTACAAGGAGCCAGAAGATGTTGCGTATCCGCGGAAAGTCGATGTCGATGCCAACTTCGTCCGCCTGATGCAGACGCTTCTCTCCAGCGGTTTTTATCACGGTATCGCCACGCACGACCCGCGCATGATTGCGGCGACCATTCGCCATGCCGCGGCGGAGCAGATTTCCAAGGACGATTTCGAATTTCAGATGTTGTACGGAGTGCGCACCGATCTGCAGCGCCGGCTCGTCAAGGATGGCTATCGCGTCCGCATCTACATTCCCTACGGCAAGGACTGGTTCCCCTACTTCATGCGGCGCCTCGCCGAACGTCCCGCAAACCTCGGCTTCATTCTCCGCAATTTCTTTCGCAAGTGACCTTCAGCGTTCTTCGGCACGCGTCCGATGACCTCCGTCTGACCTACTTAGTTTGCGATGGCACGGATCGGCACTCTTTCGCCTGTTGCCCGGCGCTGCGGGGTCACGCGAATGCCATACTTGGGCCGCAGCGTAACCGACGCAAAGATTTCGATAGGATGCCCCGGAACAATTTCGAGATGGAATCTCTGCTGAATCATGGCCAACAGCAATGCGACTTCCATCATCGCGAAAGAAGCGCCAACACAAACGCGCGGCCCGCCTCCGAAGGGGAAATACGCAAACCGGGGGATTTTGCCCGAGCGAACTGGATCTTCTCTCCAGCGTTCGGGGTCGAATCGATCGGGGTCGGGAAAAAAGCGCGGATCGCGCTGCGTGCGCCACTGCAGAATGAAGACGTTTGAACCCGCCGGCACCCGGTATCCCCCCAACTCGCACTCCTCGATGGCCCTTCGGCCGATGCCCCACACTGCTGGGTAAAGACGCATCGCTTCCTTGATTACCATCTCCGTATAACGCAACCGCGGGAGGTCTTCCGGCGCCGGCACGCGGCCGCCGAGGACCGCTTGCAGTTCTTCGGCGAGCTTCGCCTCGATCTCCGGATTTTGCGCGACCAGGTAGCACGCCCAGGAGAGCGCAATGGCCGTAGTCTCGTGGCCCGCCAAAAAAAGAGTCATCACCTCGTCGCGCAGTTGCGCGTCGCTCATGGGATTGCCGTCTGCGTCACGCACCCGAAGCAGCATGTCCAAAAGATCTTTGCGCGGCTGCCCGGAGGAACGCCGCTTTCGGATGATGCTCCCGATGATCTCATTCAATTTGCGTATGGCCCGCCATTCCCGAGGCGCAAAAAAAACAGGAATCTCGAAGCGAAACAGCATCGCCAGACTCGCGTTGACCATAAATCTCTCCGTCACCACTTCCATGGCTTTGCCGACCTGCTCCGCGACGGCAGTGACTTCAGCGCCAAACAAACATTGCGCCACGATGTCCAGCGTCACACGCATGAGGTCGTCATGAATATTCCGCTCGCCTTTTTCCGGCCACGAATCGAGCATGCGGCCGGCGGCTTGGGTCATCACCGCGGTGTATCCAAGAATGTTTTGGCGGTGAAAAGCCGGCTGGATGAGGCTGCGCTGGCGCTTCCAAAAGTCGCCTTCGCTGGTCAGCAATCCACGGCCGAGAACCCGCGCCAGGGCGCGATAGTCCGCGGACTTGGTGAAATTTGCCGCGTTCGTTACAAGCACGGTCTCAATGTCGCGTGGATGCACGATCAGGTATACCGGGACATGGGCGAGGTGCACGCGAACCACGTCACCGTATTCCTCAGCGCATCGCTGGTAAAACCCCAGCCAGTCGCGCGCAATTTCCATCGCACTGCCAAGCAGGAACCGCCCCTTTGGCCCAGGGACAGTTCGTGGGAGAGCCTTCGGCGTGGGTGCAGTTGCCATAAATTTGGGCTCAAGCCTTCCGGCAAACAGTGACGCCGTCTCTCAGCGGCATCAAAACGGGGTAAAGCTCCTTCGATGCGTAGACGAGCCGGTTGAATTCCTGAATACCTTGCGTGCGAATGTCATCCGGCGCCGCTGGCCGCGCCGCCTTTCCAGACCACAGCGTATTATCGGTGATGAATAGGCCGCCGCGGCGCAGCTTGGGCAGCGCGACGCGCAACGCCGCAGGGTATTGGTGCTTGTCAATGTCGTTGAAAATAAGGTCAAAGCTGCCCGACGCTTTCTTCACCAGTTCCAGCGCATCGCCGACCCGCACCTCAATACGTTTGGCCACGCCCGCCCGGCGAAAATAATCCTTCGCGCGGCGCGCTTTCTCCGGGTCGCCATCCGTATAAATCACTTTTGCCTTTGGCCCTGCCGCACGCGCCAGCCAAATGGTCGAATACCCGATCGCCGACCCCATCTCAAAAATCCGCTTTGCGCCGGAAACTTGGACGAAGAGCGTAAGCATACGCGCCACCGCCGGGCCGATGATCGGAACGTCGTTTTGCGCCGCATAGTCCTCTATCTCCGCGACGACGGCATCGCGTTCCGGCAACAGTT
>Ga0209648_10004570_pt1 | contig 11778 bp, 6 predicted proteins | sample GraSoi2013_115cm_FD_185830 | JGI IMG/M metagenome (GOLD analysis project Ga0209648, IMG submission 185830) | Grasslands soil microbial communities from the Angelo Coastal Reserve, California, USA - Sample 9_17_2013_115cm (SPAdes) (version 2) | ecosystem: Environmental > Terrestrial > Soil >...
TTATTCCTGAACCATCCCATTGCCTGTACCTGGCAAACCGGTGAAGCGGCTGTTGTGGCAGCTCGCGCGGGAGTGCCGGTCGTCTCTGATTTTCGCCCGGCTGATATGGCTGCAGGAGGCAAGGGCGCACCCTTAGTTCCCTTTTTGGACTACCTGCTCTTCCGCCATCCGCGTCGCGGACGCATCCTGCAAAACCTGGGCGGCATTGGCAATCTGACGGCTATTCCAGCAGGCGCAAAAGCCGAGCAGGTAATTGCCTTCGACACCGGGCCGGGCAACATGGTGATTGATGCCGTCACCCAACAGCTCTTCGGCCTGCCCTTTGATCGCAATGGCAAGATTGCCGCACAAGGCAGGGTTCTCGAAACCATAGTCAATCAAGCGTTGCGTGGCAGCTTTTTCCAGCAAAAACCGCCGCGCACCGCTGGACGCGAGCAGTTCGGATACCAGTTTGCGAAGCAGTTTATGCATTGGTGTAAGAAAAATAGAAAAGCCAGTGTAAAAAAAGAAGATATCGTGACCACAGCAACTGCCCTGACAGCCGCTTCCATTCAACATGCTCTGCAGCATTACGTGATGCGTAGCAGCGCTTTTCAGGAGTTTATTGTCTCCGGCGGAGGAGCAAAAAACCGCACGCTCATGCGCATGATTCAAGAACGACTGTCGCCGCTGAAACTCAAGCTCAAACCCTCCGATGACTTCGGCATCCCCTCCGAAGCTAAAGAGGCCATCGCCTTCGCGCTGCTCGCCTACCAGACCTGGCACCGTCAGCCGGGAAACATTCCTTCTGCTACCGGAGCCAAACGGGCAGCAATTTTGGGAAAGATTTCGTTCTGATTCTCTGTGCCTCTGTGTCTCTGTGGTGAGATTTACTCCGTACTTCGTAAACCACACTTCCCCCTAGCCAATCACCGCCTCACATTGTTCTAATGAAGGCATGCTCCGTCTTCGCTGTCTGGCCGCGCTCGTACTTCCCCTGCTTCTGACTTGTTGCACGCGCCGCGCCGACCCCAACACCTTGGTCATGATCATCGAGAGCAGCCCAACGAATCTCGATCCTCGCGTGGGGCTGGACGCGCAATCCGAGCGCATTGATATGTTGATCTTCGATGCGCTTTTCCGCCGCGATGAGCACTTCAATTTGCAGCCTATGCTGGCCGAGCGCTGGGAGATTCCCGATCCGCTGACCTATATCTTCCATTTGCGGCAAGGCGTGCGCTTTCACGATGGACGTCCGTTGACCTCGCGCGACGTGAAGTACACCATTGACTCCTTGCTGAACCACGTCTTGCCCAGCCCCAAGACTGCGACTTACAAACATGTAGAGCGCGTCGAAGCGCCCGATGATGCCACTGTTATTTTTCACCTTAAAGAACCCGATGCTACTTTGATGTGGAACCTCTCCGAGGGTGGCATTGGGATTGTGCCTTATGGTAGCGGTGCCGACTTCAATCGCAATCCGATTGGCTCCGGCCCGTTTCGCTTTGTGCGCCAGGAGTTGGACAAGGAAGTGGTTCTCGAGCGCAATCCCGACTACTGGGACGCCGGCCTGCGTCCCCGCATCGAACGCGTGCGTTTCGCCGTCATTCCCGATCCGACCACGCGTGCGCTTGAGTTGCGTAAAGGCAGCGCGGATATCGCGCCCAGCGGTTCGCTCACCGCGGATACAGTTGTGGCTCTGCGCCGCGAACCCAGTCTCCAGATTGAGATCGCCTCCGGCAGCATTTACAGCTACCTGGCTTTCAACCTGCGCGATCCTATCTTGAAGGATGTGCGCGTACGCCAGGCGATTGCCTATGCCGTCAACCGTGAGCCCATGATTCGCTACCTGTGGAGAGACGAGGCCGAGCCCGCCAGCAGTGTTCTTCCACCGCAGAGCTGGGCATACAACGGCAATGTGCGCCAGTACAGCTACGATCCCGCGCGTGCGCGCGAACTGCTCGACCAGGCCGGGCACCCTCCCGGGACAGACGGTGTTCGCTTTCATCTATTGATGAAGACCTCCACCGAAGAAACCACGCGCCTGCTGGCCGCAGTCTTGCAGCAGCAATTGCGCGATGTGGGCATTGCGCTCGATATCCGCACGCTTGAGTTTGCCACGTTCTTTTCCGAGATCACCAAGGGTGCCTTCCAGGTATTTTCTTTGCGCTGGATCGGCGGCAATCAGGACCCGGATATCTTTGAGTATGTCTTCCACTCTTCCAGCATTCCTCCGCAGCGCGCCAACCGTGGCTACTACTCCAATCCCCAGGTGGATTCGCTCCTGAATCAAGCGCGGGAACAAGTTGATCCGCAAAAAAGGAAACCGTTATATGACCAAGTGCAGAAAATTCTGGCGGAGGATGTGCCTTACGTGAACTTGTGGTATCTGGATAACGTTCTGGTCCACAATCGCCGCGTCAAAAACTTAACTGTGATGCCCAGCGGTGATTACGGCTTTCTCAAGACTGCCGAGTTGGTGAACTGAGCATGCAGATCGACGATCTGATGCCGCGCTACGATGTCGCCGCTCGCTATGAAACTTTGATCAAAGCCTCTCCTGCACGCACCTTTGCCGTATTGCAGCATGTGGATTTTTCCCAGTCGAGCGTCATCCGTTTTTTGATGGGCTTACGTACTCTTGGCCGCCGCTCTCGCAAGCCCGATCCTAAACAAAGTCTGACGGAGCGAATGCGGCAGGCGGGTTTCATGGAGGTAGCGCGGGTAGAAAACCAAGAGCTTGTCATCGGCGTTGTAGGCCGCTTCTGGCGTCCAGACAGTGGTGTTCTTCGAAGTCTCTCAGCAGAAGAAATTCTTGCCTTCCAGACAGAGGGATATGCCAAGGCACTGTGGAACTTCCATCTAAGCTCACCTTCGCCTAATCAAACCAAGCTCTCGACTGAAACTCGCATCCAGACTTTTGGCTCCGGCGCCCGGCGCAAGTTTCGGCTTTACTGGAGCGTGGTCGGTCCGTTTTCCGGATGGATTCGCAAAGAGATGCTGCGCCTCATTCGTACCCAGGCGGAACAGTAAAACGCTATAGCGTTTCCACAATTACTGTATTTCACCACCGAGGAAGAGCACAACTTTCAGAGCCTCTGGAAAAACAAGCCTCTTGTCATTCCGACGCGTAGCGGAGGAATCCCTTTTGCGCCGAAACGCTCTGTTCCGCGTTTGTCAGAGGCACAGGCTTTGTCGGTGTCGGTGCCACAAGGACTTGGTAATTGTGCAATGGAATCGCATAAATCCAATTCCGCAATTACCCGATTACACAATTACCAAATTTCCTCTCGCTCAGAAGGCCAGCTTGATTCCGAACTGAATCTGGCGCGCCGTATCTGCTGACACAAAAGACAGTGGCGTTTGCAGAGCCGACACGCTATGGGGCTTAACGCCATGCAATCCTGTGTATGGCCCGGTAAACAAATTGAGAGTCTGCCCGTTTGCCAACGTGACCGCGTTAGAGAAGCCGTTCGTATCAAACACGTCATTGACCTTATTGAAGTTGGTCCGGTTGAAAATGTTGGTGCCCTCGACAATGAGGTCCACTCTGACTCCGCGGTCCCGATTGAGGAATATGGCCTTGGTGAATCTCAGGTCGGTGGTGGCATAAGCTGCGCCCCGGTTGTTGTCACGCCCGGCGCCGAACGGGATAGCGAAGTTGTTGTCCAGGGTCTGGCCGTTTATCTTGTTCACCAGGCCGGGCGTCCTGACCGAAAATGGAAGGCCGCTTCGGACGGTCACGACGGGAGCAAGAGATATGTCTGCCAGTACTCTGGTCAGAAAATTCCCCTCGCTTGCCTTGAACGGGGTGGTATAGACAGCGTTGGCAACGAAAATGTGCGGCGTATCGAAGACCGATGTTGTCCGATACGTATTCAGCCGGCTCGGCCGGAACCAGTTCTGGAAGCTGGAGAAATCAATAACATCGTCAATGGTCTTGCTCCAGGTATAGTTGACCTGGAATTGCAGGCCGTGGCTGTAGCGTTTGGTCAGCGAAGTTGTCATGCCATGATAGATCGAACTGCCGATGGAGGAGTAAGTGATGTGCTGCAGCTGGCCAGTTACAGGAGCGTAGAGCGGCCCGCCACTCTTGTCGACACATCCTGCGAAATCTGGGAAAGCGGGGGGCGGACACAACGGAGAACCGACTGGAATCTCGGTATAAGCCGTCTCCAGCGGCATCTGTAGGTGCACGCCGTGATACATGTTGTACCCGATCTCCAGCGAAAGGTTTTTCGCCAGTTCATGGTCCATGCTGAAGCTGGCCTGCACGGTGTAGGGGTTCTTGTAGTGTGGAGCGACGCTGTAACCAACGGTAGCACCCGGCGTTGTAGTGCTAAGGCCAACCGCGGCATAGTCGGCGGGAGTTAGATGCCCAAAGGGCAGCTCGCCCTTTGCCACGCCCAGGCCCCACAGCTTGGCCACGGTCTGGTTCGTCGGACTCAGCGTCGACACCACCTCATTGATGTATCTGCCTGTGCCATCCAGCAACGAGCCGTACAAAGGAATAAGCACGTCAATCGGCGCCACATAGATGCCGCCAGCGGCTCGGAAGACCGTCTTGTGATCGCCGAAGGGGTCCCAGGCAAAGCCCAGCCGCGGAGAGGCATAGAAGCTGGTGCTCAGGGGAGACGGCTCGCCGTCAACATCGAAGCGTAGACCGGCATTCATCGTGAGCCGTGAATTAAGCTTCCAGGTATCCTGCGCGTAGGCGCCGAAATAGTGGCCCCATCCCTTCCACACAGGATTGTTGAATCCCGCCACTACATCAACGGGTATCCCAAAAGCGAAGGATTGTGGCGCACTCAGATTGGTGCTTACCGGACCGGTTGCGGGAAGGCCGCGGCCCAGGTTGAATCCCACTAGCTGCGCTTGAACCGCTGGCGGTGCGAGCGATATGAGCGGAACGGCTGCGTCTTTGAAATCAAACTGCGGGTTAAACCACAGGTCATTTTCCACGTGATAGTTTGCCGCTCGGTAGGAGGCCCCGATTTTAAACGTGTGTGCTCCCTTGCTCCAGGTAAGGTTGTCTTCGAACTGGTAACGCTGCTGGTGGCCCCGATAAGGGACGAGGGCAGGGCTTCCGACGGGTCCCAGGATACCAAGGTTTACGCGCACGCCGTTATCGTTCAGGGGAAGCTCCTCGAACCGGTTGCGCGGGACAACTTGAACCAGGGCCTGATTGACCAAGTTATCTCCTATCGCGTGGGTCCAGTTGCCAAGCACGCTGAAATCCCTCACGAAAAGGGCCTCACCGTCCTGGGTCCCATTGACGATACCTTGCATCGGCGCTCTAAAGTTGTTATGCGCATAGCCCAAACGAAGGCTCAAAGAATCCTTAGTGCCAGGCTGAAAATCGAAGCGGGCGGTGGCGTTGTGCAATCTGTCCGGATTATTGAATTTTCCGTCGTCGCGGGTGAGTATCTTGAGCAGAGAGGGATTGTTGGTTGGCGTCAATCCCGGGGTGATTCCGTTGGCAAAGCCCACTAGGAAAGGATTCCCTGAGCTCTTCAATGCATTGACGTAACACACTTGATCGGGAGTTTTGTTGGTAAACTGTGTCGCGCAGTTTACCCCCAGTCCAGGCCCGCTGATGCCCTGTGCCTGAGGCGTGTTGAGCAGAAAGTTGAAAACCGGGACATCCTGCCTCTGAAACTCGTAAGCTGTGAAGAAGAAAAGTTTGTCCTTCACAATCGGTCCCCCAAACGTGCCGCCGGCATACAGATTTTGACTGAACGCCTTCGATCCTCCCTGAAATCCATTAAAGAAATTTGCGGCGCTGGTATCCTGGTTGCGGAAAAAACCGTGGACGTCTCCATGGAATCGGTTGCCTCCGCTCCTGGTCACAATGTTGATGGCGCTTCCGTCGGTGAATCCAAATTCGGCGTTAAAAGCATTGCGGTTGATTTGGTACTCCTGGATAGCATCAACCGGAAAGTTAGTGACCCTGTACTGCCCGGTGCCGTACTCATTCTCACCCCCGTCAATGGTGGAGAGGTTATTGCGGCCGTTGCTGCCGCCAATGGAGAACCCGGTCGTCAAGTACGGCGTGAAACCCGGTGTCTGGCTGCGCGGCGCCTCAGAGTTGCCGACTCCAGGCACGGTGTAAACGTTTTGCGTAAAGTTCCGGTCAATATTGGGCAGATATTCAACCTGGCGATCATTGATCGTGTTGGCCTGCTGCGTCTGCTCAGTTTGAATCAACTCGACATTTTCCCCGGTCACCTCTATGGTCTCCGAGACCCCCGGCTTCAAATGGATGTCGTAGACCGCACTCTGGCCAACCGTCAGTTCGATGTTCTTCACAACTTCTTTCGCAAAACCCTGCTTCGCAAAACTGACCTGATACGGTCCTGGCGGCAAGGCTGGAATCTGATAACGGCCTTGTGACTCGGTCTGGGCCGACCTGCTGATTCCCGTTTTGGAGTTGGTTGCGCTTACTGTCGCCCCGGAGATCACAGCCCCCTGTGGATCCATCACCACTCCCTTCAATGTAGCGGTTGCATAGTCTACTTGGCCGTACGCCAACACAGACCCCATGAGCCCAACCAACAGAATAAAAAGACAAAAACCGTGAAAATACCGGAACACTTTGTGATTCATAGAGCAGCTTTGGAAGCGCATGGGCTTCTCCCTCCTGGTTTTCAAATTGTCGGAAATGTCGAGATTTTTGGTGTCAATTTGCAATCGTGTCAGGCAACTCCTGAGTGCCGTAGCGGCTATCTCTAAGGTTGGCCTGTATGGCGGTACACTATCATACGTCCACAAAGATAGTGACTACAAAATGTGGAAACGTTTCAAGTTTGACATCAGAACCTGCAAACTAATTTCCACACCGTACTCCTCTGATTGTTGAGTGCCTGACCGCTGAACTGCTGACTGCTCAGTCGAAAAACTCCTTGGAGCTTGCAACTTGGAGCTTGGAGCTGCTCAGATGCTAGTATCGTGATAGTGCGAATTCTCTTCATCGGCGACATTTTTGGACGCCCCGGGCGCACCATCGTGCGCGACCAGCTTCCCACGCTTGTCAGCAATCATAAGGTTGACCTGGTGCTGGCGAATGGAGAGAACGCCGCCGCAGGCTTCGGCATTACCCCGCCGCTGGTGGAAGAGTTGCTCGGTCTGGGCATTGAGGTGCTCACCACCGGCAACCACATTTGGGACAAAAAAGAGATCATCGAATTTTTTGAACGGGCCGCCGGCAATCAGGATGGTATGGCGCATCGCGTGCTGCGTCCGGCCAACTATCCCGCCGGAACTCCAGGCTTTGGGGTCTTTGAGGGCGTTTCCCGTTCTGGGCATGATTTTGCCGTCATCAACCTGCAAGGGCGCGTGTTCATGGGAAGCAATGACGACCCTTTTCGCACTGCCGACGCGCTGCTGGAAAAGATCAAAGCCAAGATCATCTTCGTGGATATGCACGCCGAAGCTACTTCAGAAAAAGTAGCCCTGGGCTGGTACCTCGATGGCCGCGTGACCGCCGTCATCGGCACGCATACTCACATCCCAACCGCGGATGAGCGTGTGTTGCCCAAAGGCACCGCATATCAGACGGACGTCGGTATGACCGGCCCCTACGATGGCGTCATCGGCGTAGATAAAGAGCAAATTTTGCAACGCTTCCTCAACAACATGCCGCAGCGCTTTGAGCCCGCCACTGGAGATGTGCGCTTGGCTGCCGTGGTCATCGAGTGTGATCCTGCCACCGGGCGCGCAAGCAATGTTGAACGAATACTTGTGAGGCAGAGCTAAGTTTGCCACTAAATCATCGCGTTAGGAACTAAAGCGTTCATACGCGCATCTCATTTCACTGTACAATTTCCTCTCATGCGTTTTTTTGTTGTTCTCGTCTTGTCGTTTGCTCTGGCAGCCCAGGGTCACGCCGCCGTCTCCAAACAGGACGCCAAGGCTGCCCGCGCTGCCTTCAAGCGTGGAGTCAAATTTGAACAGCAAAAACAATATGACGAGGCTTTTTCCAGCTTCCAGGAAGCGGCTCGCCTCAATCCGGAAAACAACGAGTACGTCAGCGCCCGCGAGCTTATGCGGCAAAGGCTGGTTTCCGATCATCTGAAGAACGGCAACACCGCCATTCTGACAGCCGATGAATCCAGGAACTTGACAGCAGAAGAGCGGCGCGTAAGAGCCATGGCTGAGTTCCAGGCCGCGCTCGCGCTCGACCCCGCCAACGACTACGCCGCTCAACGCCTGCATGAACTCGTCTCAGAGGTGCCAACTCCTTCCACCTCATTGGAACAAATCAGCGAGCAGTCGGGCGAGCTACGTTTGCGGCCCTCACCGCAGCTTAAGGACATCCACTTTCGCGGCGACAGCCGCGCCCTGATGACACGAATCGCCGATCTTTACGGCCTGACGCCGGTTTTCGACGAGAACTTTACCCCTCTCGCGGTCTCGCTCGAGATGAACAAAGCATCGTTTGAGCAGGCCATCGCCGCCGCAGCGCCGCAGGCCCATGCCATGTGGACAGCACTCTCGGAAAAAGAGATCTTCTTCGCTAACGACACGCCCGACAACCGCCGGCAATACGACCACATGATTCTGCGCACGTTTTATATCCCTGATGCCTCCACGCCGGAAACCATAAACGAGCTGGTCGCTCTTCTGCGCAGCATTTATGAGATTCATTGGGTGGTTGCCAACCAGTCGCAATCAACTATTACGGTACGCGCCTCGCGCTTTACCCTCGATGCCGCCGCCGATTTCATCGGCAACCTGAACCTGGCCCGGCCCCAGGTCATGCTTGATGTTCAAGCCTATGAGGTAAATCACACCCTGCTGAGCAATATGGGCTTTGTCCAACCCTCGCAGTTCCAATTGATTAATGTCTCGGCCGCGGTGCTTTCTGCGCTGAATCAGCCTGATATCCAGAGCCAGATTCAGAAGATTCTGCAAAATGGCGGGCTGACGCCGGAAAACCAGCAGGCCATCAATGCCTTGCTGGCGCAACTTCAAAATCAGCAGAACTCGCAAGTTTCCCAGCTCCTCAAACAACCTTTTGTTCTCTTCGGTGGCGGAAAAACCCTCTCCGCGGTTGTAATCCCGGCGGTAAGCGCGAACCTGAGCTTTAATACCTCCTGGGTCAAGAACCTGGAGCACATTGTGCTGCGCGCTGCTCAAGGACAAACCGCCACCATGCAGATTGGTGAGCGCTTCCCTATTCAAAATGCGGTTTATTCACCGATCATTGCCAATCCGTTGCTGAATCTGCCCGGAGCGCAGGTCTCGAATTTTCCGTCTTTTTCGTATGAGGACCTGGGGATAACGCTGAAGGCCAAGCCGCTCATCCACATGCATATGGTCCCCAATACCGATGACTCAGGCACGAACCCCACTGACACAGGTGCGAAGCCTGTGCCGCGTCCCCTAAGACGGGAGGAGGCAGAAGTGACACTCGATCTGGACCTGAGCATCCGCTCGCTGAGTGGTACAAGTTTCAACAATGTGCCGGTAATCTCCAACCATCAATTCACCGGCACCGTGCGTTTAAAGGATGGCGAAGCAGCACTGGTGGTTGGGACAATTTCCCGCGACCAGCAACGCAGCCTGAGCGGCATGCCTTTCCTCAGCCGCATCTTTGGAGACCTCACCAGCCACAGCGATAAGAACAATACCGAAGACGAAATCCTGGTGATCGTGACCCCGCACATCGTGCGCGCCCCGGACCAACTGGAAAACCCCGAGCAATGGCTGCCGCCCGGGTCGCCGTAATCTTGAAAACCTCGATTTTAATCAAGTATTTCAAGAGGAATTGGTTTAACCACAAAGCACACAAAGGAAACACGAAGGTTGGACATGAAAATGTTCCTTGAGGAACACTTTTCAGAACAAGGGATGCTCAGCCCTTGTCCTTTCGGCCATGACCCTTCCGGTATCTTGCCGCTTTAGGCCTGCTGTCATTTAATTGGGATTCTCCCCTGCTGCCGGGATTCCCATGCGCAAATTCGTCCTAAAAAACCTTGCCATTTCGGCGCGGCCGCTTCTGCTGCTTGCATGCTGTGCGTTGCTTCTAGCCGCACTGCCAGCCGCGGCCCAGATCACCGTCAGCGTGGACGCCACTCTTAACCAGCGTCCCATCAATCCTCTTATATATGGTGTGGCCTTCGGCAGCACTACTCAACTGAGCGACTTAAATGCTCCGGCAAACCGTTGGGGAGGCAACTCCACTACGCGCTACAACTGGCAGACCAACAGCCACAACACAGCGCAAGATTATTACTACGAGAGCATCGGCAGCGGCACTCCCGGCCAGGATGCCGATAACTTCATCTCCGATGCCAAAAATAACGGCGCCCAACCCATGATGACCATCCCCATCATTGATTGGATCGCCAAGGCTGGGCCCAACCATCCCTACGCGTGCAGCTACCCCACCAGCACATTTCCCAATCAACAGTCGGTGGATCAATACCAGACCAATTGTGGCAATGGCAAAAACCCCAACGGCAGTCTGATCACCAGCCCACTTGCCGACCCCAGCACGGCGAACGTGCCCAACAGTGTGGCCATCCAGCAGGCCTGGGTGCAGCACATCGTTGGCAAATGGGGCGCGGCCAACCAGGGTGGATTGAAATATTACATTCTCGACAACGAGCACAGCATTTGGTTCTCGACCCACCGCGATGTTCATCCCAACGGCCCCAGCATGGATGAGATGTTCCAGAAGATGCGCGACACCGCCATCGCCATCAAGGCGGTTGATTCCGGCGCGATGGTGGTAGGCCCGGAGGAGTGGGGATGGCTGGGTTACTTCCGTAGCGGCAAAGATCAGCAGGCTGGGAACAACAATGACAGGACGGCCCACGGCAACGAAGACTACATCCCCTGGCTGCTCGATCAGTTCCACCAATATGACATGGCGAACAGCCAGCGTCTCCTGGATATCTTCAGCGTTCACTACTATCCGCAAGGCGATCTAAACGGACACCAGGAATTCGGCAACGACGACTCCCCAGCAACCCAACTATTGCGCAACCAATCAACCCGTTCACTTTGGGACCCGAATTATGTGGACCAGAGCTGGATTCACCAAGTCGGCATCAATGGCGGCATCGTCAAACTCATTCCCCTGCTGAAGTCCTGGGTGAGCACACATTACCCCGGACTCAAGACTGCCATCACGGAATACAACTGGGGTGATGAACCCAACATCAACGGCGCTACCACGCAAGCGGATATCTACGGCATCTTCGGACGCGAAGGCCTTGACATCGGTGCGCGCTGGACCACCCCCGCCGCTTCTACTCCCACATACAAAGCCATGAAGCTATATCGCAACTACGATGGCAACAAATCAACCTTCGGCGATACCAGCGTGTCAACCACGGTGCCCAACCCCGACCATCTTTCTGCCTTCTCTGCCCTGCGCACTTCAGATGGCGCGCTTACCGTTATGCTGGTCAACAAGGATTCGGCCACGAGCCCACAGGTAAACCTCAGTCTTGCGCATTTTGCCGCCAGTGGTACGGCCCACGTCTGGCAGCTCACCAGCGCAAACACCATCAACCACCTGAGCGACATCCACTTCTCTACCACCACCGTCAACATCACGCTGCCGGCGCAGAGCGTAACGCTGCTGGTCTTGGACCCCGCCACGGGAGACTTTACTGTCTCTGTTTCCAATCCTGTGCAAACCGTCCCGGCAAAACAGACTGCGACCTTCAATGGCACGCTGACCGCAATTAACGGATACAGCAGCCAAGTCACCGTGACCTGCGGCAGCGGCGCACCGGCCACTTGCACTCCGACGACGGTTACGCCCACAGCGGGCGGCGCAGCTTT
>Ga0209648_10004573_pt1 | contig 11776 bp, 10 predicted proteins | sample GraSoi2013_115cm_FD_185830 | JGI IMG/M metagenome (GOLD analysis project Ga0209648, IMG submission 185830) | Grasslands soil microbial communities from the Angelo Coastal Reserve, California, USA - Sample 9_17_2013_115cm (SPAdes) (version 2) | ecosystem: Environmental > Terrestrial > Soil >...
GACGGAGGTCACGATCGCCGGTGCGGGTTGAGGCGCTGGAGCGGCGCTGCCGACCAGCAACGGCGCCGGCTCACGCACGGTCGAACGCCGTCGCGGCAATTCGGGTTTCGCCGGCTCAGCCGGTTCACCCGCAATCGCAGGAGCAGGCTTTCCTTTCGGCGCTTCGTCATGGTGGTGGCGGTCGGGACGGTCCGCAGCGGCGTGGTCTGCCTCGTGCGGCCGGTCGTCCCTCTCCTGTTCGACCGGCGGTCCACCAAAATCCGCGACCGCGTGGGCGATTTCCTCGTCGATGGGCGCAACGCCGTTATCAGGCGGACTTATCCCGATGTCACCTCCCTCGCGGCGACTGCGCCGGCCACCGCGCCGGCCGCGGCGTCGCGGCCGTCGGTCGTCGTTGCCGTTGCCATGATCGGCCCTGGCGGCGCCGGCGACTTCCAAGTCCTCATCACCGACATCGGCGTCCATATCGCCGCTGGCCGCCCCTTCCGCCGCAACGGTCTCGTCCGCAGCGGGCGCGTGGGACGGCGGTTGATCGTGCGAGAAATGTGGCTCGGTTCGTGCAGCTTCGCCTTCCAGGCCGGAGGCCACACCCAGGCCGTCCGGCGCCGCTGCCACGCCCACGCCTTCCTCGCGCACTTCCCCACGGCGGCCGCGTCGCCGTCGTCGCCGCCGCCGCCGGCCGCCCGCTTCGTCATCCTCGGCACGCCCCTCGGCCGGCTCTCCGAGCTCGGCGGCGTCCGCCTCGGCCATCTCCTCGTCCTCGGTCTCCTCGGATTCAATCTCCTCGACAGGTTGCTCCAGCTCCGCGGTCTCGGCGACGGCGACCGGAACGGCGGCCGCCTGGGCAGCGAGGGCCCGCGCCTGCTCGAGGGTGTGCACCTGCTCACCCTTCTCGATGACGAACGGCAGTTGGCCGCTGATCGCGTCATCGGCCACGATCGTGACCGCGATCTGGAAGCGATGCTCCAGGTCATAAAGATGGGCGCGCTTGTGATTGAGCACATAAAGCGCGATCTCGGAGCGCGTGCGGCCGACAACATTGTGCGTAGCGCCGCGCTGGAGCGTCTCCTCGATCATGCGCAACAGCTGCAGCGCGACCGAAGACACTGAGCGCACATGGCCGGTGCCGCCGCAATGCGGGCATTTGTCGGTCGAGCTCTCGAGCACGCTGGTGCGGATGCGCTGACGCGACATTTCCAAGAGGCCAAAGTGCGAGATGCGGCCGACCTGGATGCGGGCGCGATCGTTCTTGAGGCAATCCTTGAGCCGGCGTTCGACCGACCGGTTGTTGCGTTTTTCATCCATATCGATGAAATCGATAACGATCAGCCCGGCGAGGTCGCGCAGACGCAGCTGGCGGGAAATCTCCTCGGAGGCTTCAAGGTTGGTCTTAAGCGCCGTGTCCTCGATGTGGTGCTCCCGGGTCGCGCGCCCCGAATTGACGTCGATCGCCACCAGCGCCTCGGTCTGGTTGAGCACGATGTAGCCCCCTGACCGCAGTTGGACGACCGGCGAAAACATGGCGTCGAGCTGGCTCTCGATCCCATACTTCGCGAGAATCGGCTGGCTGTCGTGGTAGGGCCGCACGTTTTTGGCATGGCTCGGCATGAGCATGCGCATGAAATCGCGGGCGTCGCGATAAGCGTCGTCGCCTGCGACCACGACCTCGTCGATGTCCTTGTTGTAGAGGTCGCGGATCGACCGCTTGACGAGCGAGCCTTCTTCATAAACGAGCGTAGGCGCGGTCGAATTCAAGGTCAGGTCACGCACCGTTTCCCAGGCGCGCAGCAGATATTCGAAATCGCGTTTGATCTCAGTCTTGGTGCGCGCGGCGCCGGCGGTGCGCAGGATGATGCCCATGCCTTCGGGCACCTCAAGCTCCTGGGCGATCTCCTTCAATCGCCGGCGATCCAGCACATTGGTGATCTTGCGGCTGATGCCGCCGCCGCGCGCCGTGTTCGGCATCAGCACCGAATAGCGTCCCGCGAGCGACAGGTAGGTCGTCAGCGCCGCGCCCTTGGTGCCGCGCTCCTCCTTGACCACCTGCACCAGCATGATCTGCCGGCGCTTGATCACCTCCTGAATCTTGTACTGGCGACGGTGGCGCGGTGCGCGGTCCGGCACCTCTTCCATGGCATCGTCGCCGCCGACCGATTCGACGATGTCCTCCTCTTCCCCCTCGGCAACTTCGCTTTGGCCGTTGCCGTCTTCGTCGTCGCGCGCCTCCTCGGCCCCCCCGGGGTCGGCGCCAGCGATTTCGCCGGCTTCTTCGTGCCCTGCGTGGGCGGCCGTCTCGCCGGGATCGGGCGGCAATTCGTCGTGCTCTGACGTGGCCGCATGGTCGCTCAATCGGCTCGCTGCAACCTCGGGGAGATTTTGCTCGTCTCGCGCACCAGCATCCGGGCGTGCCCAGGCCTGATCGTTGCCTGCCGCATCACCGCGCCCGCCGCCAAGCCGCCCGCCGGTCTCGGATTCGTTGCCCGCGTCCGCGTCGGCGTGGATATCGGATGGCGCGTCCCCGGGTTCGTTCGCTGCTGCCTCTGAGTCGTGCTCGACGAGGTCGTCGCCGATCGGCTCGCTCGCAACCTTTTCCGAATGGCGTCCGGCGGCCTGGCGCCGAGGCGGGCGGCGCCGCATGCCGGCGCGGCGATCGGCTTCGGCTTCCGCGTCGCGGTGGGCGCGCTCCTCCTCGTCGATCAGCGCCTGCCGGTCGGCGACGGGAATCTGGTAGTAATCAGGGTGGATTTCGCTGAACGCCAGAAAGCCATGGCGGTTGCCGCCATAGTCTATGAAGGCCGCCTGGAGCGACGGCTCGACCCGCGTCACTTTGGCAAGGTAGATGTTGCCTCTCAGTTGGCGGCGGCTTGCCGATTCGAAATCGAATTCCTCAACGCGGTTGCCGCGCAGCACGACCACCCGGGTCTCTTCCGGGTGGGTCGCATCGATAAGCATCTTGTTGGCCATTGGTGTGTCTCTTGGCGGCGCGCGGCATAATGCGCGCCCGGCGTCCATGAACTTCGGTCCATGAAGCGGCCGGGTGCGACGCAATGCGGGCGCGCGTCTTAGTGGGAAAGATCGGCACACGCCACGCGCGACCGGACAAGCGAATGCTCCCTGTGGCCTGTCGGCCAAACGAGGTGTTTTCGCTGTCAATGATCGCCGGCATGGCGCATTCGACCCTAAAAGCTAAAGCGGCAACGCAGGACGGCGTCGCCTTCAGGTATCAGCTGAAGATCCGGGTGAAACGGCCACCCGGCCGAGGAACCGACTGTCCTGTCTTTGTCAAAATCCGGCAGCGGACGTGGCCGATTAGCTTCGCGATCCGCTGCGACTGGATTAATGGGCAGGATCTCAACGACGGTGGGCGGCATGCCCGAACGCGACAGAACAAGGATCTTCGAAACCTTCAGTGATTCCTTTCTAAGCGGCATAATTAGGCATGGCAAGCCGCAACTGCCATGCCGGTGCGCCCAGAAAGGCGCTACACGGGGAGTAATATATAACCATTTGGTTGCGTTTACAGCGTAGTCACAGCAGTTTCCGAATGATTTCTTCAAGATCCATTAACCATGGCCTCCTATTGGGTTAAAAGGACGCCAGGGATGACGGGGGCTGGAGACCAAGTGGTGGTCCGCATATTTGCACGCGCACTGGCTGAGTTTATGTCGAACAACAAATCGGCGGTAGTATCACAAGGGCGCACTGGGCGGCGCAGCGCCGTGGGCTCAGCCGTCCGGCGCCGGTTGAGTACGAGCGCAAGCCTCGCGGTCCGCGTGGTGGTGGTGGTGGTGTTGGCGATCGCACTCGATCTCGCCATGGCGTTGCAGGCCCAGTCTCAGATGCCGCTTCCGCTGCCCGCCCCGCCGGCTGTTGACGGGCCAGCGATCGCAACCGACGCGCGCCTCGCCGGCGACGACAAGCAGACGCGATTGGTGATCGATATTTCCCACACGATCGACATGCGGGCGTTTGCGCTTGCGGACCCGTACCGGGTCGTGATCGAAATCCCGCAGGTCGACTTCCGGCTTCCGCCCGACACCGGCGAGCACGGCCGCGGCATCATCAAGGCGTTCCGTTATGGGTTGGTGATGTCGGGTCAGTCCCGAATCGTCCTCGATCTGACCGGCCCCGTGAGGGTCACGAAGGCGTTCGTGCTCGATCCGGCAGATGGGCAACCGGCCCGCATGGTGCTTGACCTGATTGCGGTCGATCGCGACACATTCCTGCGCGCCGCCGCGATCGACAATCACCTGCCGCGGCCCGCCGAACGGCTGCCGGGGCATTTCGACCGTGAGGAGCACACGACCGATCCGCGGCCCGTGGTCGTGCTTGATCCAGGCCATGGCGGAATCGATCCGGGGACGCGGGCGCCGAGCGGCGAGCTTGAAAAGGACCTGGTGCTCGAATTCGCATCGATGCTGCGCGGCAAACTGGAGGCCACCGGCAAGTATCGGGTGATGATGACGCGAACCGACGACACCTTCGTTGAGCTTTCGGAGCGGGTGCGGTTCGCCCGCCAGCAACAGGCGCAGCTCTTGATCTCGATTCATTGCGATGCTCTCGCGCGGGGCGAGGGCGAGGCGGAAGGCGCCACCGTCTACACGCTGTCCGACAAGGCCACCGACGCGGAAGCGCAGCGCCTGGCCGACGCCGAGAACCGGGCGGATGTCATAGCGGGCGTCGATCTTGCCGCAGAGCCCGACGAGATCGCGGACATTCTCATCGATCTCGCGCAACGGGAGACGAAAACGTTCTCGGCCCATTTCGCCCGCGACGTAGTCAGGGATATGCGCACCGCGGCGCGCCTGCACAAGCGTCCGCAAAGGTCAGCCGGCTTTAAGGTTCTCAAGGCGCCCGATGTGCCCTCGGTGCTGATCGAACTCGGTTACGTATCGAACGCGCGGGATTTGAAGCAGCTGGTTTCCGAGAGCTGGCGCTCGCGTACGGGCGACGCCATCGCGCACGCGGTCCACACATACTTCACAACGCGCCTGGCGGGCGGCGGCAGCGGTGCGCGTGCCCAATAAGAACGCAGTCGCCGGTTGTGACAATTGCGGTGGCAATCGGCAGTCCGGAAATCGGGGATATCTCATGCGCGGTGGGCCGTTCTTGCCCAAGTTTAATCATAAATCCGAGCGAGGTAACGGACGCTTAAGTCATATCGTGCGCGAGCGTTTGCGTATCGGGGCAGGCACAGGCCCCGAACAGGCGACAGGGGCAAAACTCTACCAGGGGCAAAACTTTCATGGCGTCATCGCCGGGGTTGTCCCGGCGATCTCGATCGGGATGGCCGGGACATAAGGGCGTTCACGCCCGTCGGAGCTTGTCATCGGGCCGGCCAAAGGCCGGACCCGGTGGACGGGCTGTTGCCCGGCCATGACCAAGGGGAAAGTGCCGCGAGTTTTGCCCCAGTTGCCCCAAAAGGTGTTAAAGACCGAACTTGGCATTGTGGGGCGGCAGCCGAGTTTGTAGACTTCGACGGGTCATTCAAAATAGGCCGACGATGCGATTTTTGATCAAGTTTCTCGGCTTCCTGTTCGCGGCGGGGTCGCTCGTGTTCCTGGTTGCGGTCGCAGCCGTTGCCGGGTTGCTCTATCATTTCTCCAAGGACTTGCCGGACTATTCGCAGCTTCAGGATTATGAGCCGCCGGTGATGACGCGGGTGCACGCGGCTGACGGCGAGCTGCTTGCCGAATACGCCAAGGAGCGCCGGCTCTATCTCCCGATTCAGGCGGTGCCGAAGCTCGTCATCAATGCCTTCATTTCCGCCGAAGACAAGAATTTCTACGAGCATGCCGGCCTTGATTTCAATGGCATCGCCCGCGCCGGGTGGCTCTACCTGCAGAACCTCGGAACCAACAAGAGGCCGCAGGGCGCCTCCACAATCACCCAGCAGGTCGCCAAGAACTTCCTTCTCACCAACGAGGTGTCGTTCGCGCGCAAGATCAAGGAGGCGCTGCTGGCGCTCAAGATCGAGCGTACCTACACGAAGGACAAGATTCTTGAGCTCTATCTCAATGAAATCTACCTCGGCTTCGGCGCTTATGGGGTTGCGGCTGCGGCGCTGCTTTATTTCGACAAGCCAGTTAACGAGCTGACCGTGGCGGAGGCCGCCTATCTCGCAGCGCTGCCGAAGGCGCCGACCACGCTGCACCCGTTCCGCCAGCGCGAACGCGCCACCGAGCGGCGCAATTACGTCATCGACCGCATGGTCGAGAACGGCTACGTGACGGCTCAGGCGGGCGATAAGGCGAGGAAAGAACCGCTCGCCGTCGCCCAGCGCCGCGCGAGCGGATCCCACATCATCGCGGCGGATTTCTTCGCCGAGGATGTGCGCCGCGAAATCTATGAGAAATACGGCGAGAAGGGGCTTTATGAGGGCGGCCTGTCGGTACGCACCACGCTCGACCCCAAGATGCAGGTCATCGCCCACAAGGCGCTGACCGACGGGCTCATCCGCTACGATGAGGCGCAGGGTTTCCGCGGCGCCACCCAGAAGATCGACGTCAGCGGCGACTGGGGCGTGAAGCTTGCCGACGTGCGCGCCTTCAACGATATCGCCCCCTGGCGCCTCGCGGTCGTGCTGGAGACCAACGAACAGTCGGCGCGCATCGGCTTCCAGCCGGCGCGCGAGCCGGGCGGTGCGGTCGGGCGCGAGCGGCAGATCGGGAATATTCCGCTCGAAGGCGTCAAGTGGGCGCGCGCGTCGACCGCAAAGAATCCCTTGAAAGTCAGCGGGGTGCTTGCGCCCGGCGACGTCATCTATGTGGAGCCTCTGAGCAAGGATAGCGGCCAATACAAGCTGCGCCAGATCCCCGAGGTTTCCGGCGGCATGGTGGTGATGGATCCGTTGACCGGGCGCGTGCTGGCGCTGGTCGGCGGCTTCTCCTTCGATCAGAGCCAGTTCGACCGCGCCACCCAGGCGATGCGGCAGCCGGGCTCCTCATTCAAGCCGTTTGTGTATTCCGCGGCTCTCGACAACGGCTACACGCCGTCCTCGATCGTGGTCGATGCGCCGATCGAGGTCGACCAGGGGCCCGGCATGGGCGTGTGGCGGCCCGAGAACTACTCCAATGGCAAATATGCCGGTCCCGCCACATTGCGATTCGGCATCGAGCAGTCGCGCAACCTGATGACGGTGCGTCTCGCCCAGGACATCGGCATGCCGCTGATCGGCGAATACGCCAAGCGGTTCGGCATTTACGACAGCCTGCCCAACTATCTGTCCTATTCGTTGGGCGCCGGCGAGACGACGGTGCTGCGGATGGTGACGGCTTACGCGATGATCGCCAATGGCGGCCGGCGGGTGACCGCCACCATGATCGATCGCATCCAGGATCGCTACGGCCGCACCGTCTACAAGCACGATCAGCGCGAATGTCGCGGCTGCGATGCCAAGAAATGGGAAAACCAGCCCGAGCCCGGCTTGATCGACCGGCGCGAGCAGGTGCTCGACCCGATGACGACCTATCAGATCACCGAAATCATGGAAGGCGTGATCCAGCGCGGTACCGCCAACGTGTTGGCCGATCTCCGCAAGCCGATCGCCGGCAAGACCGGCACCACCAACGACGAGAAGGACGTCTGGTTCCTCGGCTTCACGCCCGACCTCGCCGTCGGCGTCTACATGGGCTACGACAAGCCGCGCCACCTCGGCCGCAACGCCACCGGCGGCCACCTCTCGGCGCCGATCGCCAAGGATTTCTTCAAGGCGGCGCTCGCCGACAAGCCGGCAATGCCGTTCCGCGTGCCGCCCGGCATCAAGCTGATCATGGTCGACGCCAAGACCGGCCAGCGCGCCGGACCGGGCGCAACGAGCGTCCTCCGCGAAGCCTTCAAGCCGGGAACCTCTCCGCCCGAAAACAACGCGGTCGCGGCCATGGGCGGCGCCGAGACGGTCGGAGTGAGCCCGGAGGCGGACGGCGCCGTGCGCCGCGGCGGGCTGTATTGAACGACTGCCCGCGCCAGTAAATGTGGCCGCGGCGACAAAGAGTGCCCTACAAGGTCAACGAGCAGGACATGTAGGCGGCGGTAAACCCGAAGCTCAGAATTCGTCGGGCACCTTGGCGCCGCGCACGGCCTCGACCCATTCGTCGCTAAGCTCGGTCGTCAGGCCGACGCGCCGGTCGCGGCGTTTCAGGCGCTTCCACTCCTCGGCTGACATCACGACAAGGGAATCGCGTCCGTGTTTGGTAATGACAACAGGTTCGTGCCGAGCCCTGTCGCTCAGCGCGCCGAAAGCCTGCTGGAATTCGCTGGCGGTGGCACGGGTGGTTTCCATGGCAAAGGCCCCCCAACGATATTCAGGCCCGAGCGGACCTTTGGTTCCTTCTTGCGTGGGCCTGCATGTATTCGCGGAGCGCCCGATTAATTCGCGTTTGATAGCCCTCAGCGGATGTGGCGTGGTTCCTGAACCAGGAGATCACGTCGGCGTCGAGGCGAAGCGTCAGTTGCTGTTTCACGGGCCGATAGAAGAGGCCGCGTTTGGCGCCCGACCAGTCGCTGAGCTCAGGCGCATCCGACGTATCGATATTGCCGTCGGGCAGGACCGCAAGGCGCTTCAGTTCGGCGAGTTGCGCAGATGTGGACCGTTTAGAACTTCCCTTCCTCATATGCTTTCCTTTCGTGTGGGGTCGCTTTCCGGGCACTGATGATGCGCCCGACTGGCTCGTCGCGCTCTGACTCGGCTTCCGGCCACGTATGAATCACAAGCAGTAACACCGGCCGACGAGCCCGATCGTGTGCCAGCGATCACCGTCTGGATGTTGGTCCGGCTTTGATGCGTGGAGTGGATCGTCGAAAACCCGCACTGCGGTATTGAATGACAGGCCGTGTTTGGCACGATTTGCCGCCGCCTTGTCCGGGTCCCATGTCCACCGCAACGCTGCCTCATTTTTGTAGCTACGAATATGGAGTTACAGACACGCCCCGTCAACTGAGGAACTTGTGAGGAGCACACAGTTGCGCAATCGCGCTCGGATCGCTACATCCGGCATTCGACTCTTCTCTTTAAGTCGGTGAGATCATGCGCGCGGAAATTGCGACCGTTGTGGGCGAAATCAAGCAGTCCCTGGGGCTGCTGAGGAGGCATCTTTGACTTCGACAAGGCGCGCGCCCGCCTCGCCGAGCTGAACCACCTCGCCGAAGACCCTAATCTGTGGAACGATCCCCAGCGCGCCAGCCGGCTGATGCAGGAGCGCACCTCGCTTGAGGAGCAGCTCTCAGCGCTTGGCCGCATCGAGCGCGACGTCGAGGACAACGTCGGCCTGATCGAGCTCGGCGAGGCCGAGAACGACGCCGGCGTTGTCGGCGAGGCCGAAGCGGCGCTCAAGCGGCTCAAGGCCGAGGTGGCGCGGCGCGAGCTGGAGGCGCTGCTGTCCGGGGAGGCCGACGGCTTCGATACATTCGTGGAAGTCCACGCCGGCGCCGGCGGCACCGAGAGCCAGGACTGGGCCAACGTGCTGCTGCGCATGTATACGCGCTGGGCCGAGCAGCACGGCTACAAGATCGAGTATCTGGAAGAGACCGCCGGCGAAGAAGCAGGCATCAAGTCGGCCACCATCCAGGTGAAGGGCCACAACGCCTATGGCTGGCTCAAGAGCGAGGACGGCGTGCACCGGCTGGTGCGCATCTCGCCGTTCGACTCCAATGCCCGCCGGCACACCTCCTTTGCCAGCATCACGGTCTATCCGGTGATCGACGACCGCATCGTCATCGACATCAAGGAGGCCGACGTGCGCACCGACACCATGCGGTCGGGCGGCGCCGGCGGCCAGCACGTCAACAAGACCGAGTCGGCGGTACGCCTCACCCACATCCCAACCGGCATCGCCGTGGTGTGCCAGGCAGAACGCTCCCAGCACAAGAACCGCGCCCAGGCCTGGAAGATGCTGCGGGCCCGGCTCTACGAACGTGAGATCAAACGGCGCGAGGCGCAGGCCATCGCCGAGCAGGCCGCCAAGACCGATATCGGCTGGGGCCACCAGATCCGCTCCTATGTGCTGCAGCCCTACCAGATGGTGAAGGACCTGCGCACCGGCGTGAGCACCTCCAACACCGGCGCGGTGCTCGACGGCGACCTCGACGAGTTCATGGCGGCAGCGCTTGCGCAGAAGGCATTCGGGGAAGAGCCGAAGCAGGTGGAGGACGTGGAGTAGGGGGGACCGGGGTCGGTAGCCGGATGAAGGGACCGCTACTTTGCGGTCCCGCGATCCGGGGGCGCCGGCTCATCCCGATCGGCGAGTTCCCTGGTGGCAGGGAATTTTTGCAAATTTCCAGCCAATGCGGCGCGGCCGGGCGTCAATTCGGCCAGCGATTCCAGCGGGGTGTGCGCAAATCCTGGAATTCCTGCGCGTTCGGCACAGGGAATTTATTTCGCGCGGGTAGGGAATTTATCCGACCGGGCAGGAAATTCATCCGCCGTTCTCCGATCGGCGTCCCAATAGAAGACCGGAAGATTATGGCGCAAACCTTATTAACGCTCTTGATCTAAGATCAATTTCTAGCTAGTGCCATCCCTTGAGCGCGAGGAGGGCCGGAATGTTGATACAACCTAAACGAGTTTTTGGGATAGAAACAACTTGGATACGAGAATATGCAAAAACTTATCTCCCGAACGAAGCCGGTTTTTCATACTCGGCAGAGCATTTGCGGCAAATAGGACTCAACCTGATCGCGATCAGGAACATACTCCGTAGAGGGCATGTCGTCTATGCGGACAAGTTGGATGATCCTGGCGCGCTCTGGATCGTAGAAGGTGATGACAACGAAGACAACAAGTATCGGCTGACCTTGACGGTGATCTCGGAAATCCTCGGGGTTAGCCTTGTGAAGGCAGAACGTGTGCAAGTGGAGGAGAATGGCGATGAAGCAGCATGATCGGGCCAGCGCTCGTGTTGTTCCGCAATACGAGATCGACACGTTGGGAACCCCCTTCAAAGTCACGCTTTGGGATTGCGTGACACTAGGTATTGATCCGGCGACAGGAGAGGAAAAGATCAACGTCCCGGATGTAGTTGGGCTAATCAACGCAGTTGTGCGGACACGGGTGATTCATCCGCGAAAGTTGAATGGAGATGAATTCAGGTTTGTTCGCAACGCTCTTGGCGTGAAGTCGAACGTGCTTGCCAAATTTCTCGACATGAGCCCAGAGCACCTTTCCAGGTGCGAAGCTGGGGCGAAGGTCATGTCCACTATAAGCGAAAAGTTTTTCAGACTTTTTGCTTTCCTGGCCACGTTCTTCCCCGATCCGGAAGAATTGCTCATTGAAGCTCTCGACGGATCGGCCATTGAAAGGAAAGCCAAAAAACCTAACGAGATGAGCAAGAAATTTACTGAACAATTTCTTTCGATGAAAATCCAGCCCGCTTTCGACGTGAATGAGGAATTGCACTTTGAGTTTACGCGAGAGTCGGTCGACTCTGAGGAAGTAGATGGACCATCGGAGGATGAGTGGAAAAACGAAACGAAGGTGCCATTCGCGGCTTGTGGCTAATCCCCCATTAGTCCGTGAAAACAATTCGGCCCGGTGTCCTTTTCGGATTTGCCGGGCCGAGTTGTCAACGAGGAGTAACCGCAATGGAGCGATGGAATGGAGCAGGATCAGGGCTGGACCAAAGAACGCACTGCGACGTTGCATGAAGTCCGCAACGCCCTTGATGTTGTCGACGGTGATCTTTGGGATAATTCGTCCAGCAGCTACAACGGCGTTCGTGATCGCGTGGAAGTGTCTCTGGCAGAGAAATCGAGAAGTTCTCTCAAGCTTATAGAGGTTGAT
>Ga0209648_10004574_pt1 | contig 11775 bp, 10 predicted proteins | sample GraSoi2013_115cm_FD_185830 | JGI IMG/M metagenome (GOLD analysis project Ga0209648, IMG submission 185830) | Grasslands soil microbial communities from the Angelo Coastal Reserve, California, USA - Sample 9_17_2013_115cm (SPAdes) (version 2) | ecosystem: Environmental > Terrestrial > Soil >...
CGGGGCTTTTAATTTTGTTGGTATCGAGCCTGCTCGGCAGCGGTGCCGGGCGTTTTCTTACGCCGCCTTCTTTTCAAGATCGGACTTCCATTGGCCGAGTGTCGCCAGGCCGTTCATGCGCGCCCGGTGGGAAAATGCGCGCTGCGCGGCGGCGACATTCTCAGGCCGGCCCGACCACGCCTTCTGCGGCGCGTGCTGAAGCGCGCGGCCGTAGGAGAATGTCAGCTTCCAGGGCAGGTTGCCGATGCGGTTCATGGCGTCGAGATGGGCGGTCGCCCCCTCGTCCGATTGCCCGCCCGACAGGAACGCGATGCCCGGAATCGCGGCCGGGACGCACGCCTTCAAGAGCTTGACGGTTTTTTCGGCGACCTCGTCGACGCCGGCGCGCTTGCTGCTTTTCTTGCCCGCAATCGCCATGTTGGGCTTGAGCACCATGCCTTCGAGGGCGACGCGACCGTAATACAGCTCCTGAAACGTTTCCTTGAGCACCCACTCGGTGACCTCGTAACAGCGGTCGATGTCGTTGTCGCCGTCCATCAGCACTTCGGGCTCGACGATCGGTACGATCCCTGCGGCCTGGCACAACGCCGCATAACGGGCGAGCGCGTGGGCATTGGCATGGACCGCGTCGTAGCTCGGGATGCCGGGCGCGATGTCGATTACGGCGCGCCATTTCGCGAAGCGCGCGCCTTGCTCGAGATATTTCGGCAACCGGTCGGCCAGTTTGTCGAGACCGACGGTGACGACCTCGTTGGGGCAGCCCGGCAGCGACTTCGTGCCCTCATCGACCTTGATGCCCGGGATGGCGCCGGTCTGTTCGATCAGCTTCACGAGCGGAGTGCCGTCGCGCGCCTTCTGCCAGACGGTCTCGTCGTACAGGATGACGCCTGAGATGCAGTTGTGCATGGCGTCGGCCGAGCGAAACAACAGCTCGCGATAGTCGCGCCGATTGTCCTCGGTGTTCTCGACGCTGATTGCGTCGAAACGGCGCTTGATCGTACCGGTCGATTCGTCCGCGGCCAAAATGCCCTTGCCAGGCACGACCATTGCGTTTGCGACCCTGTTCAGTTCAACGAGGTTCATGGGATTTTCCTCCGTCTCGCATCGCTACTACAGCGTTTCCCCGGTAAAAATCATATCGATATCATCCATCAGCCTCGTCCTGAGGAGCGCGCTCTTGCGCGCGTCTCGAAGGATGGCCACACGCGAGACCGTGCCCGCGGCCATCCTTCGAGACGGCCGCGCGAAGAGCGCGGCCTCCTCAGGATGAGGTCCGAGGGTTTGATTTCGATCGGGCAATGCGACTGGTTTCATGGAATCGATCTACTCGAGCGGGTTTCGCCTGATTGAAATCACCGCATCCGCAAAACCTCGACGCCCGGCAACGCTTTGCCTTCCATCCATTCCAGGAACGCGCCGCCGGCCGTCGACACGTAGGTGAAGCGCTTTGCGGCGCCCGCAGCATTAAGGGCCGCCACAGTGTCGCCGCCGCCCGCGATCGACTTAAGCTTGCCGGCCTGCGTCAGTTCGGCGGCAGCTTCGGCTACCTCAACCGTACCGTTGTCGAAGGGTTCCATCTCGAACGCCCCGAACGGGCCGTTCCAGACCAGCGTCTTTGCGCGCGCCAGCACGGAAACGACGTGCTCGATGGTGCGCGGACCAATGTCGAGAATCATTTCGTCCGCCGCGACGGCGTCGACGGGCGTCACGCGCCACGGTGCATGGGCCTTGAATTCCTTCGTCACGACGGCGTCGACCGGCAGCACGATTTCGCAATTTGCCGCCGCGGCCTTGGCAAGAGTTTCGCGCGCCGTCGCGGCAAGATCGTGCTCGCACAGGGACTTTCCGACCATCCGCCCCTGGGCCGCAAGGAAAGTATTGGCCATGCCGCCGCCGATGATCAGCGTATCGACCTTGGTAAGCAGATTGCCGAGGAGATCAAGCTTGGTCGACACCTTGGCGCCGCCGACGACGGCGGCCAGTGGGCGTTGCGGCGAGTCAAGGGCCCTGGCGAGAGCGTCGAGCTCCGCCTGCATGTTGCGGCCCGCATAAGCGGGGAGCTTATGGCCGAGCCCTTCGGTCGATGCATGGGCGCGGTGAGCCGCCGAGAAGGCATCGTTGACCAAGATATCGCCAAGCGCCGCAAGGGCCGCGATGAAGAGGGGATCGTTCTTTTCCTCGCCGCCGTGGAACCGGGTATTTTCGAGACACACGATGTCGCCGTTCTTCATCGCGTTCACGGCAGCCTCGGCTGCCGGGCCGATGCAGTCTTCGGCGAACCCGACCGGGCGATCGAGGACGCCGGCCAGCGCGTCAGCAACGGGTTTGAGCGAATCCTTGAGGTCGCGCCCCTTCGGGCGGCCGAAATGCGACAGCAGGATCACCTTGCCGCCCTTGTCGGCGATTTCCGTGATGGTCGGCGCCGCGCGCTCGAGCCGCGTGAGGTCGCTGACCTTGCCGTCGTCCATCGGAACATTGAAGTCGACCCGCAGCAACACGCGCTTGCCCCGCAGGTCGGCCTCGTCGAGTGTGCGAAACGCAGCCACGGCAGAACCAGCGTTTCAGATGAGCTTGCCCATGGCGACGGCGGTGTCGGCCATGCGGTTGGAGAAGCCCCACTCGTTGTCATACCAGGACATCACCCGCACCAGCGTGCCGTCCATGACCTTGGTCTGGTCCATGTGGAAGATCGACGAGCGTGGATCATGGTTGAAATCAATTGAGACGTTGGGCCGCTCGGTGTAGCCGAGAATGCCTTTGAGCTGCTGCTCGGCGGCGCGCTTCACGGCGCTGTTGATCTCGTCCTTGGTGGTGCTGCGCTTCGCCACGAACTTGAAGTCGATCACCGACACATTGGGCGTCGGCACCCGGATCGAGACGCCGTCGAGCTTGCCGTTGAGCTCGGGCAGCACCAGGCCGACCGCCTTGGCGGCGCCGGTCGAGGTCGGGATCATGGACAGCGCCGCGGCGCGGGCGCGATAGAGGTCCTTGTGCACCTGGTCGAGCGAGGGTTGATCATTGGTGTAGGAGTGGATCGTCGTCATGAAGCCCTTGTCGATGCCGATCGCGTCGTTCATCACCTTGGCGACCGGCGCCAGGCAGTTGGTGGTGCACGAGGCGTTCGAGACCACCATGTCGTTTTTCGTCAGCTTGTCGTGATTGACGCCGTAGACCACCGTGAGGTCGGCATTTTCGGCCGGCGCCGAAATCAGGACTCGTTTGGCGCCGGCATCGAGATGCGCCTTGGCCTTCTCCTTTGACGTGAAAATGCCGGTGCATTCGAGCGCAATGTCGATACCCAGCGCCTTCCATGGCAGCTCGGCCGGGTTTTTGACCGCCGTGACCTTGATGGGCCCGGTGCCGCACTCAATCGCGTCGCCCTCCACCTTGACCTCGCGGGGAAAGCGCCCGTGAATGGAGTCGAAGCGCAGCAAATGCGCATTGGTTTCGGTCGGGGCGAGATCGTTGAGGGCTACGACCTCGATGTCCTTGCGGCCGGATTCCACAATGGCGCGCAGGACATTGCGGCCGATGCGGCCAAACCCATTGATGGCGACGCGAACTGACATTTCCGGCTCCTTGCGATTCAAACGATTCAAATCGTGATTGCGCGACGGGTCAAAAGGGCGCGGGAAGCCACGTCGGCCCGCTTGTGAGGATCAATTACGGACGTGGAAGGCCCGAGCGGGGTACCGTGCTCAATTTCGCGGCGTTGATATCACAAGCGTGCACGGTTTCTAGCGCTCATTTCGGCTTCCAGCGTACAATTTTCAACCACCGGAAACTTTGGTCAACGCCGCCAGGGTAGCTTCGGCCGCCCGCTCTGCCGTAATCCCGAAGTGGTGGTAGAGATCCTTGATGGGCGCGCTCGCGCCGAACCCGGTCATGCCGATGAATGCCCCATCGGAGCCGATGATCGCATCCCACCCCTGCCGGACGGCCGCCTCGATGCCGACGCGGACGGGCGCCGTTCCGATGGTCGCCGCCCTAGTGTCGGCTCCTGCGCGCTCAAACAACTCAAAGCACGGCACCGACACCACCCGCGCGGCAACGCCGCGCTCGGCCAGCTGCTCCCGCGCCTTGACCGCGATCGCGACCTCCGAGCCGGTGGCAAAAAACGACACTTGCGCGGTCCCGCGCTCGGCCGGGTGCAGCTCATAGGCCCCGGCGGCGCAGCGATTTTCCGCGGTGAAACCGGTACGAAGCTGGGGCAGATTCTGCCGTGTCAGCACGAGCGCGCTCGGCGAAGTGCGGGCCTTCAGCGCGAGCTCCCAGCATTCGGCGGTCTCCACCGCGTCGCAGGGCCGGAATACCAACAGGTTCGGGATCGCCCGCAGCGCCGCCAGATGCTCGACCGGCTGGTGCGTCGGCCCGTCTTCGCCGAGACCGATCGAATCGTGGGTGAGAACATGGATCACGCTCAGCCCCATGAGGGCGGCAAGCCTGATCGCGGGCCGGCTGTAATCGGAGAACACCAGGAACGTCCCCGAATACGGGATGACGCCGCCGTGCAGGGCCATGCCGTTCATGGCGGCAGCCGTGCCGTGCTCCCGGACGCCATAATGGATGAACCGGCCGGCCGGGTGTGCGGCCGACATGGCTGTCATGCCCTTTGGCCGCGTGTTGTTCGATCCGGTGAGGTCCGCGGACCCGCCGATCATCTCCGGGACGGCCGCAGTCAGCGCTCCGAGTGCGAATTCGGAAGACGCCCGGGTGGCGATTTCCTTATGCGTAGCCGCAAGCTGTTCCTTGAGCCCGCGAACCGCGGCAGCCAGCGCCTCCTTGGGCAGATCGCCGGCGAGCCTGCGGCTGAACTCGGCACGGCGGTCGGCCGCGAGGCTCGCGACGCGCTTCTCCCAGGCAAGCCGCGCGGGTCGTCCGCGTTGCCCGGCGGCCCGCCAGGCATCGCGAATATCGGCAGGCACCTCGAACGGCGGTGATGTCCAACCGAGCCGCTCACGCGCGCCCTTGATTTCATCGGCGCCGAGCGGTGAGCCGTGGCTGTCCTTGGTCCCCGCTTTGCTCGGAGCGCCGAATCCGATGGTGGTGCGGCAGGCGATGAGGGCCGGGCGATCCGTCGACTTTGCCCACGCGATGGCGGCGGCGATCGCTTCCGGGTCGTGCCCGTCGATCCGGGTCGCATTCCAGCCGCAGGCCTCGAAACGCTTGACCTGGTCGACCGAGTCCGCAAGCGACAGTGGGCCGTCGATCGAGATGCCGTTGTCATCGAACAGCACGATGAGCTTGGCGAGCCGCTGGTGGCCGGCGAGCGCCACGGCTTCGTGGCTGATGCCTTCCATGAGGTCGCCATCGGACGCCAGCACGAAGGTGTGATGATCGACCACATCGGGGCCGAATTCTGCTGCGAGATGCCGCTCCGCGATCGCCATACCGACCGCATTGGCGAGCCCTTGGCCGAGCGGTCCCGTGGTGGTCTCGACGCCCGGCGGGTGATCGTGTTCCGGGTGTCCGGCCGTGAGGGCGCCAAGCTGGCGGAAACGCTTGATCTCCTCGATCGTCATCGCCTCGTAGCCGAGGAGGTGAAGAAGCGAATAGAGCAGCATCGAGCCGTGGCCGGCGGAGAGCACGAAGCGGTCACGATCGGGCCAATGCGGATCAGCCGGATCGAATTTCAGAAACCGTGTGAACAACACGGTGGCGATGTCCGCTGCCCCCATGGGCAGGCCGGGATGGCCGCTCTTAGCCCGTTCGACGGCGTCCATGGCCAGCGCCCGAATGGCGTTTGCCATGCGGTCATGGCCAGCGCCGCTCGCCGGCGCCGGCGCTTCGGAATCATGCCGTATCCTCGACGCCGTGGCGAATTGGTCCGCAGCTCCCATGAACCTGGCTCAAAATGCGAGAGATATGGCGAGGGCAAGGCCTCGACGCCCGGGATCCCGGCGCAACCTCCGCCGTCCAAGGCCGCCGACTGATTAGCATGTAAGCTCCATGAGTCAACGAAACCGGGTCGAGAGCCAACATCGCGACGCCCTGCTCCCTCTCCCCCTTTGGGGCCCTTTGGGGGGAGAGGGAGAAGGCCTCCAGCGCGAATTAACGCTCGCAGGGAAATGATTCCGCGAGGTTACCGGATTGCGTTATGATTTGTTATACGACAGATTCCATGAAGGGCCGCCCTCAATTTGAACATGCTGCGACAACAGTCGGCCGGCGAACTCGCCGGTCCCGGACCGCATCCGGAAGATCGGCTCTCGATCGGCCTCGTGTTGGGTGGCGGCGCCGCCCGAGGCTTCGCGCATATCGGCGTGCTGCGCGCCCTCATGGCCCACGGCATCCGTCCCGACGTTATTACCGGCACCTCGATCGGGGCCGTCGTCGCAGGACTGTTTGCCGCAGGGGAGCTCGATGCCTTCGAGGACTGGTGTCGCCAGCTGACCCGCCGGCGCGTGCTCGGCTATCTCGACCTCCGATTCGGAGGCTCGGGCTTGATCAGCGGGGGACGGCTCGCCCGCAAGCTCGAGGAGGCTCTCGGGGATAGGAGCTTCGCGGACCTGCCGATGCGGCTTGCCGCCATCGCGACCGAGATCGGGACCGGGCATGAGATTTGGCTGACGCGCGGCCGTCTGTCGGAGGCAATGGCCGCCTCCTACGCGTTGCCGGGGATATTTCCGCCCAAGCTGATCGGCGGCCGCTGGCTGATGGACGGCGCGATCGTCAATCCGCTGCCGATCTCGGCGGCGCGTGCGCTGGGCGCACGGCTCGTCATCGCCATCAACCTCAACGCCGACAATTTCGGCCGCGGCACCATCATCCAGGATCACGGCCCCGACGCCGCGGATGATGCCCGGCGCGTGCAACGTGAACTCGACCGCCGCCAGCACAGCGTTTTCCGTCCCGACCGGTTGATTCGTCGCCAGTTTTTCGCCGCGCCCGACGGGCCGGCCCTGTCGACCGTCATGGTCGAAGCATTCCAGGTCATGCAGGACCGCATCACCCGCTCCCGCCTCGCCGGCGATCCGCCGGACGTCATGATCAGTCCGCGGCTTGGGCGCATCAATCTATTTGACTTCCATCGCGCCGGCGAATCTATCGCGATTGGCGCGGATGCCACGGAAAAATCGATCGAGGCGATCTCCGAGTCGATCGCCGCGTTGACTTGAGTTGGTCCACGCATTTTTTCGATTAGGCTGACCCGGCGTGTCATTGCCCTCCCCCCGACTTGATCGGGGGATTGACCGGGCAACCCCCTCCCTACCCTCCCCCGCATGCGGGGGAGGGTAGGGAGGGGGCGCCGGTGGTTACTGGATCGCCCGGTCAAGCCGGGCGATGACGCCATACTGGGCGTCAACCTTATCGCAAATGCGCTACGCCGTGCGAATATATTCGCGCAGGGCGTCCTGCTCGTGCTCAAGCTCACTGAGCCTCGCCTTCACCACGTCGCCGATCGAAACGAGGCCGACGAGCCGTCCATGTTCGATCACCGGAACATGCCGGAACCTTCCGGTGGTGATGCGCTCCATGATTTCGGCGATCGTTTCATTGCGATCGCAGGTGACCACCTTGCGGGTCATCACCTCTGCCACGGGGGCGCCGAGCGCTGCCGTACCTTTCTCGTCGAGCAGCCGCACGACATCGCGCTCCGAGATGATCCCGACGATGCGGTGATCGGCGCCGGTCACGAGTAGCGCGCCTATGCGCTGCTGCACCAGCATCCGCACGGCCGCCGCAAGCGTCGCGGTCGGCTCAATCGTGATGACTTCACTGCCTTTGTGCAAAAGTATGTCGTTGACCGTCATGGACAGCCTCCATGCTGCATTGCGTATTGCGCGCACGCGTTTTGGCGCTGACCGGCGAACTCCACTTCCCCAAAATATTTTCTGCCTGTGGGCGCGTGCCGGCAACACTGAAGATCGCCGCAAGTCGTGCGGTGCAACGACGCGGCTCCAGGCGCGGCGGCGGTCGCACCTGCCCGTTCACGAGTGTTCCGTTTCTAACGTTTGATTCAGAAGCCCCTTTGGGGGAGAGGGAGAAGGCCCTACCTGCGGCACGCTCAGGTCGGCTGCGCCGGCACCGGATCAAACAGCGGGAACAGCAGCAAGCCGGCAACGAACCCGCCGATATGGGCTTCCCAGGCGATGCTCTGCTCGGCCCCGGGCAGGCCAATCGAACCGATGCCGAACAGCAAGTTCAGCCCGAACCAGGCCAATAGAAAAACCATGATGCGGGGATCGCGCAACGCAAACGACAGCGGCGCCGCGGGCACGAGATAAGCCGCGGGCTCCTCATGGCGGAACATCGTGAGCGGTCCGCCACGCTGAAACGCGAATCTGATCGCGCCTGCCATGAAACCGGAGACCGCTGCCGAGGCGCCTATCATCGGCATCAACTCACCCCAATGGGTAACAAGATGCGTCAGGGCGCCGGCCGCCGCCGTCGCCGCAAAGAAGCCGATGACGCGCAAGTTCCCGAATCGCCGCGCGACCGCGCTGCCGAACGGCAGGAACCAAACCGAATTCATGCCGAGATGGAAGATGTCGCCGTGAATGAACGCATAGGTTACGAAGGTCCAGATATCCGCGCCAGCTCCGCCCGGAAATCCCCCCACCGGCAGCAATGATTTGCCGTAACGGGCCGGAACGAAGGCGAAATAGTAAAGGAACGCAATGTCCTCCTCGTTCGACAGCAAAAACTCCTCGCCCACCAGCACAAGCACGCATATCCCGATGATCGCCAATACGATCGCCGGCACATTGAAAATCGGCTCAGAGGTTCTGGTCACGAGGGCTCCTTACAGCGGCAGGCAGCAATAGGCTGTCGGACCGTTCGTCGCAAGCCGGGCCGCCTTACCTCTCCCCGCAAGCGGGGAGAGGGAGCAGACGCTCGATTCGCAGAAAATCCGCGTTTCGCCTGGATTTTGCGATATGACTTCTTGCGCATAGCGGTTGCGACCTGCGCGGCGGGCATGCGTTGAGGGGAATAACAAAGTGACCGATCATTACGTCATTGAGACACGCGCCGTGGCGTCGGCCGCGGTTTCAGCCATCGGCTTCGGCTGCATGTCGCTGTCCAACATATACGGCGCCAGCGACGACCGGGCCGGAATAGACCTGATCCGTGATGCCATCGACCGTGGGGTGACGCTCCTCGACACCTCCGACATGTATGGCTTCGGGCACAATGAAGCGCTTGTCGGCCAGGCCATCGCGGGGCGCCGCGCGCAAGTCTTCGTGGCGACCAAGTTCGGCAATCTCGGCGGCCGCGGCGGCAAAATTGCCGACGGGCGGCCGGAGTACGTGATCAGTGCCTGCGAGGCCAGTCTGAAGCGCCTCGGCATCGAGGTGATCGATTTGTACTATCAGCACCGCGTCGATCCAACCGTGCCGATCGAAGAGACGGTAGGCGCCATGGCCTCCCTGGTGGAGGACGGCAAGGTCCGCTTTCTCGGTCTCAGCGAGGCACGCCCGGAAACCATTCGTCGCGCCAACGGCGTTCATCAAATCGCCGCGGTACAGAATGAATATTCACTGCTGTATCGGGTCGAGGCCGAGGATACGCTGCGTACGACGCGACAACTCGGCATCGCCTTCGTGGCCTACGCGCCGCTGGGGCGCGGTCTATTGACCGCAAAGGTCGAAGCAACCGCAAGCTTGGCCGAGACCGACACCAGGCGACGTCATCCGCGCTTCGCGGCCGAGAACATCGCACACAACCTCGATCTCGTTCACCGCATCGAGACGATCGCGCAACGCAAGAGTTGCACGCCTGGCCAGCTCGCGCTGGCGTGGCTGCTCGCGCAGGGCGCCGACGTCATCCCAATTCCGGGCACCAAGCGCAAGGAACGGCTCAAGGAAAACTTGGGAGCGCTTGCGGTCACCTTGAGCACCACCGACATTGCCGAAATCGCCGCCGCGATACCGCCCGGAGCAGCGGCGGGCACGCGTTATCCGGAAGCGCAGATGAAGGGAGTTTTTCTTTAGAGCGCCCTCGCTTGCGCGATTCGCTGGATCGGCTTTTCGACGATCGGGAGGTTCACCAGGGCGGACAAGACGCCAAACAGGACCGAGAGCCACCACACCACGTCGTAGGAGCCGGTGTGCTCGTAAGCGAGCCCACCGAGCCAGACGCCCAGGAAGCCGCCGACCTGGTGGCTGAAGAACGCAAAGCCCGCCAGCATCGCAAGCCACCGCGTGCCGAACATCATGGCGATCAACCCATTGGTGGGCGGCACGGTCGACAGCCACATCAGGCCCATCACGGCGCCGAACAAGATGGCGCTCACCGGCGTCACCGGGAACGAGATGAAGGCCAGCACTGCGAGCGCGCGGATCAGATAGATCACCGAAAGGATGTACCGCTTGGGCAGTCGCGCGCCGAGCCAGCCCGACGACAGCGAGCCGACGATGTTGAACAGGCCGATGACCGCGATGGTCCAGCCGCCAACGGAGGCCGAAATGCCCTTGTCCACCAGATAGGCCGGCATGTGAACCGTGATGAAGGCAAGCTGGAAGCCGCAGGTGAAGAAGCCGAGCACGAGAAGCATGTAGGAGCGATGCCCGAGAGCTTCCGAGAGGGCCTGCTTGAGCGATTGCGACGCAGGTGCGCCGGGAGCCGCAACATTGCGCGCGGTCGCCAGCGCGAGCGACAGCGGCAGCATGACAAGACACAGGCCGGCAAAAATCATCAACGCACTCTGCCACCCATAGCTATCCTTCAGGGCAACCGCGAGCGGAGAGAACAGGAACTGTCCGAACGAGCCGGCGGCCGTGCCTGCCCCGAACGCAAGCGAACGCCACTGTTCGGGCAACAGCTTGCCGAACGCGGCCAGCACCACGTTGAATGAGCATCCCGAAAGCCCGAAGCCCAAGAGTACGCCGGCCGACAGCTCCAACATGGCGGGCGACTGGCTGTGTGCCATCAGCGCGAGCCCGAGGACATACATGAAGGCGCCGCCGGCGAGCACCCGCAGTGCGCCGTAGCGGTCGGCGATCGCGCCGGCAAACGGCTGCGCCGCGCCCCACAACAGGTTCTGCACGGCGAGCGCCAGCGAGAATACGTCGCGACCCCAGCCGTTGTCCTCCGACATCGGCGTTAAGAAAAAGCCGAGCGCGGAACGTGGACCGAATGAGAGGACGGCCATCAGGCAACCGCAAATGATGATCACGCCCGGCGTGCGCCAGCTCATGCGTGAGGTTGCGGCTTCAAGGGTGGTCATGGACGAAGTTCCCCAGGTCTTTGAAATTTCGCAGACGAACGCGTCGACCGAAAAATGCAAACTCTCGGCACAATGGTTGGAAGGTCCGCCCGCGCGTGTGGTAAAAACATCTAGGGCTTTGCCGGGCTCGAACCAAATCGAAATCTTGGAATTGACTGCCAGCTTTGTGCATGGCAGCCATCCCGGCCGTTCGCGCGTATCTGCCATTCGCAGTTGCAGGCGAATTTCGATCGCCAGATGTTTCCCGATCAGCCTTCACCAACGGGACAAGTCACCGCCCGGGTGAAGCCGGCCAATGAGACCTGCAGAGTCAACCGTCATCGGGAGATGGCTCTAAACACCTGCGGACCCAAATGCGGGCGCCCCTGCTGGGCCAGCCGTCACGTTCATCGGGTCTCACGAAATGGTCACGCAATCGTAAACGCGCCACTTGCAAATATCGGATATACTACACTGATTCGGATATGCTGCATTGATTGTGAGTTATGTACGAATAGCACATTTGTTCCGCCATGGGTCGCGATCCGTGAGGCTTCAGGACGATTGGCGCGATTATTGCTTAGTGGCTGGACGTAAGCAGCGTCCGTAATGGCGCCACCAGGAAC
>Ga0209648_10004576_pt1 | contig 11773 bp, 11 predicted proteins | sample GraSoi2013_115cm_FD_185830 | JGI IMG/M metagenome (GOLD analysis project Ga0209648, IMG submission 185830) | Grasslands soil microbial communities from the Angelo Coastal Reserve, California, USA - Sample 9_17_2013_115cm (SPAdes) (version 2) | ecosystem: Environmental > Terrestrial > Soil >...
GGACAGGCACTCCCGGTTAACAGCCAAGATCCAGGAAATGAAGAAAACAAGGAACTCCCCGCAATAGCAACGCTCATCAATGGGGGAATCTGCGATATGAAATGCCGTTCGATGATCCTTTTGTCCTATATCCTCCTTCCGCAGCAGATGGAACGTTCGCTGGCAATCCGGTGCAGGCGCTGTTGATGACCAGCGCGGATGGCCAGACGAACGATCTGCTCTGTTATGGCCGCGCCGTCGCGCTGGGAACCATCGCCGCCACGGACAGCAACGGCAACAGCACCAACAAACACATCGCCGTGGTGGTGGGCAGCGGCTTGGTCGGAAGCATGATCACGTGCCCGGTGCTGTCGTCAACCTCGCCGCCCTTCGTGGCCCTGTTGGCGGTAGTCGACCTGACCGGTGCATATGCCCAGGGGACAACTGTTGCATGCGATCCCAACGCGACCACAGGTAGCCCGAACTGTCCCAAGGCGATCGGCTTCCTGCAGCTGCCCACGGGCGGAACGGATGTCAAGCTGAATGGCAGCTTGGCATTGGTGGCCACTGGCACAAATGTATTGCTCGTGAACCTTGAGAACCCGTCTCAGCCCGTTTTTGGACCGAACTAGTAAAGAAATCGGCAAAGGACGTGATTAGAAAGGTTGAGCCTTGAACCGGTGACGGTCTGTCCCGAAAGGAATTGAAGTACAAGGAATAGCCGAGCAGTGACTTCGAGGTATCTCCGTTCAAGGAAGATTTACTGGGCGATTTCCGCTGTTACCCTGGCCGCCCTCCTTGTCGCCGCTGTTCATTGGTTTAACTATTATCGAATTGCTACTTACGAGATGCGATGGGCTACCGGCGCGGAAGCAGGTTTCACTTCAACTGGTCCGAATGTTGACAAAGATGCAAATGCCAAGGTTCTGCTCCTACTTCCGGGGGAGCAACCCCGCTGCTACATTGTTAGCTATTCCAAGGACTTCCTTGCATACCTGCGAAAACAGAATGAGCCGACAATTTCAGTTACCTTGCGGCTAAATTACAGCTATGGAAGTATCTACAGTTTCGAAATAATTAGGCTGGGTGATTACGTATATAATAGATAGCTTATTGACCATTGTGAACATACCGGCGAGGGAGATTGCGTGAAGCAGTTGGACAGATACGCCGAACCGCCCGGGCCAGGCGAGCGCCACAACTAGCGCGATGCAACACGCCAAGTATTCGGGTTTCTTAAGCCTGATTGAACTCCAACAGATGTAACGATTCACGGTATTGTCGGGCTGGTGTGACCTGCCCCCCGAATCCAGGTCAGTCGGTGGTTCAAGTTCTTTGCTGTTCCTCCCATCCCGGAGTATTTTGAACCTACTGGTGGTTCTAATGAGGGGTGCCAACCCGCTTCCCACGTGGGAACAACTGAAGGAACACTGAGTGTTCCTGACTGCTCTAAACACTACTTGATGTTCCTGAAAGTGCCGCGTAAGTCCTTGACAATCCTTTCTCTGCAGATTTGCCAAGGTTCAGGTGTCGGTTCGATTCCGATAGGCCGCTCCATTGCTCATCCGGCGGGATGAGTCGTTTGTGAATGCCCGTCCTGAGTTTTCCTCAGCCTCGCCGATTTCCCGTGAAATTCCTGTCCAAGTACCGTTAGAATCGAGCTGTCGCCATTTTTCCAAATGAAAAAAATCACGATCGCCGTCGGCAGCAAACGCGGACCCAAGCTCAATGCCGTCACCGAAGCCCTCGAGGCATTTTCAGTGGCGCTCTCTCACGATGCTCAATTCGAAGTCGTCGGCGTGGAAGTGGACAGCGGAGTCAGCCACACGCCGTCGTCGCGGGATGAATTGATGCGCGGCGCCCGCCAGCGAGCGGAAACACTGGAGCAGATGGCGCGCCAGAACGGGGCGGCCTGGCAATACTTCGTCGGCCTGGAAGGTGGGCTCGATGTCGTGCAAGAAGGTGCGTCAACGGATGAGACGCTGCGTCATTCCGGGTTGCGGCAGAACGGCCATCGCCGTGTCTTCCTGGAAAGCTGGGCCTACGTCTCTGATGGCGCGCGAGGCCACTATGGCCGCTCTGGAAGCATCGAGCTGCCAGAAGCGCTGGCTCACGAAGTTCTCGAAAACGGCGTGGAGCTTGCCGCAGCGATCGACAAATTTGCAGGCGCCGTCGGGATCCGTGACGCGCAAGGCGCCTGGGGCGTGCTCTCGAACAATTTCATCACGCGGCAGGAGGCGTTTCGAGTTGCCGTGATTGCGGCCTTCGCCCCGTTCTATAATGAGAAGATGTTTCGCGCTGCCGCCACGGGCGCATCTAACTCATTGGGGTAGCGGCGCGGTAGAGATCGGCTCATAGCGTTAAAGATTGAATTTTTTTACTGAACCCTAATTACTGATAACTGGTTTTAAGGAGCAACCGTGGACATCGTAAAGGGCAACATGGGCTGGATCGAAGTCGTCGTCGGCCCGATGTTTTCCGGGAAGAGCGAAGAGCTGATCCGCCGGCTGCGTCGCGCGGAGATCGCGCGCCAGCGCGTGCAGATCTTCAAGCCGGCTATCGACGAGCGTTACGCAGCCAACGAAATCGTTTCTCATTCGGGCCTCGGCATTCCTTCGGACAATGTGTTCAAAGCCGCCGAAATCATGGAAAAACTATCGCCGCGCACCGAGGTCATCGGCATCGACGAAGCGCAGTTCCTTGGCGACGAGGTGGTGGACGTTTGCACCAAGCTTGCAAATCTCGGCAAGCGCGTCATCGTCGCCGGCCTGGACACTGATTATCGCGGCCGTCCGTTCGAACCCATGCCGCGCCTGCTCGCCATTGCCGAAGAAATCACAAAGCTTCTGGCCATCTGCGTCCGCTGTGGCAACCCCGCGGTTCACACGCAGCGCCTCGTCGAAAGCGAAGAGCTGATCGTTGTCGGCGCAATGGGCGCGTATGAAGCCCGCTGCCGCCGCTGCTTCGAGCCCAATCCCGCCCTCGCGCAGGAAAAGAAGGACGGCCCTCAGCTCATCGGTCGCAACCGCGCCGCTGGCGCCAGCTGATTCTTTCGCCGGCCGGGTGTCATTGCCTTTCCGTGGACATTCATTACTGTCATTGCTTGAGCTAGCTGTCTTATTCCGTCAAACTGGCTCGACCGAAAATCCCCCTGAATCGAGCCAGCTCGCACATGATCATCGAATCCAAAGCACCGACCCGCGTGGACTTCGCTGGCGGAACGCTCGACATTTGGCCGCTCTATTTATTTCACCCCGGCGCGCTCACCGTGAACGCCGCGATTTCTCTCTATGCCTCGTGCATTATCGAAACGCATCCCGCTGACGACGACCGCATCACGCTGGTTTCCCGTGACATCAAGCGCGAAGAAAGTTTTGCCTCTTTTGCCGCGCTCGTGAAAGCCAAGCGCTACCGCCTCCCCCTCCTCGCGGAAATCACCAAGTTCTTCCACCCGCAGGGCGGCTTCACGCTCACCACCGATTCGGAAGCTCCCGCGGGAGCAGGCATCGGCGGCTCCAGCGCCATGGCTGTAGCCATTTGCGCCGCGCTTGACCGTTTCACCGGAGCAGGGAAGAGCAAGGTCGACTGGATCCACATTAGCCGCGACGCGGAAGCCATTGTCATCAACGTTCCCACCGGCACGCAGGATCACTATCCCCCGGCGTTTGGCGGCGCTGCTGCCATCGAACTGCCGCCCGGCGGCGAACATCGCGTCGAATTGCGTGTCAATCTCGACGAGCTCGAGCGCCGTGTGATGGTCGCTTACACCGGCAAACCGCGCCAGCACGGCATCAACAACTGGGAAGTCTTCAAGGCGCATATCGGCGGCAAACGCGCCGTGCAAAACAGCCTCGAGCGCATTTCCGAAGTTGCCCAGGAAATGCGCGTAGCCATGGAAAAGCCCGATTGGCAGGAAGCTGGCAGCCTCATGCGAGAGGAGTGGTCGTTCCGCAAGCGAAACCTGCCCACCATCTCGACGAAGACTATCGACCGCGTCATCGAAAATGCCCGTCGCAACGGCGCGCTGGCCGGCAAAGTCTGCGGAGCGGGCGGAGGCGGTTGTGTGGTCCTATTGATCGAACCAGACGCTCGGGATCGCGTGGAAAACACCATTCGTGAAGCTGGAGCCGAAGTTCTACCCATGACTATCGACCGCCAGGGCGTCCAAGTGGTGTCTCGCTAGAGAAATGGCTCGAACCCCCGCGCGGTGGTACAGTTCAACCCCAATCGAGTACAGTTAAGAGAGAGGTGTCCTCTCCCGAGCGAGGCACCTGTTCACCGGCTTCCTGGCATCGTAGAATAGGGAAGGTCGGCCCCGGCCAGGTCGGGGGCCGCCGCGCATATGTCGAACTGGCTTGCCTTATCGCTAACGCTTTTGTTTTTTGCCGACGCGGACGTCCCGCGCGTCAACAGCCTTCGTCCACCCGCGAACCCGGCACCCAGCTTTCCTACGGACGAAGAGATTCCTCTCTTCCCGAACGCTGGCGCATCCTCCGACAACGCGCAGTCGCAGAGCCAGTCCCAGTCGAAGACCACGCTCCCCGCGAAGAGCGCCACGCTCCAGGAATCTTCGAAGCTTTCTCTGATCCGCTACGTTTCCGGTGAATTTGCGAAAGCCGTCAAGCCGCTCCCTGCGGGCAAGGAAGGATTCCACGTCAACGTGGGCAAGCCATTGGAGACCGAGATGCTCGATCGCGCCGTGGCTACGCACGGCTCGGCCGTGAATACCGGCGATAGCGTGCAGATCACCAAGCTGGAGTTTCGCGATCATCAGATCATCGTCGATGTGAACGGCGGCGGACGCGGCAAGACGCACTGGCGCGATCACCTCCAGATCGGCCTTGGCGGACCAGCCACGCCCACAGTTCGAAGCACCTCGGCGCAGGATCAGGGTCCGCCGGGGATGCAGCCTGGCATGGGCAGCACGATTTTCCTGGAATTCAACAAGCCGCTGCCTGACCTGACGCCGGACGAACTGAAGCAGCTCCTTTCGCCTTTCTTGAATTTCTCGAAAGAGCGTTCCGCTGCCGTGCAGTGGTTCGATACCCTGCCTCCGGAAATGAAGAAGGCCATTCAGGACCGCAGGCCCGTGGTGGGCATGGACCGCGAGGAACTTGTCGCGGCGATCGGCAAGCCCGACCACAAAGTGCGCGAACGCGATTCCGATGGCAACGATATCGAAGACTGGATTTACGGCCAGCCGCCATCGAAGACCGTCTTCGTCCGCTTCATGGGCGACCGCGTGACCAGCATCAAGCAGTTTCCCCAGTAAGACACATCCTTCGTTCGTCATTCCCTCGGTTCCATCGTGGACGGCCACTGAAGCACAACAACTCTTCCGTCGGATTCACGCTCCAACGTCGGAGCATAGAGGCCGAGCTGCTGCCTTTGCCACCATATGCCTTGCGATCGTTTTTCGGCTGGCGTTGTAAACCAATATTGCCAGACCACGGCGCGCACCTGCTGCGGCGGACCATGCGGGAAAGGATTCCCTGAAAAAAGCAGCAGCACATCCGCATCGCCACGAAGTAAACTCTCCTCCGTGCGCACGACGATCGGCTCTTGCCGCCACGAACTAAGCGACGCAAACCACAAATTCCAATCGAACCTCGGCTGGTACGGCGCGTAAATCCCCGGCGGCTTGCTTGGATCTTGCGGCTTGAAGCGGAAGGGATAGACGAGCCACGTCTGTCCGTCGTTTGATCCTTGGAACTCGATTTCGTAACGCCCGCGTGTCATCATGGCGAACAGTCCGTAGCGGTTCGCGATGCGAAATGGCTCCAGCGCCGAGACCGGTGTCGTCCAACGCGGCCAGGGCTTGACCGTCCACACCATCTGCGCGAGCGTCGCATAGAAAATCCACGTGAGCATCACCGCCGTCACGGCGAACTTCAGCGCGGAGACTTGCGCTCTGAATCTCTTTCGCCATTTGTCTTCGGGAGCTGGCGGGGCAAGAGGTTTGGCCTCTTTCGTGGCGAGGTAACTCTTTTTCATGAATCGCGGGAAATAAGGCAGCACGAACTGATCGTCGAGCAGCAAAATCCCAAGCACCAGCACGAGATAATTCAGGAACGTGTAGTTTGCCGAAAGGATGATTCCGATCTGCCAGGGCGTTACGATGAGAAAACACAAGTTCCGAACTCGCCGCGGCAGAAACATCATCCACGCGAGCGCCAGTTCCAATGCCAGCGTTCCAAACGCCGTCGCCGCATGGAACCAGTGCGGAAAGTGCTGCATATACCAGCCGATCCACGTCGGCAGCGGGCCGTTCTGGTAATACTCATCCAGCGCGGTGAAATTGCGCCACTGCGGGTCGCCGCCAACGATCTTCGCCATGCCTGATTCGAAATAAATGCGGAAACATTCCCACACCAGCAAAAACAAGCTCGCGCGCGATGGCCTGCTTTCTTCGCCCCAACCCGGCCGGAATCCTGCCGGCGCGAAAAACAGTGCGATAAACCCCGCTTCCAGCAGCATTCCATCGGACTGATAAGCGGAAAAATCCTGCGCTGCGCTCACGAACGAGAGAAAACAGACGAAACAAATCGCCAGCATGGCCCGCGGCCACAAATTCAAAACCAGCAGCACCGAGGCGATCATGCCTGCCCAGCAAATTCCCGTCAGCACGTGCGCGCCGCTCGAAAGCCACAGCAGCGTCGGCGCATACCAGTAACCCGCATGCCCGAATCGCTCAGCTAACGCTTGCAGGTATTCGCCGGCGGGAAGAATTCCGTGGGGCCCAATCAATCCGCGAATTTGAAACACTAGCGAGAAAAACGCCGAGTAATAAATGAGCCCCAGCGCCCGCAGGAAAATCCAGCGCGGAAGCAGGCGGCCCGAAACGCCCTGTTCTGAATCGAACAGCCAGCGCAAGACCGACGCAGGTGACCAGCCGCTCATCACCGGCCATTATAACGGCCTAATTTGGCTGTGAATCAGTTTCCGATTACGCGACACCAGACCAATTGGTTGAGTTATGGGAGGTGGGCATTTTTTTGTCGCCCAGGGCAAATCAATGTGGTAGGAGTGTAGTGAGCCCCTGCCCTCAACTCAGCCCAATTAAACTGAGGAGATTCGCAAATGAAGATCGAAAGAATATTCGGAGGATTAGTATCGTTGGGCATGGTTGCGGCGCTGGCCGTACCCGTGGCTCTAGCAAACTCACAGGCTGCACCCGCACCCCAAGCCGCCGGTAAGGAAATGGGAATGCACGGCGGACTACAGGCTGCGGTGGAAAGCTTGACTCTCACTGACGACCAGAAGGCAAAGGTGAAGGATATCTTTGCGGATGCGAAGACCAAGCGGCAAGCGGTGTCCAATGATGCTTCGCTCAGCGATGAGCAGAAAAAGGCGAAGATGAAGGAGCTCCACAGCAGCATAATGGCCAAGCTGAACGAGGTGCTGACACCTGAGCAACAGACCGAGTTGAAGAGCAAAATGGAAGCTGCAAAGGCGAAACCACCTTCGCAGCCGTGATCTAAGAAACCACCCGATCAACTAGCGAAAAACATGAGAGAAAAGGCGCTCGGCTCTCCCCCCAGCCGGGCGTCCATCTCCTTTCGCCTCTTCGGGCTCACACACTTCAACTCCGCTCGGGGGTAACGATGTACCCTTCCAATTCCACTAATTTCCCCGCGTTGACTTTTCTCCACGTAACCCCTAGCATTTTCTGTTCACCCGCGGCCGTGATGCGCTTCTGTGCGACCGCAATTTCTAACACTCCACCGGAGGAAGAATGCCCATCAAGGTTGGCATCAACGGTTTCGGCCGCATCGGTCGCAACATTATGCGCACCGCGCTCGACGATAAGAACATTCAGTTCGTCGCCGTCAACGACGTTACCGACGCGAAAACCCTCGCGCACCTTTTGAAGTACGATTCCGTCCTCGGCAATCTGCCGCACACCGTGACGCATACCGATGACACTATCGCCGTCGAAGGAAAAAGCTTCAAGGTTTTCAAGACCAAGGATCCCGCCGAAATCGATTGGGCTTCTGTCGGGGCGGATATCGTTGTCGAATCCACCGGTCTTTTCACCAAGGGCGTTGACGCCAAGAAGCATCTTCGTGCGCCGGTGAAAAAAGTGATCATCTCCGCGCCCGCCGACGGCCCCGATGCCACATTCGTACTCGGCGTGAACGACAAAACTTACGACCCCGCGAAGCACCACGTCATTTCCAACGCTTCCTGCACCACCAACTGCCTCGCGCCCGTCGCCAAAGTTCTCCAGGAATCGTTCGGAATCAACAGTGGGACCATGACCACCATCCACTCCTACACCAACGATCAAAAACTGTTGGACCTGCCGCACAAGGACCTTCGCCGTGCTCGCGCCGCCGCCATCAACATGATTCCCAGCTCGACCGGCGCTGCCAAAGCCCTGCACCTCGTCATTCCCGAATTGAAGGGCAAGCTCGACGGCTACGCCATGCGCGTCCCCACGCCCAACGTCAGCGTCGTGGACCTGACCGTCTTCGTCGAAAAGCCCGCAACGAAGGAGACCGTCAACGCCGCCCTGAAAGCCGCCGCGAGCGGCCCTATGAAGGGCATCCTCAGCTACACGGAGGAAGAACTCGTCTCCGCTGACTTCAAAGGCAATTCAAATTCGTCCATCGTCGACGCCGAATACACCAAAGTCGTCGGCGACCGCTGCGTAAAAGTTCTGGCCTGGTACGACAACGAGTGGGGCTACTCTTGCCGTTGCCGCGACCTCATCAAGCTCCTGGCCTCCAAATTCTAATTCGTGATGTGGGGCGGGGCTTGCCGCGCTCGCTCTTTTCACGAATCACGAGTCACGGAATCATGAACAAGCTCACCATCAACGATCTCGATCTTCGTGGGAAGCGCGCCTTCATCCGCGTGGACTTCAACGTTCCTCTCAAAGATGGCGCGGTTACGGACGACACCCGCATCCGCGAAACACTGCCTACAATTCGCCTCGCCATTCAAAAAGGCGCCCGCCTCATACTTGCTTCGCATCTCGGCCGCCCCAAAGGCGGCCCGGATCTGAAATATTCCATGAGGCCTGCCGCAAAAAAACTGGAAGAGCTTCTCGGCAATCCCGTGGCGTTTGCGCTCGATTGCGTCGGCCCCGGCGCTGAAGGCCAGAGCAAAGCCTTGCGCGACGGTGAAGTTCTCGTTCTTGAAAATGTCCGCTTCCATCCCGAGGAAGAAAGAAACGACGAGGCCTTTTCAAAACAGCTTGCCGCTATCTGCGATGGCATTTTTGTCTGCGATGCTTTCGGCTCCGCGCATCGCGCCCACGCTTCCGTGGTCGGCATCACGCGCTTCGTCCGCCAATCCGCCGCCGGCCTGCTCATGGAAAAAGAACTGGCCTATCTTGGCAAAGCCGTAACGAATCCCGCGCGCCCCTTTGTCGCCATTCTTGGCGGCGCCAAGGTCAGCGACAAAATCGAAGTTGTCGAAAATCTCATGAAAATTGCCGATGCCATGCTCATTGGCGGCGGTATGGCCTACACTTTTCTCAAAGCGGAAGGCCAGCCCATCGGCAAGTCGCTCGTCGAAGATGACAAGCTGGAGCTCGCCAAGCGGCTTCGCGCCGAAGCCCAGCAAAAGAAATTCGCCCTGCTTCTCCCCGTCGATCAGGTCGTCGGCGCCGAATTCAAGGCCGATACCCCCACGCAGACACTCTCGGTTTCCGCAACCCCCGACGGCTGGATGGGGCTCGACATTGGGCCAAAAACCGTCGACACCTATCGCCAGAAAATTGCCTCAGCCAAGACGATCGTCTGGAACGGTCCCATGGGCGTCTTCGAAATGCCCGCTTTTGCGAAGGGCACGCTCGAAGTGGCAAGAGCCGTCGCCGCCGCCACCAGCAGCGGCGCGACCTCCATCGTCGGCGGCGGTGACTCCGTCGCCGCCGTCCATCAATCCGGCGTCGCAGACAAAATCTCGCACATCTCCACCGGTGGCGGCGCCTCCCTCGAATTTCTCGGCGGACGCAAGCTCCCCGGCGTCGAGGCCCTCACCAACAAATGATTCCCGTTCTTCTCTGCGAACCCTCTGCGTTCTCAGCTTCTCTGCGTTATCTTTTCTTTCCTTGGAGGCCTTGACATGCGACGCCGCGTAATCGCCGGCAACTGGAAAATGTACAAAACGCTCGCGGACACTCGCGCGTTTTTCTCCTCATTCCTTCCGCTCGTTTCCGCCGCAAAGCACTGCGACATCGTCGTGGCCCCGCCGTTCACCGCGCTATCGACCGCCGTCGACGCCGCGAAAGGCTCCCGCGTCGCCATCGCCGGCCAAAACGTTTCCTGGAGCAAGGAAGGCGCCTTCACTGGCGAGGTTTCCGCCCCCATGCTTGCCGAAGCCGGCTGCCGCTATGTCATTATCGGCCACTCCGAGCGCCGCCAACTTTTTCGTGAGACAGACGACAATGTCGCCAAGAAAACCTTGATGGCGCTGGAGAGTGGCCTCACTCCCATTGTCTGCCTGGGCGAAACGCAGGAGGAGCGCGACGCCGGATTTGCCGAAGAAGTTCTCAGCCGCCAATTCAACGGCGGCCCCGGCGCGTTGACCCCGGAGGAGTTCTCCCGTATTCTGATTGCCTACGAACCGGTTTGGGCTATCGGCACGGGCCGCACGGCGACTCCGGAAATTGCCGCTGAAGCTCATCGGTTGCTCCGGCGATGCGCGGGGGAGAAGTTTTCCGTCCGCCACGCCTCCGCCCTCCGGATTCTCTATGGCGGCAGCGTCAAGCCTGACAACATTCAGGGATTGATGGCGCAGGAAGAATTGGATGGTGCGCTCGTCGGCGGAGCGAGCCTCGACCCCAAGTCGTTCTCCGCGCTCGTGAATTTCAAGTAGTGCACCCGCAACCCGGATTTATGATTTCTTGATGGAAGGGAAGTATGGAAACAAAAACTGCACTCAAATGGGTACTAGCGCTGCTCATCGGCGTCGGAGTCATCGTACTCGGCTTCCGCTTTGCCGCCTGGCTGCTCACCACCTTTTTCATTTTGAATTGTCTGGTGCTGATCATCGTCGTGCTTCTCCAGAGCGGCAAGGCCGCGGACCTCGCCGGCGCCTTCGGCGGCGCAGGCAGCCAGACCGCTTTCGGCCCACGCGGCGCAGCCAACGTTCTTTCGAAAGCCACCACATGGTGCGCCGTCATGTTCATGGTGTGCGCCTTTGCCATGGTGCTGCGCACGGATAAGGCCGTCGGCGCAGGCAGCTCGATCCTCGAAAGGGTTTCGAAGCCCGCGCCAAAGCCGGGCCCCACAACTCCTCCGCCAGCCCCCGCGACTACGCCGGCAACAACACCCGCCACCACGCCTGCGACAACGCCGTCCACGTCGCAGCCCAACACGCAACCTGCCTCTCAGCCTCCGGCAGCGTCGCAGCCGTCGCCCGCGCAGCCGAAAAAACCCTAACTGGTCTTTGCACGGGCTGGCTTGGAATCTACGCCGCCGGGATGCGATGGTGATTGGAATGAACGAATTCTGCGGAAAATTTGGTGCGGTCGAGAGGACTCGAACCTCCACGCCTTGCGGCGCTAGCACCTCAAGCTAGTGCGTCTGCCAGTTCCGCCACGACCGCGATGACATCCATCGTAAAGGCAATGGAGGAAGCTGTCAAACGAGTCGTCGGATGGATAGCGTGAAACAAAAGCGATTGCCCGCGTCCAGACCCATGGCCATCCGCATCTGCATCCTGCTCTGCGCAATCTTGACAGCCTCCACTCTCTGCGATGCCCAATCTTCTCCCGCCCCCGCGCCACGCGAGAAGGTTCTCCCCGAAAAAGTCATCATCGACACCGACATCGGCGACGACA
>Ga0209648_10004578_pt1 | contig 11768 bp, 9 predicted proteins | sample GraSoi2013_115cm_FD_185830 | JGI IMG/M metagenome (GOLD analysis project Ga0209648, IMG submission 185830) | Grasslands soil microbial communities from the Angelo Coastal Reserve, California, USA - Sample 9_17_2013_115cm (SPAdes) (version 2) | ecosystem: Environmental > Terrestrial > Soil >...
GTTCACGGAAGTCGGCTACGTCGGCCGCGATGTGGAATCCATGATCCGCGACCTGGTTGAGATCGCCATCGAAATGATCCGTGAAGAGAAACTGGAAGACGTCGCGGATAAAGCGGAACTGAATGCTGAAGAACGGCTGCTCGATATTCTTCTGCCCCCGATCTCGCCGCGTCCGGCGGACTCCAGCTCAACCGGCGGCGTGGTCATCGACGGCAACACCAGCCTGACCGAATCCTCCAGCCGCACTCGCGAGAAACTGCGTCAGCAGTTGCGCGAGGGCAAACTCGACGACCGCACCGTCGAAATCGAAACTCGTGAGCGCAATTTCCCATCGTTCGAAATCATCTCCAACCAGGGCGTCGAGGAGATGGACGTCAATATCAAGGACATGTTGCCCAACATCTTCGGCCAGCGCACTAAGAAACGGAAGATGAAGGTCAACGAGGCTTTCGAGTACCTGATCCAGGAAGAAGAGCAGCGCCTGATCGATATGGAGCAGGTCACGCGCGTCGCCATTGACCGCGTCGAGAACTCCGGCATTATCTTCCTCGATGAAATCGACAAGATCGCCGGCCGTGAAAGTGGCCATGGGCCAGACGTTTCGCGCGAAGGCGTGCAGCGCGACATTCTTCCGATCGTAGAAGGCACCACGGTCAACACGCGCTACGGCATGGTCCGCACCGACCACATCCTGTTTGTGGCAGCGGGCGCGTTCCACGTCTCGAAGCCGAGCGATTTGATTCCCGAACTACAGGGCCGATTCCCCATCCGGGTGGAACTGCAGTCGCTCACCATGGAAGATTTCGTCCGCATCCTGACTGAACCGAAGTCCTCGCTGACCCGGCAGTACATAGCGTTACTCGAGACCGAAGGGGTTAAGCTGGAGTTCACGCCCGAGGCGCTCGAAGAAGTAGCGCGCTTTGCTTTTCGTGTAAATGAAGGCACGGAGAACATCGGCGCCCGCCGTCTCCACACCATCATGGAACGCGTGCTCGACGAAATCAGCTTCGAGGCCCCAGAAAAGAAAGGCCAGCAGTTCCTGGTTGACGCGGCCTACGTGCAAAAAATGCTCAGCGAGATCGTGAAGGACCAGGATCTCTCGCGCTACATCCTGTAGAAATTCTTAACCACAGGGGACACAGAGGTACACAGGGGAAATTGACTTCTCTGTGTCCTCTGTGGTTATCTTTAGTTTCTTTTTCTTTTCTCGCGTTCCTCCGCTGTCTGCTAAGTTCAAGCCTTTCCTCACCGAGGCTGGGCGACTCGTCCGCGCTGCCTCTGATACTCTGTCTGTTCCCGCATGAAAGGACATCCTGTAAAGTTCATCGCGCCGACCGCTCTCTGCCTGCTGCTCGCCAGTTGCGCCCAGACCGGACCACCGCTGCCGCCGTCGCTCGAACTTCCCAAGCCGCCCACCGATCTGCGCGTCAGCCGCAAAGGCAACTCCGTTACTCTCACCTGGAGCGAGCCTACGCTCACCACCGACCGCCAGAGCGTGCGCTACCTCGGCCCGACCCTCGTCTGCCGGAGCGTCGACACTGGCCATCTCGAACCTGAAATGACCGTATGCGGGAATCCCGTCCAGTTGTTGCCGCCACCATCGGAAGCGCCGCAGAAGCCAGGCTCCCCGCGCCCTGTCCTGCAAACCTACACCGACACGCTACCCCTGGCCATTCCACAGCCGAACCCCGCCATCGAAATCACCTACGCCATCGAGGTCTTGAACCGCAACGCCCGCGGGGCGGGATTATCGAATCGCGTTCGCGTGCCCGCCGTCTTGACTCTGCCTCCGCCCGGCGATCTGGCCGCCGAACTGACCGGTGATGGCGTCGTGCTCACGTGGACGAGCGCAGGCGAATCACAGAGCGGCTCCGCTAGCTCCCCTGGTAACTCCCCCGGCGTTCAACTTCGCTATCGAATCTATCGGCGCGACGAAAGCTCCGGCAGAGACGCGATTGCGGGCGAAGTCCCCTTAGGTGAGCGGGGCCCCGTGCATTTCACGGACTCAAGCTTCGAATGGGAAAAGACCTACCTCTACCGGATCACAGCCGTGAGCATCATTAAGCGGCCCGACAGCGAAGTGCAGGTTGAGGGCGACGACGCTCCCGCAGTACGCGTCGTCGCCCATGACGTCTTCCCGCCCTCCGTGCCCGCCGGGCTGCAGGCCGCGTACTCAGGCGAGGGACAACAACCATTTATCGATCTCATCTGGGCCCCGGTCACGAACGCCGATCTCGCGGGATACAACGTCTATCGCTCCGAAACAAATGGCGCCACTGGCGAGAAGATAGTCAAGCTGAATTCCGAGCTGGTGAAATCGCCGTCATATCGCGATACTGCGGTCGCCTCCGGCAAAACCTATACCTACTCAGTTTCCGCAGTAGACGTGCGTGGAAACGAAAGCCAGCGCTCCGAAGAAACCAGCGAGGCTGTTCCGTAGATTTTTCTTTAGTGGTCTTTGCCCCTGGTGTTCAAAAATTGTGTTTAGATAATCTCTGATGAAATACTGCCGATTCGAACTCAACGGTTCCGCCCACTACGGCCTGGTCGAATCTGTCGCGGGCAATAACGAAGACGAAATCACTCGCCTACTCCTCCAGGCTCCGCAGGATAGCGATGGCGACGTCGAAGGGCTTCCCAGCCGCCGCATGGACCGCATCCCGCTCGCACAGGCTTCTCTGCTGCCGCCGGTGCACCCTTCGAAAATCGTCTGCATCGGTCGCAACTATCGCGAGCACGCTGCCGAACTCGGCAACGAAGTTCCGCAGGAGCCGCTGCTATTTTTCAAGCCGCCATCCTCCCTGCTGCCGCCGGGTGGCACGATTCTTCGACCAAAAGTTTCCGCGCGCACCGACTACGAGGGGGAACTGGGCGTCGTGATCGCCCGGCGGTGCCACCGGCTCGCCGAGAGCGAAGACGTACGCCCCTACATCCTCGGCTACACCTGCGTGAATGATTTCACCGCTCGCGATCTGCAGAACAAAGACGGCCAGTGGACCCGCGCCAAAGGCTTCGATACCTTCTGCCCGGTCGGCCCTCTGGTCGCCGACGGCCTCGACCCCTGGGCCGGCGTCCAAGTCGAAACGCGAGTGAATGGCGAGGTGCGGCAGTCCGGCACCACGCGAGATTTTATTTTTTCGCTCGATGCCATCATCCGTTACATTTCGCAGATCATGACGCTCGAACCCGGCGACCTGATCTCGACCGGCACGCCCCAGGGCGTCGGACCCGTAGTCGCCGGCGATGCCCTCGAGGTTTCAATCGAAGGCATTGGCCAGTTGCGCAATCCCGTAGCCGACCAGCCCTAGTGGAGAATGGATTGCCGTCCGATTTCATTCGAAAGAAAAGGCCCCCGCGCCAGGCACACGCAAGGGCCTTTTTCTTTCTGGTTTCTGCCTCGTGATTAAAACCGACAGCTCCTACGCCGCTGTCTCCAGGTACTCATCCGGCTGATCCTCGAATTCCTTTCTGCAGTCTTCCGAGCAGAAAAAGTATTTCTTGCCCGCAAATTGCGTTTGGAACTCGGATGTCTTCTCATCGATTCTCATTCCACAAACCGGGTCGGTTGTCATGATCCCTCCTGCTGGAGAATTTCTTCCTTTAGTCTCCACCTGACTGCAAAGACCTTTCCGTTCTCTGCCTTTCCCCAAGTGACTGACCCCGTTCACCTTCCCCGGTCCGCAATCTCTTCTGTACAAAACCCTCGGAAAATTCTTCCACCCCCGTGCACCTTATACCCACCGCTCGCTTCGCAACCTCGTTTTTCCATTCAATTTGAGAACCACTCTCTGCATTTCTTGCGCAAGATCTGAGGACAATCCGCATCCCCGCTCTTCCCGCTCGGGCTAGCCCCATCCTTGGCGCTCTCTCGACCCCGCCGCGCCCTCCCGAAATGGTCCTAACCTGGCTCACTTTCTTCCGCTAGCTCGTCCCACGGCCCGCTCCATCAGTTCCGCCGCCCTGAACAGGGTTTCGATTTCTGCCTCCCTCAGGCTGCTGAGAGTCTCTGCTAAGAGCCGTATCCTTCGCACCCGAGCCTGCTGCAACACTTTTTTGCCTTTAGCCGTTGCCGTCACGCGAATCCGCCGAGCGTCTTTCGCGTCAGTCTCGATCTTCACCAGTCCGGAACGCTTCAACCCCGCCACGATGCGGCTCATGGTCGGAGCCTTCACCTGTTCGGCGGCGGCCAGTTGCCCGAGCGCCCTCGGGCCGCCAAACACCAGAACGGAAAGTGCCGACAGACGCGCCGGACCAAGGCGGGCAAGAATGTCCTGCTTGCGAGCGTGGTGCAAAAGATGAATGGCGACCGCTACTCGGGGTATAATATGACCCGTTTTTCGAAGCCCGAAGGAGTTCCCGTGAAGGCATCCGACATCACGGCCCTTGTATCCGCGGCGATTGCAGTGATCGCCCTATTCATCAGCATTTACGCCGCGTATGTAACCCAGCGGGTTGGCACAAGTGGATTTCAGTCGGCGGAAAGGGTGAAGTCAGATACAGCCAGCCTGCTGGCAGCCTTTCGCGGCATCATGATCAAGTCGGCTCTCTACACTCAGCAGGATCCCAAGACGCGAGATGACGACAAGAGATCAGACTATATCGATATCCGTCCCGAAAAAGCAGTGATCCAAAGCTTTCTGAACTCTTCGACGGCCATCGCGTACTACGGTTTCGCCGCGAAGAGGAGCAAGAAGGCGCAGGAGACTGGGAAAAAAGGCGAGGAGTGGAGGGTATTCTTCCTGATGCTGGTGACCCTATTGTACACAGATAACACCTACAGTGCAGGAGTACAAGCTGCAAAGCTAGAGAAGTTGTTTGACACCGTCTCTGAAGAAGATATTGAAGAAATGTCAAGTGGCCTTGAGGATCTTGTTGGTTCCATAAAAAGGATCGTGCAGGATCGCCAGAACGACCCCTTGCTCTACGTTATCGTCGACAACCTTGGGAAAAAGGACGCCAGTTTCGAAGGCTTTGTGGAGTTTCTCCGTGCGCAAGGTATAAAAGACCCAGACGTCGACCTATTCTCGTCGGCAGCCAGTGGCGACGTGGCGCTTGCCGAGGATGCCCTGAAGCGCGGCGCAAAACTCAATACCACCGAGGGCGAAATAAAAACCAGGTACAAGGACTTGTGGCAGAAATTCAACTCGGAACAGAAGAAAGAATAGGCCGAGCTGGCAGATCACCCTCGCCAATGACGAAGCTATCTAGAGAAAAGGGCACCACAAAATGGCCGCCGTGCCAGTGTAGAAATGGGTGCCGTCGCCCCGTTCGAGCCGAACACAGTTCGATCCTTCGAAGTCTCTTATTCTAATGGACCAGGACACCTGCCCCTCTCATGCCAATACTGACCAAGTAAACACTTTTGGAACCCTGCAATCTCTCTTGCGTTACCCAAGACATCCCCCGTAAGACTTGTCTTCCGATCTATGCATCAAACCGTCTATAATGAAGCAATAGTTCCCTGGGGAAGCCCGATCAGCCGATCAAACGAGTAAAGACCAAAAAGAGCGAAGATCAAATTATGTCGACGAAGTTGAAAGTCACTGTCATTGCCAGTTCGCTTGCCATCCTGCTGTTCACCATTGTTGGCGGTTTTGTTAATGTTCGCGCATCGTCGAATGACGGCGCGTATCGCCAGTTGTCGGTGTACAGCGAAGTGCTGTCCCGCATCCGCAGCGAATACGTTGAAGAGCCCAATATCCCCGGAGTCACCGAAGGCGCGCTGCACGGTCTGCTGGAGTCGCTCGACGCTAATTCCAGCTACTTGTCGGCTGCCGAGTACAAGCACTACAAGACGATGAAGACCGACGGCAAGGCTGACATCGGCGCCACCGTATCGAAGCGCTTCGGCTATGCCGCCGTCGTCGCAGTCATTCCCGGAGGCCCGGCGGAGAAGGCTGGTGTCGACAACTCCGACATCATCGAGTCCATCGAGGGCAAGAGCACGCACGACATGTCCCTGGCTGAGATTCATAGCCTGCTGACGGGGGAGACCGGGTCCACGATCACCGTGGCGGTGGTCCGGCCACGGCGAGCCGAACCGCAGAAGATTGTGATCACGCGCAATGTGGTCACCATTCCGCCCGTGGGCGATAAAATGCTCAGCGACAACGTCGGCTACATCAAGGTGGATGCGTTCCCGGAAGGCAAGTCGCAGGAGATCACCGGCAAGATTCGCGACCTGCAGAAGCAGGGAGCGAAGAAGCTCGTACTCGATCTGCGCAACTCGGCCAGTGGTGCGGAATCTGAAGGCGTGGCCACCGCGAATCTCTTCCTCGACCACGGCACAATCACGTATCTGCAGGGGCAGAAGTATCCGCGGCAGGCTTTCAACGCCGATCCCGCGCGGGACATCACGAAGCTTCCCGTGGCGGTTCTGGTGAATCGTGGCACGGCGGGTCCAGCGGAGATTGTGGCCGCCGCGATCCTCGAGAACGCTCGCGGCGACGTGGTCGGAGACAAGACCTTCGGCGACGGATCGGTGCAGGAGCTGATCGAGATGCCCGATCACTCAGCCCTGATCCTTTCGGTCGCGAAGTACTACTCGCCGAGCGGCAAAGCAATTCAGGATGCGGCCGTCACCCCGAACGTCCTGATCGCCGACACCGCTGAAGACGATGGTGGATTGCCCGACGAGGATCAACAGGCAGCTCCCGGCGAAAAGCCCAGCGACAAGAAGGACGAGAAGCCGAAAAATCAGACAGACGAGCAGCTGAACAAGGCGCTGGAAGTGTTGAGGAACCGCGAATCGAAAGGATAAGGTTTCAAGGTTATAAAGTTTAAAGGTTATGATCGCTCGCCTCGGCGGGCGATTTCTTTTTCACCTAGAGCAGTTAACGTTGGCGAACACAAGCTTGTCATCCTGAGCGAAGCGAAGGACCTGCTGTTTGTTAACGCCAGCGCAAAGCCGGCACCCATTGGCCGAACCTTAGTACCTGTCCTTTGCGGTAACATTGAAATCTTGAAACTCTGAAACTCCGAAACCTGCCCTTGAAAATCATCTATCAACATCTTCCGACGATAGAGATTGGCGGACGGAAGTTAGTTGGACGCGTCTTGTTCGGCCTGCTCGTCCTGCTCTCCGCCGCGGTGGGCGCGACGTCTGGGCTGCTTCTGGTCTATTCGACGGACCTGCCCCAGGTCGAAGAACTAGAACGTTACCGTCCCAGCTCCGTCACCGAACTCTATGACGGACAGGGACGAGTCATCGGCACCTTTGCGCTGCAGCGCCGCGTCATCGCCACCTATGACGATTACCCGGAGGTTCTGCGTAACGCGCTGGTCTCAATCGAAGACAAGGATTTCTACCGCCACTCAGGCATCAACATCTGGCGCATCGTAGGCGCGGCTTATCGTGATATCGAATCCGGCGGGAAAGTGCAGGGAGCGTCCACGCTCACCATGCAACTCGCCCGCAATTTGTTCCTCTCTCCCGACCGCTCGTTTTATCGCAAGGTGCAGGAGGCGCTGCTTGCCATCCAGATCGAGCGCCGATTTACCAAGCCGCAAATCTTTACGCTCTACGCCAACCAGATATTCCTGGGCCACGGCGCTTACGGCTTTGAAGCGGCTTCTGAATACTATTTCAGCAAGCCAGCCAGGCAACTGAAACTCGAAGAAGCCGCGCTGCTCGCGGGACTGCCCAAAGCGCCACAGTATTACTCGCCGATTACTCATCCAGAACGCGCGGTCAAGCGACGCAACCTTGTGCTCAATGCCATGCTTGAGGACGGCAAGATCACCGCCACACAAGCGGCGGACGCAAAAATCAAGCCGATCCCGCTCAACTTGCAAAAAGATCCGAATTCTCTGGCTCCGCACTATGTGGAGGAAATCCGGCGCTACCTCGAAGCGAAGTATGGCAGCGATCAGGTGCACGAGGGCGGGCTGCGGGTTTACACGTCGCTCGATATGGATATGCAGAAGGCAGCGCACAAGGCGTTGCTCGACGGCCTCGCCGCCTACGAGCGGCGGCATGGCTGGCGCGGCAAACTCTTGAACGTAATTGCCCAGGGTCAAAAGCTCGACAAATACGCGGATGCAGATTGGGATGAGGAGCCCGAAGTAAACGGATACATGCACGCGCTGGTCACACGAATCTCGGCCGGCGCCGCCGAAGTTCGGTTCGGCCAGCACACGGCCACGCTCGTGCAGTCCGATGTGGCCTGGACGAAGCTCAAGCTTCCCAACATTCTCCATGCCGGCGACGTTGTCTACATCAAAGTGCTCTCGCTGGATGCTGGCGGAAAAACGCGCGTCAGTCTGGAGCAGGATTCAGGGGCCGAAGGCGCGCTCGTCGCCATCGATAACGCGACCGGAGAAATCAAGGCCATGGTCGGCGGCCGTGACTTCAATCTATCCAAGTTCAACCGCGCCACACAGGCTCTGCGCCAGGTAGGGTCGTCTTTCAAGCCGTACGTGTATACCGCCGTGATCGATCAGGGCGGCAGCCCCGACGACACCATTGTGGACGCGGCGGTAACTTTTCAAACTGCCTCCGGCCCTTATACGCCGCACAACTATGACGACAAATTTGAGGGCACCATCACACTGCGGCGCGCTCTCGCCCAGTCCAGAAACATTCCCGCGCTCAAGCTTGCCGACCGCATCGGCATTAAGACGGTGATCGACTACGCGCACCGCTTCGGCATTACCGCCAACATACCGGTATATCTTCCGGTGGCGCTCGGGTCGGCGGAGATCACGCCGCTTGAGCAAACCTCAGCCTTCAGCGTGTTTCCGAACGACGGCGTGCGCGTCGCTCCGCGCTACATCACCAAAGTGACCGACTACGAAGGCCGAATTCTGGAAGAAGATTTCTCCGACATTAAAGACGCGGTTAGTTCGCGCACCGCGCGCATCATGACATCGATGCTGCGGGAGGTCGTGCTCCATGGCACAGCGGTCGCCGCCGCCAAAATGCCGTATCCGCTGGCGGGCAAGACGGGAACGACCAACGACTTCACCGACGCCTGGTTCGTGGGCTTTTCCCCAACGCTCACCTGCGGCGTCTGGATCGGCTACGACGAAAACAAATCCCTCGGCGAGAAAGAGACAGGAGCCCACGCCGCGCTGCCCATCTGGATGCAGTTCATGAATGCCGCGCTGGCAGGCAAAGATCCCGGCGAATTCCAGCCCGCACCGCTTCCCCGGAGCTCAGCCGTCGCGCAGAAAGTCGACACTCCGGATGTCGCGCCAGGCGACGGGGAAACGCACTAGCCCCAGCTCTCAGCTATCAGTCATCAGCTCTCAGTAAAGCTTCCGCGTTAGTCGACCCAACCGGACAATTCGATAAAGAGGAAAAAGCAACTCCGGCAATCGCACCGCCGCTATCTCCCCCGCGCCCGGCGTCCATACCAGCCGCCAGAGATATCGCATGCGGTCGCTGCGTTGCTCGCGCAGTCTCAGAATCAGGCGGAAGTATTCGGTGGATTCGAAATCATACGCGGTACTGCGAGCGAGACGCTCGGCGAATTCGCTGCCGAGACCGTATACCCGGGAATCGGCAGCCATCATTTCTTCCGCAGGTTCGGGAAGCTCCGACCGAAGCACGTTCTTCACCAGCCAGAAACTCACGACGAGAATGCGCGCGATTCCCAGCGCGCTCGCTCGGGAAGACACCAGCGAGTAGTCGATGGTCTCGGTTCGCAAAGTTTCCGCAATATCCGAAAGCCAGATCAGCCGCGTCCAAAGATGCTTGGCGGCGTGCAGGCACAGCACCAGCAGTGAATCTTCGGGAGACAGGCTAGGTACTTCGTACCCGCCCACAACAGTGCGGCCGGCGCGCGCCAGCAGATCGTCCACGGCCAGATCAACCGCATAGAAATGCGGCAGCAACGCCCACTGCAGTTCGACCAGGTTTTTTCCCGCAGCGCTGTCAAACGAGCGCTCGTAGCCTGTTCGCAGCCACAGACGTTCGACGGGCGCGGTAAATTCGGAGGAAGGACGATATCCGATTTCGGCAAGAGCCTGCTTCGCACGTCCGAAGTCCGCCGGAGAAATCAAGAAGTCGAGGTCCGAAAAACTTCGCAGCCCCGGATCGCGGTAAAGCGATTGCGCCAGCACCGCCCCTTTGTACGGGAGCGCCCGCAACTGCTTGCGTTCGAAGTGTTGCATGATGCGCGCCAGTTCGCCGGTGAACCACAGGTTGCGCCGGAGGTTCGCTTCATACGCAGATCGCAGCGAGCGCTCGGCTTCCGGTGGAAGCCCACGACCACGTTCAGCGCGACAATGTTCGATCAGACTCCGCGCCGCAAGCGGAAGAACGCCGTGGTGCTCAGCCAGACGAAGAACTTCGCTCCAGTCGAGGGCGGAGAGATTCCAATTCGCAACGCGCTCGAGACGCTCGAGAGCCAACTGCGCGCCAGCCAACGCGCACAGAAGATCAAATACGTCTTCTCGCTGCGCTGCGATGCTCGACATGGGAGACGAAGGCAAGAGTTCGTTCATGGAAATTCAGCGCCTGAAGGCGCGTCAACGTTAGAGCGTTTGCGGCATGCCCTAACAGGTTGCGGAAAAAGTATCTTCTGCGCGGCAGCCTGACCGCAGCGGCTACAGCCGATCCTCAAAACCAAGCCCGCTATCGCAGCGCTGAAGCTCTGCGCCACCCAAAATCATTAGGAACGCGAATATCAGGCTCGCGAATCGCCACTATAATACAGAGTCTTCGGAGCGCATCCGAACTTCGCTTGTAGTCGCACTGTTCGCAGCGTTACGGCTCTCACTCTCATGGACCAAATTGTCTTCGAATCCGTTCGCAAGATATTCCGCCATCGTCCAGCTCTGTTCAATTGGCTGGGACGGGAGCGGGGCGGCGAAACCATTGCCTTGAAAGACGTTTCTTTCTCGGCGGCCCGCGCCGAGGTCTTAGCGCTGCTCGGCCCAAACGGCAGCGGAAAAACCACGACCCTCAAGCTGATCTCGACCATACTCCTGCCCGATGCCGGATCGGTACGCGTGGGCGGCTTCGATGCACGGCGCGATGCCGATGACGTCCGGCGGCAAGTCGGCATCGCCGTCGCCTCGGAGCGCTCGTTCTTCCCGCGTCTCTCCGCCGCTGAGAACCTCGATTTTTTTGCCGCCCTCGATGAAGTCCCCTGCAGCGAGCGAGCGCACAGGATTAAAGAGGTTCTCCACGATACCGGTCTCGAAGAGCAAGCCGACACGCTGGTCATGAAATTCTCCAGCGGCATGTACCAGCGGCTGGGGATCGCGCGCGCCCTGGTCAAGCGCCCCAGCGTGCTTTTGCTCGACGAACCGACGCGCAGTCTCGACGCCGCCACCACGGCACACTTCTGGGCGACAATCCGTGCTCTGGCACGGCTGCAGACCACGGTTCTGCTCGCCACCCACAACTTTGCGGAGGCGTCCGCCGTCGCGGATCGGCTGCTCCTGCTGCATCGCGGCGAATTACTCGCCAATCGCTCCGTGGGCGACGGTGAAAGCGCGGACGCACTGCGCTCTTTCTACTTCCGTACGACCGGCGAGATCGATGAGGCTATTGTCAAGGTCTGAAGATTTGTAATTGGTAATTTGTCATTTGTAATTGTGTTTTTGGAATTTATCGCTCACAGCGCCCAAGCTTGACATTACAAATTAGAAATTGCAAATCACAAATCTCGTTCTAACTTATGATTTCGACTCTCGACAAGCTCTACGCCATCCTGCGTCGCGATCTGCTCACGGCCATTCGCCACCGCAGCGGTTTCGCCGTGACCCTGTTCGGAGTGTTCACCGAATTGGCGGCTTTTTATTTTCTATCCCGCGCC
>Ga0209648_10004579_pt1 | contig 11767 bp, 11 predicted proteins | sample GraSoi2013_115cm_FD_185830 | JGI IMG/M metagenome (GOLD analysis project Ga0209648, IMG submission 185830) | Grasslands soil microbial communities from the Angelo Coastal Reserve, California, USA - Sample 9_17_2013_115cm (SPAdes) (version 2) | ecosystem: Environmental > Terrestrial > Soil >...
GATGCGCAGCTATCTCGATCGCGGCTACAATGTCGTGAAGATGAAGATCGGCGGCGCGCCAATATCCGAAGATCGCCAGCGTATCGAGGCCGTTCTTGAGGAAATCGGCAGTAAGGGGCAACTCGCCGTCGACGCCAATGGCCGGTTCGATCTGGAGACCGCGATCGCCTACGCCAGGATGCTGCGCGAATATCCGCTGTTCTGGTACGAGGAGGCCGGCGATCCCCTTGATTTCCAGCTGCAGGCGGCGCTGGCGGAATTCTATCCTGGGCCGATGGCGACCGGCGAAAACCTGTTCAGCCATCAGGATGCGCGCAACCTCCTTCGCTACGGCGGCATGCGGTCCGACCGCGACTGGCTGCAATTCGATTGCGCGCTGTCGTACGGGCTGTGCGAATATCAGCGCACGCTTGGCGTTCTGCAAACCCTGGGCTGGTCGGCGAGCCGATGCATCCCGCATGGCGGGCATCAGATGTCGCTGAATATTGCGGCCGGTCTCAGCCTCGGCGGCAATGAGAGCTATCCCGATCTGTTCCAGCCCTATGGCGGTTTCCCGGATGGCGTTCGCGTCGAGAACGGCCACATCACCATGCCGGACTTGCCGGGCATCGGATTCGAGGGAAAATCCGATCTTTATGCGGAGATGAAGGCGCTGGCGTCATAGCCCGTCGTGCCCGGGCAAAAGCGCGAAGCGAGTCTTCGCGCTAGCAAAAGCGCGAAGCGCGTCTTCGCACTAGATGTCCCGGGCATCCACGTCCTTGGTAGCGTTTATGAGGGAAGACGTGGATGGCCGGGACGAAGCCCGGCCATGACGGAGAGAAGGGCTGAGTGTTTCTCGTTCTACGGCAGCCGCATATCCAATAGCCGCCGGCCGTCGCTCTTCAGCAATTTTTTCACCGCGCTGGAGGCAACGATTTCGTCCTGGTTCGCGTAGGCCTCATGGTTCTTTTCGATGTCCTCGAGACGATAGAGATAGTTGACCATGATCCCTGCGGATTCGCGCAGGCCTTTGGGTGACAGATCGCCAAGCCAGTCGATCCGCTCCAGCCGCGCGCCGTTGCCGAGATGGAATCGCGCGACCGAATCGATCAGCCGGCCTTTCGGCGTGCGGGCTTTCAGAAAATAATGCGCCGCGAGCGGCTCGAGTACCAAACGCAGTTGCGCCGCCAGTTCGGGATTCTCGAACCAGTCCGGCTTGTCGAGATGCTCGAGCAGCGCCCGCTCCTCGTCGGATACCGGGACATCGCTCGCCTGCTTCAGCCATTGCATGAAGCCCGGCACCGGCGACAGCGTCACGAAATTCTCCAGCTTCGGCAATTCGCGCCGCAATTCCTCGACCACCTGCTTTATCAGGAAGCTGCCGAAGGAAATCCCGCCGAGGCCGCGTTGGGTGTTGGAAATCGAATAAAACACCGCGGTGCGGGCACGTTCGATCGGTACCGGTCGGCGGTCTTCGGCGAGCAGCGGCGCGATCGCGCCCGGGATCGATTCCGTCAGCGCCACCTCGACGAAAATCAGGGGTTCGTCGACCAAAGCGGGATGAAAGAATGCATAGCAGCGCCGGTCGATGGGGTCGATGCGGCGGCGCAGATCGTCCCAGTCGCGGATCTCATGCACCGCCTCATAACGAATGATCTGCTCGAGAATGTTCGCCGGCGTCGACCAGTCTATCCTGCGCAGCACCAGAAATCCCCTGTTAAACCATGAAGACAGCAAGTGCACGACGTCGCGGTCGAGCGCGGCGAGGTCCTTGTGGCCGTTCATCAAGCGAAGCAAATCGGCGCGCAACGCCACCAGTTCGCTGGTGCCGCCCGGCGCGCGGTTCAGCCGGCGGATCAATTCCTGCCGGCGCGGTTCGGAAGCAAAATGCAGGTCGCTGGCGTCTTCATCGGTCGGTTGCGCGCGCCAGGTCTCGATCGCCTGCGCAAGCCTTTCCCGGTCCGGACCGTAGTTGCGGACCAGGGTTTCGAAGAACGAAAGCCGGCTGGCGTCGTCGAGGTGACGATAGCGATCGAGCACCTCGCGCGCCATCGCGGTGCCGGAGGCTTCGCCCCGGCCCGACAACAACGCCTCGCATAGTTCGACCAGGCCGGACGCGTCCTGCTTTCCGTTGGATGACCCCCGGCGGCGCAGCAGGGTACGGCCCCGCTCGGAAATCGAGGCCAGCAGGTCCGAGAAAAATGCGTTGTTCATGGCGGGCAAATACAATCCAAACCGGGCCGAATTATTACATGGATTTAAGGCGGCACGAATCACAATCAAGCGCGCGTGATGGCCCAAAAAACAGGCTCTGAAAAAGCGCGGGACGTCACGGCCGAATCGGCCTTATTTCGTTTCCGAAAACTCGGTCGGCGTCTTGCCGGTGACCTGCCGGAACGCGTGCGAAAATGCCGGCACGCTGGCATAGCCGAGATCGGCGGCGAGCTGCTTGACCGAGACATTGGCCTGCATCGACAGCCTTTCGATCGCGGCGGCTATGCGCGCGCGCTGGCACCAGCTCTTGAAGCTCAGTTGCGTCTCCGACGAGAACAGCCGCGACAGTGTCCGCGCCGATGTCCCGACCTCGCGCGCCAGGGTCTCGATCTCATGCGAACCCGTGGGGTCGCCGAGCACGATGTCGGCGGCGCGCCGGCAACGCGGCTCATGCGGCAGCGGGATAAATGTCGCGAAATCCTCGGCGTGATGCAGCTCGAGGATGGCCAATTTGATCAGATGCCCGGTGCGGTCAGGATTATTGCGGCCATCGAACATCGCGAGGATTGTTTCGTGCAGCAGCCGCGAGACTCTGACGACGAATTCGGAATCGAGGCTCTCGCTGCGCTGCTCTCGCGCCAGCCAGGCGAGATCGAAATACAGGGTGCGCATTTCGATATCCGCCAGCACGTCGATGGAATGTTCGAACCGCGCCGGAACCCACACCGCGCGGTCGGGCGGCACCAGCCAGCGCCCCTTCGGCGTGGTGACCTGCATCGTCCCCTTGGCGGCATAAACCAGTTGCGCCTCGCGGTGCATGTGGGTGTCGAGCCGCACGCCCTTGCGGTAATGGCGCGCGACCAGATGGACGCCGTCGCCGGTTGTGCGATGGCTCCCTCGGATGGCAGCGATTGGCGTTTCGGCGATACTCATTGGCCACATCCCGTCAGGACAAGAACATATAACCTATCCCAGGAAACTACGGGAATCGTCCATGAACAGCCCCACCCGGGTGATCGGTTTCGTCAACGTCGCCCACTTTATCGACCACTATTCGATGCTGATCTTCGCCGCCGCGGTCATCGTGATGGGGCCGGCGCTCGGCATGGCCTATTCCGAGTTGTTGCCTTACGCCACCCCCGGCTTCGTCGCGTTCGGCGCCGGCTCGCTGCTGACCGGCTGGCTCGGGGATCGCTGGAGCCGCCGCCATATGATGGTGATCTTCTTTGCGGGAATCGGCGTCTCGATGATCGCGGTCGGGATGGTGCAGACGCCGCTGCAACTCGGCGCGGCTTTGTTGTCGATCGGGTTGTTCGCCTCGATCTATCATCCCGTCGGCACCGCGATGATCGTTTCCTACGCCGACAGGCTCGGCCGCGAGATGGGCCTCAATGGCGTATGGGGCAATCTCGGCGTGGCGTCGTCGGCGCTGGTCACCGGCGTGGTTGGCCAATATCTCGGATGGCGCTGGGCTTTTATCGTTCCCGGCATCGTCACTGTCCTGATCGGCGTTGCCTTTATGTGCACCGTGGTTCACGAAGACCGCTCCGGCCACAGGCAGGCGGCGGCGCAGGCGCGGGTGGCTAAGCAAGATATGTGGCGGGTGATCGTGGCACTATTGATCGTGGTGGTCGCGATATCCACCATCTTCAATGCGGTCACCGTGGCGCTGCCAAAACTGTTCGCGGAGCGGCTCGCCGACCTGACCAAAAGCCCAGCGCTGCTCGGCGTCATCGCGGCTTGCGTCTACGTGTTCGGCGCGATGACGCAATATACCATTGGCAAGCTGCTCGACCGCCATTCGCTGAAGACGATCTCGTTGCCGCTGTCGTTCCTGCTGGCGCCGTTCCTGTACCTGGCGGCCACCTTGTCGAACCTGCCGCTGATCCTGGCGGCAATCGGCATCGTGATGGGAGCGTTCGGCCAGGTTACCGTCAATGACGCCATGGTCGGAAAATACACCAGCGAGGAATGGCGCTCGCGCGCCTATGCGGTGCGCTATTTCGTCGGCTTTACCGCTGCCGGCGCCTCGGTCGGATTGGTGGCGTGGCTGTATGAGCAAGGGGGCTTTGTGACAATGCTGCACGCGTTCGCAGCGCTGTGTTTGCTCGTGATCGCGGCGGCAATCATCCTGCCGACGGAGATCAAGGTGTCTGCGGCGCGCGCCAACTAGGCGAGGCCGCCGATTTTTGCCCTCGGGGTGAGGGGGCGCTCTTGCGCCGTCTGGGACCATAGGGTTTGCTCATCCTTCGACACGCGGCGAAGGGCCGCTCTTCAGAATGAGGGAAGCGACGTGCGGCGACGCGTTATTCCCCCGGGTAAACTGAGTAACATATGACCGGGCAAAGACCCGGCGTGGGGAGTATCCGATGTCCTATCCATCTTTGCCGCGCATCGCCGGCCTCGTTCTGGGTGTCTCTGTCATGATGGCCGTTCCTGCAAGCGCCGATCCGCTCAAGGATGAAATCGCGCCGACCGGCAAGCTGCGGGTGGCGATCGCGATCAGCCCGGCCGGCGGCGCGTTCTGGTCCACCAAAAGCGAGGCCGGGGGTTATGCCGGAGTGCCGGTCGATCTCGGCAAGGAGATGGCGGCGCAGCTTGGCGTTCCCGTCGAATTTGTCGCGTACCAGAACTCCGGACAGATCGTCGACGCCGTGTCGACAGGCATCTGGGACGTCAGCTTTCTGCCAAAAGACCCCGAGCGCGAGGCAAGGATGTCGTTCGGCCCGATCTATGAGGTTGCGGATGCGACCTACATCGTCAAGGCGGGCTCGCTAGCCACGAATTTTCGAACGCTCGATCAACCCGGGGTGAAAGTCGCGGCGGTGAATAACACGACCACTATGCGCGGCGCGATCGCCCATCTGAAGAATGCGAAGGTCACGGGCTACCAGAGCTACGACGAAATCTTCGGCCTGCTCAAGAACGGCGAGGTCGATGCATTCGCGCTGTCGCGCGATCAGCTCAACGCCATGGCCAAGAAGATTCCGGGCACGCGGGTGCTGGATGAAACCTTCAAGCAAACCGTGACCGCGGTCGCGGTGCCGCTCAATCATCCGCTGGCGCTGGCGTTCGCGACCAAATTCATGATGGAGGCCACATCAAACGGAACGTTGCGCAAAGCCTACGACAACAATGGGCTGAAGGATTCCCCGATCAGGCTGAAATAGCGCGGGCCTTTGGGTCTCGCTAATTCGTAGCACCCGCCGGGATCGGCTCCATGCCGCTCTTGATGATCGCGGCGCTGGCGGCGGGCGAGGCGAGAAACTTGATCAACGCCTTGCCGGCGTCCGGCTCCCTAGAGACCGTGGCAATGCCGGCCGAGAATACCGTGACCTTCTGCAATTCAGATGGCAATGGCCCGACGATATCGACGCCGGGAACGGGGCGCAGTGCGCTGATCTGCTGGAAGCCGATCTCGGCGTCGCCGCGCGCCACCACGCCGGCCACCGGCTCGGCCGGAATTTTCCGCGCCTTGTCCTTCATTTCGTCGGCGATGCCGAGGCGCTGAAACATTTCGGTGCTGACATAGACGCCGCTGGCGCTGTCGGAATAGGCGATCGATTTTGCCGCCAGCAGCGCGCGCTTGAGCCCTTCCGCCGAGCTGATGTCCGGCTTCGGCGCGCCCGATTTCACCGCGATCCCGATCAGCGATTTCGTGAGATCGACGCGGCTGTCGGCAACGACCTTGCCCTGCTTGATGAGGTCGCCGAGCGCATGGCCGACCATGATCAGGACATCGGCGGGCTCGCCGCGTTCCAGCCGGATCGGGATAGCATTGACCGTGGTCCCCATCGAGGGCCCGTAAGCCGTCAGCACCTTGTTGCCGGTGGCACGCTCGAACTCCGGCACAAGTTCCTTATAGGCCGCCGTCAGTCCGCCCGAGATCATCACCCGGACCTCGGCCGCGTTTGCCGCGCCTGCCAGCAACAGTGCGCCAGCGAAGCCGAGCGCGAGTGCGCGGAATTTTGCAAGTATCCTCATGATCATTCCCTCCCGGGACGACTCTTGAGCGGTCGTCCTCGATTACGCGGCGGCGATCGTATCGTCCAAAGGGAGGTTAGCCTAGATGGAACGAGGTCGAACCGTCATTGCGAGCCAACGGGTCGCGCAAATGCGCGCCCGATGACAGGCTCCGCGAAGCAATCCAGAAGGCCACAAAGTAAAATGGATTGCTTCGTCGCTTCGCTCCTCGCAATGACGCCGAGGTAAATTGAACCCGCGTTGGCTCACGAATTGACGTGCACGAAATCCCGCAGCAGCGGATAGATTTCGTTGTTCCAGCGCTTGCCCGAGAACACGCCGTAATGGCCGACGCCGGCCTGCATGTGATGCACCTTGCGATAGGCGCGCACGCCGGTGCAGAGGTCCTGCGCGGCCAGCGTCTGGCCAATCGAGCAGATATCGTCCTTCTCGCCTTCGACCGTCATCAAGCCCATCCGCTTGATCGAGGCCGGGTTCACGGGGCGGCCGCGGTAGGTCAGCTTGCCCAGCGGCAGCAGGTGTTCCTGAAACACGTCGCGGATGGTTTCGATGTAGAATTCCGCCGGCAGGTCCATGACCGCGAAATATTCGTCGTAGAACGTCTTGATGGTTTCGGCCTTCTCCTTCTCGCCCCTCGCCAGATGACCGGCGAGTTCGATGTGCTGCTTGATATGGCGCTCGAGGTTCATCGACACGAAGGCGGCGAGCTGCACGAAACCGGGATAGACCTGCCGAAACGCGCCCTTGCATTGCAACGGCACGTAATTGATCAGGTTCTCCTCGAACCATTTCAGCGGCTTGCTCTTGGCGAAATCGTTGACCTTGGTCGGCAGGATCCGGGTGTCGATCGGACCGGCCATCAGGGTCAGGGTTGCTGGGCGCGCAGGGTGGTTATCCTCCGACATGATCGCGGCGGCCGCGAGCGCGGACACCGACGGCTGGCAGATCGCCACCATGTGCGCGCGCGGACCCAATTGGTCGAGGAAGGTGATGAGGTGCTCGGTATATTCGTCGAGGCCGAATTTGCCTTGATCGAGCGGAATGTCGCGGGGGTTGTGCCAGTCGGTGATGTAGACGTCGTGATCCTGCAGCAGCGTCTTCACGGTGCCACGCAATAGCGTCGCGAAGTGGCCGGACATCGGCGCCACCAGCAGGAGGCGCGGCTGCTCCGGCGAATTTTCCTTCTTGAAATGCAACAGCGAACCGAACGGCGTCGCATAGCTGACTTCCTCGGTCACCTCCAGTTCCTGATTGCCCACCAGCACCTTGTCGATGCCGTAAGCCGGGCGGGTATAGGTGAGCGAGGCGCGTGAGATCAGCTCCAGCGCGGCGGCCAGCCGTCTGAACAGTTTGTCGGAAATGCCTTGCGGAACGAGATTGAGATATTTCAGCGCCGATTCAGCCCCGCTCCGCCATGGTGCCGTCAGGTCCATGTGGTTCTGATAGGCCTGATACATCATTGACTTCATCCGGGATCCGCCCCTGCCCCTGTTTGCCATGCAATATCGAAGCCAAAGCGGAGTCAAATAGCCTCGCAAACTGGCACGTCGCTTGCTGCATAAATGCATGAAGCGTAAACAATGGGCACTTCGCAGCGGTCCTGGCGGGCGTCCTGGGGTTGAGGGAAAAGCCATATGGCGAAAGCGACACTGACCATCAGCAGCAAGAATTATTCGTCATGGTCGCTGCGCGGCTGGCTGCTGACCAGGTTTTCCGGGTTGGAGTTCGACGAAATCATCACCGCGCCCGACGATGCTTCGGCGCGGGCGGAAATCCTGCTGCTGTCGTCCTCGATCCTGGTGCCGTGCCTGCGGCACGAGGGCGCGACCGTATGGGATACGCTGGCGATTGCGGAATATCTCAACGAGACCATGCCGGACGCCGGTCTGTTGCCGGCGGACCGCGTCTTGCGGGCGCATTGCCGTTCGATTTGCGGTGAAATCCATTCCGGATTCACCACGCTGCGCGCGTCTTTGCCGGTCAACCTGAAAGGTCATTTTCCCGGCTTCAAGATCTGGTCGCGCGCGCAAGCCGATATCGATCGGGTCTGCACGATCTGGCGCGAATGCCTCGCCAAATCGGGCGGACCGTTCCTGTTCGGCGAGCGCAGCATGGCGGACGCCATGTATGCGCCGGTCGTGACCCGATTCATGACCTATGATGTGAAGCTCGAGCCGAGGCTAAAGGCCTATGCCAGCATGATCATGGCGATGCCCGAGATGCAGGAATGGATCGAGGCTGCCAAAGCCGAGCCCGCTGACATCGAAGAGCTAGAGGTCGAATATTAGGCACCCCAAGCCTGTTTGAAGGGCTCAAGCATCGGGCACGCGTTGCTTAACTTGGTGCCATCCCGGGCGTTTGCGCGGCCGGCATAGCTCGCCAGCGATGACACGCCCAAAAATCGCTCAGCTCAAATTTCGGCTTCCCTCCAGCGGCTTCGGCGCTTTCGCGGTAGCGGTCACCGAGATCGCCGCGGTGCAGCGCGGCTGGCGTGATATTCGCATGGCGCCGTGAAGCTGTGAACGCGAAATCCTGCGCTGCCAAAAAATTGGACGCAGGGGTTGGTCGCGATCGCATCAACACGAACAGCGGAGGCTTTCAGATGAATCAGCACGCGGTCGTCAACAAATTTTCCCACGTCAAACCGGGCGATACCGAATTCACCGGAGGCGGCTTACGCGACTTCTTCCTGTATCGCGATCTCGGCATCGCCGACGCGACCGGCGGCCAGGTGATTTGCCATCTGGTCAAGGCCAATCCCGATTTGCCACCGGTCGACGGCACCGGCTGGCATCGCCATGATTGCGATTTCCAGATCGTCATCATGACCAAGGGCTGGGCGCGCTTCATGTACGAAGACAAGCCGACCCTGGTGCAGGCCGGTGACGTCGTGCACCAGCGCCCGGGCATCGTGCACTATCTCTACGACTACTCACCGGACATGGAATATCTCGAAATCGTCAGCCCGGCGGATTTCAAGACCGTCGACATGCCGCCGGCCACCGACAAGGTGCCGCCGGTGACGCCTTGGAAGTAGGGCCAAGTGTCGTCACCGGAGGAATTAACGTTTGCCGTCGGCCGTTTGCTGCGGTCGATCGCGTTGGTGCTGGATGTGGTGCGCCGTATCGGATTGAGGCCAATATCTAGCCGTGAACATGGGAGTACAGGCCTCGAGCGCTGATTCGGGCGCGCTTCGTTCCGTGCGCGTTCCGAATCTTAAATTACGCTCGATTTCCGTCATATTCTGGCACAGCGCACGCGAGTGCCGCGTTTGATCAGGAGCGGTGCAGGCGCCAACCCACCACCGTCGCTTCGACGATGCCGCCGGACTCATGATTGCGCCATTCGCCATCGACCCACCGGCACGCGAACGGCAGTTGATAAGTTCCGCTGTGGTCCTCGCATAGCACCTGGACCAGTTGACCCGGCGGCGGTTCCCCCGCGCCGTTGAACTCGGCCAGACGTCGTTCGCGCGTTGCCATTCCATGATTCTCCCTGAGAAAGACGCGCAAGAAGCCGCGCGTTTCGCGCCCTTGCCTTAATTGGGGGTTCTTCGCAAAACCTCAACGCGCGAATGAGGTTTCAGTGTGGTAATCTTCGGCGCCTCGCCCTTCGCTCGCAACAAATTGACCGTGACCAACGCCACTTAATGAGGATTTTTTAATGTTCGGCCGGATCGTTCTCGTCGCCTCGGTCGTAACGGCGCCGTGCGTTCTGACGTCCGCGACCGCGCACGCACAGGATGTTCCCGGCATCGAAATCTGCACCGTCGAGAAGACCATGGAGCGGCGGACCAGTTGCCTGCAGAGCAACGTCGATTTCCTGCAAAAGACAATCACAAAACTTGGCGCTGACCATCAGCAGAAGCTCGACGCCGCCAACCGGCAGATCGAGGGTTTGAAAAGTACCGTCGTTTCCTTGCAGAAGATCGTGGACGACCTGCAGGCGGCGTCGAAGAAAGCGGCCGAGGATCAGAAGAAGAAGGCCGACGCACTGGTGAAGGATAGTTCGCCGCCAGCGGCAAAGGATGGCGGGAAGTAAAGCTCTGCTTTCTTTATCCCTCCCCCTCGTGGGGAGGGTGGCATGTTGTGAGCGAAGCGAACAACATGTCGGGTGGGGGCTGCTTCTGCAAAACGAGATTTTTCGCGCACTGCCGTGCGCAACCCCACCCGGCGCTTCGCGCCACCCTCCCCACAAGGGGGAGGGATTAGGCCCGCTCAGCTGTTCTTTTCGCCGGACATCAGCGGTCCGAACAACTCCCAGCTCTCGCCCTTGAACCGCATCATCTGGAGCTGTTCGAGCGGCGCGAAGTCGGTCGGGCTGGTCTTGATCTTGGTGCCCGGAAGGTAGATGCCGATCTCGAAATTCAGGTTGGCGGCCTGCTTCATGATGTTGTCGCGAGTGAGGTCGTCCTTGCATTGCCGCAGCACCTGCTCGAGGCCCTTGGCGACGCCGTAAGCAAAAACCGTCGCGGCGTCTTCCTGGTCGCCTTCGGGATACCACTTGGTCATGAAAGCCCGCCATTCCTTCAGGCCGGCATCGTTTTTCCACTGCGGATCCTTGGGATCCTTCAGATACGCCGCGCTGAGAATGCCTTGGCCATTCTCGTAGCCGGCCGGCTTCATGACGCTGCCGACGGATACCGAGACGTTGGTGAGGAAATGCACCGGATTCCATTTCAGCTCGCCGAGTTTCTTGATCGCCTGCGCGGCGAATTTCGGTGTCGAGATATTGATGAAGATATCGGGGTTGGCGGCCTTGATCTGGACGACCTGCGAATCCACCGTCGGCGAGGTGGTCTCGTAGGACGCTTCCACGACGATCAGCTTGTTGGCCTGATCGCCTAACCCGTCGTGGAGCCCGATCAGATAGTCCTTTCCGAAATCGTCGTTCTGATACAGGACGCCGATGGTCTTGCCGGGATGGTTCTTCAGAATGTAAGCGGCATAGATGCGGGCTTCGGTCTGATAGTTGGGCTGCCAGCCCATGGTCCACGGAAAGTTCTTCGGGTCGTTCCACTTGGCGGCGCCGGTAGACACGAACAGCTGCGGCACCTTCTTCGTGTTCATGTACTTCTGAATCGCCGTATTGCCGGGTGTTCCCAGCGAATTGAATATCAGCAGCACCTCGTCATTCTCGACCAGCTTGCGCGCCTGCTCGACGGTCTTCGATGGCACGTAGCCGTCATCATAGGAGATGAAATTGATCTTGCGGCCGTTGATGCCGCCTTCGGCATTGATCTTGTTGAAATAGGCTGCCTCGGTCTTGCCGATCGTGGCATAGGCGGACGCCGGTCCCGAATAGGGCATGATATTGCCGATCTTGATTTCGGTGTCGGTCGCGCCCGGATCGTATTTCTGCGGATGGGCTGCGCTCGCGACCGCAACCGCGAGTAGTCCCGCAAGGCTTAAGGATTTGGCATAGCTCAAGACATGGTGGTGCATCATCGTCCTCCCTGACGTGCTGGCCGAGGCTCGGGCAGTCTCTTGATGGGGCAGCTTGGTGAGCCGTCGGGTCGAATGCGAGCGCAGTATGCACGATTGGGGTGACGTTGCCAGCGAGCGCTTCGCTGCTATTTTCCGTGCAGCGG
>Ga0209648_10004580_pt1 | contig 11766 bp, 8 predicted proteins | sample GraSoi2013_115cm_FD_185830 | JGI IMG/M metagenome (GOLD analysis project Ga0209648, IMG submission 185830) | Grasslands soil microbial communities from the Angelo Coastal Reserve, California, USA - Sample 9_17_2013_115cm (SPAdes) (version 2) | ecosystem: Environmental > Terrestrial > Soil >...
AGTTCCATTTCCTCACGCAGCGCCTCGCTGCGCCTGGCGCTTTCTATCCAATACCTCAGCCGTCGTAACATGTCCGTCACCCCGCTCCCATCACGCGCGCGATCGCCAACGTGAGTTTGGCGTACTTCCGGGTCTCAACGGCCAGCTGTTTGCGGCCAGCCGCCGTGATCTTGTAAATCCTCGCCCGCCGATTATTCGAGGTCACGCCCCAGACGCCGTCGATCCAGCCGTTTAGCTCCAGCCGCTGGAGAGCGGGATACAGGGAGCCCTCCTCGACGAGGAGCTCATTGTCGGACGATTGTTGAATGAACCGGACTATGCCGTAACCGTGGAGATCGCGTCGCGACAGGGTGCGCAGGATTAACATGTCCAGTGAACCGGGCAACGAATCGTTCTTTTGCGCCTTGCGTCCCATACCAAGAATTCTTAGCTTACGGCGACGAGAATATGCGAGTCAAATTCAGATTGGCGAGCCCTCGCGCCGCAAGACGATTTCGGGGTGCTCACGCGCGCCGGACGCGAATCGCTATGGCGCGCGCGCGTTGCCGCTGTCGACAATGGGCTACGTCCGAAGACATTTCATAGAGCACTACGCCCAAGGAGAAACTGTTGCTGCGCGCGTGAGGGACCGGGGGTGTCCCGACGGCAGCGATTCGATGGAACAGCACGAAGGAAAGCACAAGGCGTGGATGGACCGCAGGTAGCGCCCGCCAAGAAATAGCTGCTCACTGAACCCAATACGTTGTGCTTCTTCGGATACGTCGGGGTACTGCTTCAACCTAGAAAGCGGCGGAAGACCGCCGCACTCCACAATGGCTGTGCGGACAGCCAAAAATGGCTGTCCCACAGGAACATCATTTCATGTGTCGCTGATTTATTGCTTTGTGCCGGCTGGTAGAGGTGGCGGACGGCGCTCCATTTCGGTGGGTACGGCGATGGAGCGGGCGCCATTTTTGCCAACGGCGCGGACGGCGAAGAAATGGTTGTCGGTGGAGACGCCGCGCAGAACCGTTTCGCCGGGCGATGCGGCGAAGTCGTAGACCTGCCAACGCGGGTCGGTGGTTTCGCGCCAGAGGATTTCGAAGCCGGCACGCTCCGGATCATCGTCGGCGGACCAGGAAATTTTGGCGTCCGGAGTGACGGCGCCAGTCAGCCTGGCCTTTGTTGGCGGCGCGGGAGCCATCGCTAGCTGGCGCAGGGCCTCGGCATTGTCGCGCGCGACGTCGCCCAGGAAGCTGGGGGTCAGATATTTTCCGAAGTCACCATACTCAATGCCGCTTTCCGTGCGTGGCGTCTGATGCTGGTGCGTGTAGTCCTCGAGCGGTTCTGTGAAGCGAACGGCGGGGAGTCCGGCTTTGAAGAACGGATAGTGATCGCCGCCGCGGCCGTAGCGATCGACGCGAAAAATCATGCGGACATTTTCGCGGCCGTCGATTTCCTCGACGGCCCGGGCCAGTTCGCGGCCAGCCGAATCGCTGTCGTCGATTTCGCCATTGCCGGAGAACAGGCGCACGCGATGGGGTGCTCCCGACGAAGGATCGTCGCCCACGATGTCGTCATCCAGCATGCCGCCGATGGTGTAGCCCTGCTGCTTGGCCCAATCGAGCAAACGGTAGCCGCCGAGAAGGCCTTGCTCTTCGCCGGAGATTGCTGCGAAGAGAAGCGTGGCGCGGTATCCGCCCTTGCCGTCCGCGGGGGCTTTGCTGAGCAGACGCGCGGACTCCACGCTGACGGAAACGCCGGAGGCATCGTCGTCCGCGCCGGGTGCGTCGGCCTCCGTGTTCATTACGTCGGATGGCCGAGAGTCATAGTGGCCGGAAACAATGAAGATTGTTTTTGCGAGCTTGGGATCGGAGCCGGGGAGAATGGCGTAAACGCTTTGGAGAGGGAGCGGCTTGCCGGAAGTTCGCTCGGAAGCGGAATCGAATTTGTCGACCACAACTTGCAGCTTGCCGCCGGACTCTTTGGCGATTTCATTCAGGCGCGCAACGATGTGATCGCGGCCGCAACCGATGCCGCGCTTCGCATCGGTCCAGGAAGAAAGAGACAGACGCGTGCCGCAGGAAACGAGTTGGTCGATGAGGGCGCGCATGGATTTTTCGTCGACGCTTTTCCGGGAGATGGCTCCGGCCGGCCGCGGTAACGAGTTTGTGTGCGGCTGGCCTTGCTGCGGCTCCGCGGGATCGCGCGGAGCAGATTGCTGAGCGAAAGCTGGGGAGATGGCGATGCAGAAACAAACGCTTGCGACGAAACTACTGGCCAGAAGTGTGCGACGCAGGTAACTGCCGTTAGTCATCGAGTGCGCTCCGAGAAAGGGTGTGTTCAGCAGCGCGGCATTCTAGCCTAAGTTCGCATTTGGCACGAACGCGATGCAAAGGTTCCGGCGTTATGATGGAACGCCAATCAGGAGATTGGCGTTCCCGGGAAGAAAAAGCCGCGGGGCTGCGAGGACTCCGCCCCGCGCTACAGGTTGGTGTTGGAGGTGCGGTCATGGATTTGTCGTCGCAACGGGAATGGATCCATGCGCTGTGGATTCTGTTCGGGGTGTATTGGCTGGTGTCTGCGTTCAAGCGCAAGAGGACGAAGCAGCGCGAGAGCTGGAGCCAGCGCTTCCGCTACGTGCTGCCGCTGCTGGTCGCGTTTTACCTGTTGTCGCGGCCGGCGGCGCATTATGGGTGGCTGGGCGCTCGTTTCGTTCCTGCGAGCGATGCGGTGGGATGGGCCGGTGTTCTGCTCACCGCTGCGGGCGTGGCCATTGCATTTTGGGCGCGCTGGCACCTTGGCACGAACTGGAGCGGCGTTGTCACGCTCAAGGAAGGGCACGAATTGATTCGCACCGGGCCGTACCGGACGATTCGCCATCCGATTTATACGGGAATTTTGCTGGCGCTGCTGGGTACCGCGGTCGCCTTAGGCGAAGTGCGCGGCCTGCTGGCCTTAGCTATCGCCTGGCTATCTTTTTACATAAAGGCGCGGCGCGAAGAATCTTTTCTCACACAGGAATTCGGCCCGGGGTTCGCGGAACACCGTCGCCATACGGGGATGTTCTTGCCCCATTTCTCTTAGCGGTCGTGCTGTAGCAAACGGGACCGTGGTTGTGCGTCGACGTCCCTCTTCTTCGAGCCGCCAATCCGGAGATTGGCGTTCCCGGGAGAAAAGCCGCAGGGCTGCGAAGACTCCGCCCTGCGCTACAGGATGTACATTGCGAGCTGCGCTCGCGGTCAGGCTTCTTCTTCGACGAGGTGCTCGGCGTGCGGCTTGTGGGCCGCGATTACTTTGTCGGCGAGCTCGTTGGGGACGTAGTCGTAGTGGGAAAATTCCATGGAGTAGGTGGCGCGACCTTGCGTTTTGGAAATGAGGTCGTTGGCGTAGGTCAGCATTTCGGCTAGAGGCACCTGCGCTTTGATGATGACGTTGTGGCCGCGCACTTCGCTTCCGGCGATGCGGCCGCGGCGGGAGCTGAGATCGCCCATCAGGTCGCCCGAATATTGGTCGGGAGCATAGACTTCGACGTGCATGATGGGCTCGAGCAACACTGGCCGGGCTTGCTTCATGGCTTCCTTGAAGGCGAGCGAGCCGGCGATTTTGAAGGCGATGTCCGAGGAATCGACGTCGTGGTATTTGCCATCGTAGAGGATGGCGCGAAAATCAACCATTGGGAAGCCGGCGAGATAGCCGCGCGCGGCGGCTTCGCGAATGCCTCTTTCCACGGAGGGAATCCAGTTCCTTGGTATCGCGCCACCGAAAACGTCATCGACGAACTCGATGCCTTTGCCGCGCTCGATGGGCTCCATTTTCACGCGGCAGACGCCGAATTGGCCGTGACCGCCGGACTGTTTCTTGTGCTTGCCTTCGGCATCGGCTTTGCCGCGAATGGTTTCGCGGTAGGGGACCTTGGGCGGCTTGAGGGTGAGGTCGACGTGGTAACGCTTGTGCAGCTTGGCGACGACGACCTCGATGTGTTGCTGGCCTGAACCGGCGAGCAAAAACTCTTTCGTCTGCGGGTCGCGCGAAAAACGCAGCGCGGGATCTTCTTCCATGATTTTGTGAATGCCAACGCCGATTTTGTCTTCATCGGCGCGCGTCTTGGGCTCGATGGCGAAGGTGATGGAAGGCTCGGGAAGCTGTGCGGGCTGGTAAAAAATCGGCGAGCTTTTATCGCCGAGTGTCTCGCCGGTGGTGGTTTCCTTTAGCTTGGCGATAGCGCCGATGTCGCCGGCGTGCAGTTCCTGGATTTCCGTGAGCTGCTTGCCTTGCACGACCTGCGTGTGCTGAAAGCGCTCCGGCAAGCTGCGGTTGTAGTTGAGCAGCGTGGCGTCGTTCTTCAGTACGCCGCTCTTGACCTTGAAATAGTTGATGCGGCCGGCAAAAGGATCGGCGAGCGTCTTAAAAACGAAAAGCGAAAGAGGTTGGGTGTCGTCGTACTTGCGGTCGATGCGGTCGCCCTGGCCCTTCGGCTCTTTGAAGCCGACCTGCGAATGCTCGTCGGGATGCGGGAAGACATCGGCGAGGAAAGTCAGCAAGCTGGCGGTGCCCACGTTGCGCAACGCGGAAACCATGAGTACGGGAAAGATCTTTTCGGCGACGATCGCTTTGCGGACACCGGGGATAAGATCCTCGATCGGGATAGTGCCTTCGCGGAAAAACTCTTCCATCAACTCATCGTCGCCCTCGGCAACCATTTCGACCAATTTTTCGTGCGCGGCCTTTGCGTCGTCGGCCAGAGCGGCGGGAATTTCTTCGATCGAGGGCTTGCCGTCGCCGTCAGGCTTATAGATCTGCGCTTTCATCGCGACTAAATCGATCACGCCGCGAAAACCTCGTTCCGTGCCGATGGGAAGCTGCAGGGCGACGACATTGCGGCCGAAGACGGACTCCAGCGATTCGATGGAGCGCTCAAAGCTGGAAAGCTCGCGATCCATCCAGGTGAGGACAAAGGCGCGCGGGATGTCGTACTCGGCGCAGTAATCCCAAACTTTTTCGGTGGTGACTTGCGAGCCGACGTGGGCGTCGACGGCGATCAGCGCGGAGTCGGAGGCGATCAGCGAGGCCTTTGTTTCCGTGATGAAAGTGGAATAGCCGGGGAGATCGAGGAAATTTATCTTTACGTTGCTGCCTTCACAGAGCGTGCAGGGCCATTCGGCGTAGGCGAGTCCGGTTTGAATCGAAATTTTTCTTGCAATTTCTTCTTCATCCCAATCGGTGGTGGTGCTGCCTTCCGCAACTTTTCCCCATCGGGGCGTCATGCCCGCGGTGTACAGCAACGACGACACCAGTTGCGTCTTTCCGGTGCCGCCGTGGCCGACAATGCCCACGTTGCGAATGTCCTTGGTGGGATAGCTCTTCATACAGACCTCCAATGGGCGAGGTCCGCCGTGCACTATCGTAGGCGCGGGCCTGCGCCTGACTTGTGGTGCTGGGGTATGAGAGCGCGGCCCTTTCCCTGGGTCCTGCAAAGAAGGACGAAGAGTGAGATAAATCCCCTGGTCCGCTCTCGAGCAGTGCGAACCCCGTGTGCCGGGGTGCCACACGAGGCGGATGCTAGCACAGGGAATTGGGGAGGGCAATCGAGAGAGTTACTCGGGATCGGGAGCCGGAGCCGGATAAAATTTGCGAAGCACGGAGAGAAGGTCGGTGGCGCTTAGGGCGAATCCGATGCCGCTCACGCTCTTCCGTTCAAGCTTCAAGGTGTTAATGCCGATTACTTCGCCGTTTGCGTTGAGAAGCGGACCTCCGCTGTTGCCGGGATTGATGGCCGCGTCGGTTTGAATCCACAGCCCGGGTCCGGCGGCGGAAAATTTTCCGAGAGCGCTGACGATTCCCTTCGTGGCTGTGAAGGGCATTCCGCCGCCGGGATTTCCCAGGGCGACTACGGTCTCGCCTTGGCGGACGTTGCTGGCGGCGGCCAGGGTCAAGAAGGGAAAATCGTCGCCTTCTACTTTCAGCAAAGCGATGTCGCGGTCCGGATCGATGTGAATTATTTTCGCGGTGAGTTGCTGACCGTTAAAAAGGATTGCGAGCAAGGAACCTTCGCCGCGGGCCATGTGCGCGTTGGTGGCGATCACGCCCTTTTCGGTGACGAAGAAGCCGCTGCCGGATTTGCTGAGGCCTTTCAGGCGCACTACGGCTGGCTTGGCGCGAGCGATTACTTCCTCCAATGCACCCTCCCGTGCGAGATCATTTTCACGGTGCAGGTCCGCGGGTTCTGGGATGTCGGTGGAGATGTTGCCGGTAAACACTTTGGAGATGGGATCGAGGTCCACGTGGAAATGAGTCAATTTGAGCAGCCAATATTCACCGTGATTGTGGCCCTTCAGCGAGACCCAGTTCATTGGGCCTTCGGTCATCTGAAGTTCCTTGGTCGTGTAGCCGGGCAGGCTGATGCGCGCAATCATGGGATGCTGCAGGCGGCGGCCTAAGGCGGTCCTAGTTTTGTGAAAATAGCCGCCGGGGACTTGCTCTTCGTAGGGAGTGGTTCCGACGGTGACGCCGTTGATTTCGACGCTGGCGCCTGAGGGAGTGCTGGTGATTTTCAGCGTGTCGGCGCGCGTGAACGCGGGGCAAAGAGACGCCGCGAGCGCAAATGAAAGAAGAAACTCCGAGCGGGACGCCATGCGCCAACCTCGCCGGGAAGAATGAAACCACGCGGCGACGAGATTACCATCTACGAAATTACTTTCCTAGAGAAACTAGTCAGGTAGCAGGGCTGCGGGGCACGGCGTTGCGTGAATAGCCCCGACAGGACAGGACTGGCAAGCGCGGATATTTTGGAAAAGCCGGATCGACCGAGGAGAGCTGGCACATCACGAAGACGGAGCCGCGATCGGAGCGTATCGTGCGGGCGTGGCGGCAGTCGGAGCAGAGGCCGGCTTCCGCTATAGGGGGCACGGTTTTCAAGGGATCGTTTTTCGGGGGATCGGGCACAAAACAAGCATAGCGCAGACCATCGCGTGGACAGCGAAGGCAACAGACAATAAATTTCAGCAGAGTTTGAATAGCCAGGGCGCATGCGGCGTCGCATAATCGGGTCATGGCGCCGCGGGAGCTGGCCAATTCTATTTGCGAAACACTTTTGCGCGCGGGTCATCAGGCGCTGCTGGTGGGCGGGTGCGTGAGAGACATTCTGCTGGACCGCAAGCCCGCGGATTACGACGTGGCGACGGACGCCACGCCCGATCAGGTGATGACGATTTTCCCGGGCAGCGTGGCCGTGGGGGCGCAGTTCGGCGTGATCGCGGTGTCGCGGAATGGACTAAAGGTTGAGGTCGCGACATTTCGCACCGACGCCGGCTACTCGGATGGACGGCATCCGGACAGTGTGGTCTATGCGCGGACTCCGAAGGAGGACGTGCAGAGACGCGATTTCACGATAAATGGGTTGCTGATGCGGCACGACGCGAGCGAAGTGCTCGATTACGTCGGCGGGCAAGTTGATCTGCGGGCGAGCGTGATTCGGGCGATTGGCGAGCCGGATCGCCGCTTTCGAGAGGACAAGCTCCGATTGCTGCGGGCGGTGCGATTTGCCGCTCGTTTTGGGTTCAGCATTGAGCCTGCCACGTTTGCGGCTATACGCCTGCATGCTCAGGAGATAACACAGGTTTCCGCGGAGCGCGTGCGCGATGAACTTACTAAGCTTCTTACAGAGGGAGCGGCGCGTCGGGGATTTGAATTGCTGGAGGAAACAGGGTTGCTGCAGGTTGTTCTGCCGGAGGTCGCGGCGTTGAAGGGAGTGGAACAGCCGCCGCAATTTCATCCGGAAGGCGATGTCTGGATCCACACGCGGCTAATGATCGAGCGACTGCCCGCGGGAGCTTCGCCAACTCTGGCCTGGGGCGTGCTCTTGCATGATGTGGGTAAGCCGCCGACGTTTAAGTCGGCGCGGGAGACGGGTGATCGCATTCGATTCAACGGGCATGTGGATGTCGGTATCAGCATGGCTCAGGAGATTGCCCGACGGCTACGCTTCTCGAACGAAGATACGGAGCAGATCGTGGCGCTGGTGGCCAACCACATGCGGTTCAAGGACGTCGAACTGATGCGGGCTTCAACGTTGAAGCGTTTCGTGCGGCTGCCGCGATTCGATGAGCACCTGGAGTTGCACCGGCTCGACTGCCTCTCCAGCCACGGCCGGCTTGATTCATACGGATTCGTCCAGCGCATATTGGCCGAGACGCCGGCAGAGCAGATCCGGCCGCCACGTTTGCTGAGCGGGGACGATCTGCTGGAGATGGGCTACAAACCAGGGCCGATTTTTCGCGAAATCCTACACGCGGTAGAAGACGCCCAACTGGAGGGAGAACTCAAATCCGAAGAAGAAGCCAAACGATACGTAGAGAAGAGCTTTAAGGCGAATAGGCGGAAAACAGCTGCGAGGCGATCAAAATGAAAAGCATCGACTGGGCTGGAGCGGCATCTAATTGATTATGCGGGCACTTAGGTCGGGCATTGCGTTAGAGCGTAGAGGATATCGTAATCTTAGCTTGTAACACTAAGATTTCATGCTATCGTAGACTATAGCTTTAAGCACCCTTTACCATCCCGGCGCATCTAAAGATTCAAGCGCGTTCTTCTTCAGATTCGCGCCTAAGATTGGGGACATCATGGCTGAGAAAAAATTCTCGGTGCCAGACATTTTACCGGTCCTGCCGGTGCGGGACACGGTGCTGTTTCCCGGCGCGGTGCTTCCGCTCACGGTCGGTCGGGAAAGCTCTCTGGCGCTGGTCAATTCATTAGAGGGGGACGAAAAGCTCTTGGCGGTGGTCGCTCAGCTCGACCCGCGCATTGAGGATCCCGCTGCCGCGGACCTACACAAGGTCGGAACCGTGGCAAAAGTACATAAGACCGTAAAAATGCCGAACGGCAATGTGGTGGTTTTTCTGGAAGGCTTGCAGCGGGTGCAGGTGGCGGAGTTAATTACGCTGCGTCCGTATATGCGGGCTCGGGTTGAACCGCAACCAGACATTGTCGGCGTAATGGATGCCGAACTTGAGGCATTGCAGCGCAACGCGCAGGAACTGTTCCGCGACGTTGTGGGCCACTCGCCACAACTTTCCGACGATTTGCAATCGGTGGCGATGAACATTGACGATCCCGGCCGGTTGGCGGACTTTATCGCGGGAACGTTGCCTTCGCTTTCCACGCTGGTGCGGCAGGAACTCATCGAGACGCCCAACGTACGCAAACGCCTGGAAGCGTTGATCCGCGAGCTTTCCAAAGAACTTGAAGTACTCGAGTTGCGCTCAAAAATTCACGAGCAAGTGCAGGAGCAGGTCAGCCAAAACCAGCGGGAATACCTGCTTCGCGAGCAGATGAAGGCGATTCAGAAGGAATTGGGGGAGTCCGACGACTCCATGCAGGAGATCGACGAGCTTCGCAAAAAAGTCGAAGAAGCGAACATGCCCGCGGAGGCCAAGAAAGAATCCGAGCGGGAGCTGAAGCGGCTGGCGAAGATGACGCCAGCTTCCGCGGAGTACATGGTCTCGCGGACATATCTGGAATGGATGACCTCGCTGCCGTGGAGCAAGTCTTCCGGTCACGAAGAAATCGATATCACCAAAGCGCAGACGATTCTCAATGAGGATCACTATGACCTGGAAAAGGTCAAGGAACGCATCCTGGATTACCTGGCGGTGAAGAAACTGCAGCCGGGCATGAAGGGGCCGATCCTGTGCTTCATCGGACCTCCAGGCGTGGGCAAAACCTCGCTGGGCAAGTCCATTGCGCGCTCCCTGGGACGCAAGTTCGTGCGCATCGCCCTGGGCGGCATGCACGACGAAGCGGAAATCCGCGGACATCGCCGGACGTACATCGGCGCGCTGCCTGGGCAAATTATCCAGGGCATCAAACGCGCGGAGATGAACGATCCGGTGATGATGCTGGACGAAGTCGACAAACTCGGGCGCGATTTCCGCGGCGACCCGTCTTCGGCACTGATGGAAGTGCTCGATCCGGAACAGAACAACTCGTTTCGCGATCACTATCTGGACGTGCCGTTCGATCTCTCGAAAGTGCTGTTCATTGCCACGGCGAACTGGATGGATCCCATCCCGGAGCCGCTGCGTGACCGCATGGAGATTATCGAGCTGCCCGGCTATACGGGAGAAGAGAAACTGCACATCGCGCACAAGTACCTGATTCCGAAGCAGGCTTCGGAGCATGGCTTGAAGGTGGGCGAGCAACTGGAGTTCACGGACGAAGGGCTCCAGGAAATCATCCACAGCTTCACGCGCGAAGCAGGCGTACGCAATCTGGAACGCGAGATCGCCACGATCACGCGCAAGCAGGCGCGGCGCATTGCCGAAGGCAAAACGGAAAAGATGGTGGTGACACCGGAAGTCGTCCGCGAATTCCTCGGCGTGCCGAAGTTTCGCACAGAAAAGGAAGTTGCAGAGCGCGTCAAGAAGCCGGGAGTGGCTGTCGGGCTGGTATGGACGCCAGTGGGCGGCGACATCATCTTCATCGAGGCCACGCGCATGCGCGGGGGCAAGCAGTTCACGATGACCGGGCACCTCGGCGAGGTGATGCAGGAGTCCATGACCGCGGCGCTGACCTGGACGCGAGCCAACGCCGAACGCTATGGCATCGATCCGGACTTCTTCCGTAAGCAGGACATTCACATCCACGTGCCGTCGGGCGCGGTGCCGAAGGATGGCCCTTCGGCGGGCGCGGCGATGGTGACGGCGCTGGTCAGCCTGCTCAGCGGGCGATCGGTGCGCGAGGGCGTGGCCATGACCGGAGAGATGACGCTTTCCGGCGTGGTGCTGCCAATCGGCGGAGTGAAGGAAAAGGTGCTCGGCGCGAAGCGCGCGGGCATCAAGGAAGTGCTCCTGCCGGCGGACAATGAGCCTAACGCCGTGGCGGATCTTACGCCGGAAATTCTCGGCGATATGAAGATCATCTACGTGCGAACGCTGGATGAGGTGCTGGAGCATGCGTTGGAGAAGGAACCATCCGCGCCAGCAATCGTGCCCCCGGAACCGAAGGGCAAGCGCGTAGAAGTGCCACGCGCGGTCCACTAATACGACTAAATAGATCGGGCGTCAGCTTGTTGCGCCCTTACAAGAAGAGAATCAGGCCCGGTGAAAGCCGGGCCTTTCTTTTTTCACTCCTGCTAACATGGGCGCTAATGTGCGCGGCAAAACAAGCGGCCACGAATGGCGCGGTTGAACTGGCAGCGCAATTGCTCGAAGCGCTGCAACGCGAACGCATCGTGCAGCGGTTTGTCGATTCGTACGTCGTGGAACATGGACGGCACGGGTTGCAGGTGCATGCGGCGCTCTATCGCGATTTGCTGACGTTATTGCAGAGGGAGGCGCTAATCGCGGCGAGCGTGCATGCGGTGGAGATAATCACGAGAGATTTCCAGCCAACGGCGCGATCCAAGCCACGACCCATGGCGAAAGCGGACGCAACGGCGTACCGCCGGAAGTTCCTGGGAGCATTGGCTCGCCAGCAAAAATGGTCCATGGGCGATGCGCTGGATTTTCAAAGAGATTTCCAGATTTATGAAGAGCTGATCGCGCGAAGCGCCTTGGGGCGACGGCGCAAACCATTTGAAGCGGCGAATCACCCTTTTGTGGATCGCTGCGCGTTTTTGCTCGACGCCTCATTTCTGGAGTTGGCGCGCGTGGCGGCGAGCCGCGCGCTCGCCGAATTGGAGGATCTGGCAGCGCAAGTAGCCGGCGGACTCACAGCGAACACGAAGAGGTCGAGTGTGAGTTGAGATGTTCGGCTGAGCTATGGATCAGTTACGTGTCGAGCGCAGCC
>Ga0209648_10004582_pt1 | contig 11764 bp, 6 predicted proteins | sample GraSoi2013_115cm_FD_185830 | JGI IMG/M metagenome (GOLD analysis project Ga0209648, IMG submission 185830) | Grasslands soil microbial communities from the Angelo Coastal Reserve, California, USA - Sample 9_17_2013_115cm (SPAdes) (version 2) | ecosystem: Environmental > Terrestrial > Soil >...
TAAGCTGCAGGGTGTCAATGTTTTCGGGAAATCGAAACCCGTCCGGAATTTCCCCGCCCGTTACCAAGAGAACGCGAGAATCGCGGGCCAGCTCTCTCACGATCTCGGCGCTGCGTACGAGGTGTCCGATCCCAAGAACATGCTGGCAATAAAACATGATTCGGTTTGTCACAATCCCCCTTATTCGCCTTACGATCACGGAAGCCAAGAGAGCGACACGAGCAGTGTTATGCACGCGCGTTTGGCAAGCTGAGAAGAGGCAGGGCTGGCGCCCACAATCTGGGCAGCACCTCAGTCAAGGCTGCACGCCCGAAGAAAGATAGCGTAGGATCTCCTGTTGTTGGGTGGCCGTCGAAAGTGCGGCAACTCCCTGCGGTACCACCAAAAGCGTCTTCTTTTCGCGCGGGCCCTCTGCGAATTCCTGCAGGGGCACGGGGCGAACGGCAAAACCGAACGTGTCCAGTGCGGTGCGGTAACTCTCCTGATTGTTAGCGTCGGCCTCTGAAGGATTTGCCTGCCAGAGGATCCACGCTTCACGCGGCTGCTCATAGGCTGTAGCCTCCTGCGTACGCGTGCGAGTGGCCCTTCGCCCCGACCAATATTTTAGGGCTTTTATTGCCTGAGTAAGGCGATCCGACCCTGGAGTCTTTTTGAAACAATCCAGAGCCGCCCAACCACCAGGCGGCACGACCACGTCAATCTTCACAGGGGCGTTCAGGAGTGCCGGAGCAGTTCGCTCAGCCAACAGCTTCCCCCCAGCGTCGAAGCGGCGCAGCCGCCAAAACTCCCCACGTGGAGACAACTGCACTGGACCGGATTGAGTACGCACGACGTACCGCCCTTCGTCATTCACGTCACCACCGAATTCACGCAGCGAGATGAAGTGATAACCCAGATCGGTAATACCTTGCAGGACTTGATCCAGGAGTTTTGCATCGAGAAAGGGATGGAAATAGAAAGATGGCACGCCGTCCCGCACGACTCGCATGAAGCGGGCATTTTCGATGACTACTTTGGGATCCGGTTTTTCCATCGGTAGGTAGCCCAGGTTTTCGGGAACAACATAGCGGCCAAACTCATCAATCACGGGATAAGGGAAATACTGAATCGAGCCCAAGTTCGGTGTCGGCATGGTGCGTTCATAGAAGAGCTTGAAGTGCCGTTGCATAGGAGAAGCGGCGTAATGAGGCGTCTCGAAGGCGACAGGGAAAAGCTTATTTGCGAAGAGTTCGGCCAAACCGGCATCGAGCCTGGTCGCTATTTCTTGCTCTGAATCGCCGGCTATGGGCGCGTTCTTGATCTCATCCCAGAACTCGTAATCGTCGCCGGTACTACCGTGGTACTGATGACTCCAGCCGTGCATTACCGGCGTACCTCCGCGATCGATCATGTAATGGATTGCGTCAACCACCTTGGGACGTTCCGACAATCGCATCTCGACGTTATTCAATGGATTGCGATAGAGGGGAATGGTAGCGATCTGGAAGGGGATATTGCGTCGGCTTAGCACATCGGCCACAGCTGTCAGATCGCCTGGCTCGGCTTCAGCGCTAACATCTTCCATGCGAATCAAGGCCGCCGACTGCGGCGCGTGATAGATCTCAAGAATGTCGTGCAGGAGGTCGCAGAAAACCAGATATCGGCTTCCTTCCTGGGCACCTCCGAAAGGTGTATCCGCGAAATACCAAAATCGGTCTCGGTTCAGCACATAAGGACGCGTTGTGTTATCGCTCCGGACGGCGGTAGCCACGATCTTGGCTCTACCGTCTGCGGGTTCGACGATACTAAGATTGAAGTTGTCCCTCGGGAAAAGTGTGTCTTCATAACGCACCCGCCAAGCTGTCCGGTCCACGCGATAGTAGCGGAGGCCGAACTCATGTTGGGCATCAGCACGCAGCAATTGGTCAACGTGCCGCCCGAGCCAGCAGAAAGGCTGCTTAGAGGACTTTACGTCTCTCAGGAATCCACGCGGTACGTCCGTCTTTGCAACACTGCCGACATAGAAAGCGGCGCGGTAGCGAGAGAGTTGACCCGGTTGGTAATCTGCCAGCCGAATCAATTCGCCCCGGAGTGCGAAGTGGCCAAGTAAGTTCTTGATGTAGTGTGCCCCCAAGAAACCGTCAGCCAACGGCAAGTCGGGACCGTCATAAATGATTGCGACGGTACTAGTTGCTGGTTGTGGAGACGGAGGAGCTTGCGCCGCGACCTTAGTGCACGCAAAGAAACCAGCTAAGACCAGCGTAACGGCACGGATCAAAACGTCGGACGTCATTGGTATTCCGCCTCCGCGGGGTTAATCGATACCAATTAGCTAATAGGGCAGTTACGGAGTCTGTGGGCGTACCCGTTGAACGTGCACCTACATTACAGTCTTTAGATCATGAATCGATGCAACCGAACAATCCATAAATCCTTCCAGCAAACCCGGTTCCACGGGGCGGAATTCGTAAGGCTTTGTGATATCGGGACTTCCAAACAGTAGTTGACTAAGTCGCGCAAATACGGAGGTAGAAATTCCCTCTTCTACGCAAACTTTTCACCCTTAACGCTGGTTAAAATGAGTACGTTACAATTCTTTAACGGAATGACCTTCTCTGACTGCAACTCAGCTCAGAGACGAACAGGCAAATCTAGTGCCAACCGAAACGCGAGAAAATCATTGAAACGCCAGCGGGCTTACGTTATCGCGAGCATGGGATGAGTGAGTGGAACGGGAACAGGTGTGTCATCTCGGGCTCTCAATCATCCATCTAATCTCAATCCGGAACGCGCTCCTGAAGAGGCAAAATCATTCCTTATCTTTCGTTCTGAACACAATTCGCCGAACGACTTCGCGAACCTCGCGAACCCGCTTGCTTGCTGGTCCGTCAGGCTCAAGTTTGAGGTACGCGTCCAGGTTCTGAAGTTGCCTCGCATACTCGCCCCTGCGCCCGTGGACGTCCGCCTGCACAAGGTAAGCCCAGGCAAAACCGGGCTTCCGCAAGAGAGCCTCTCGAGCACTTTTCTCTGCCTCCTCAAGACGATTCAGACGAAAAAGAGCAACACTCAAGAAGAGATGACCTGTGGCTGTATTCCCATCCACGTCCAGTCCTTTGCGGATGACAGTCTCTGCTTCGGCGTATTCCCCTCGTCGGCAAAGTAGCAAACCCAGGGCGAACTGTGCCCAGGCGTAGTGCCCTCCGCTCAGATCAATCGCTTTTTGGAAAGCCTGTGCAGCTTCCTCCTCGCGGCCCAGCCTGAGGTCCGCCACACCGGTGTGGTAGTACGCCTCGTAGTAATCCGGGAATGCTGTGGTAGCTCGCATGAACTGCGTCCTGCTGCCGTCCGCATCATTCTTTGCCAGACGCTCTAATCCCTTCTCGAATGCATTGCGCGCCTTCCCGGGTATTCTCAGTTCACGCACAGAAACCGCGTAATCTGTCCGCCGTACAGGCGAAGAGTTGCTCGCCCTGAGAGGAAGCTCCAAAGGCGGTGAAGGTCCACGAAGAAGTTCAAGAGTCACCCGAGTTGGCTCGTAGCCTGGTTCTTCCACGACGATCTCAAACATCCCAGGATCGAGCCCCCGCACCTGAAAGCGGCCACTCCAGTCGGTCAGAACGCTGACGAAAGGTCCTCCGGTAAGCGACCGGATGTTTACGATGACGTCGCCGATAGGGCGGTTAGCTCCCTCCAGAAATACAGTCCCGAAAATCTCGACGGGCTGTCTGTCGAAACCGGCGACTTGCGCGCGGACAATCGGCGCACAAACCAGCAGGCCAAGCAACAGCCAAGGCAGACCGCCTTGCTTCGTCCATCGCAGCGCCTTGTAGAGTCTTTCCGTTATCGCCAACGGAGCATTGTGCCGCCGCTGGCAAGAGGGGTGTCCGCGAAGGATTCGCCGGGCCACTGCGCCGGTGATCTGCGGCCGTTCGTGCAGTTTGTTTCGCTCTGCTTGCCGCGGCTTCCGCTGCCAGAGAAGATTGCAATGCTCAAGAGGTCGCACCACGACAGTACTCAAATCTCGGTCGGTTAGAGCTGCGATGGAGGGGCGGCCAATCGTTCGGCGTTGGCGGAGGCTACAGCGCGGGCCGTTCGTCCTGAATTCGTGGCCCTTCTCGTCCAGCCTCGAACTATACGCGCTGTGCGAGGGCTTTCAATCCAGTGAAGACAGCAATTGTTGTGCCGAGGAATTTGAATTCCATGGTCAGGTAAAGCCCTGAGACGATGATGCCGACTCAGGATTTCCCCGAAATCCGCAAGTGATTCCCAAACAACAGGAGATCCCCATGATGGAGTTCAGGTTCAGCGCCAGTTGTCGCTAACTCTAGCTTGGGATTCAAGAGAGCCAGTCGGTGGGCTGGCTCGGTTTCATTGGACGCATGGTCGGCATCTAGGACATGTCGCTGGAGGAGCTTAGGGTCCACAAACGGGGTTCTGGGAGATCACGTACAATGTCGATTGGTTCCTTCCAATGGCTTCCGAAGTCCCAGCAATCAACCTAGCAACCCTTCGGCGGTTAACCGAATGCTCTCCGCAGTTTCAAATAGTTGAAAAACGGGACCTTAATTTCAGTGCGGAAAATTTGGAGTGGAATTTTTCGACTGACAAGCACAGAGCCAAGACCTAAGTGCCCTGCCTTCTATTGGCTACAAAAACGTTGAATAAGAGATTCGCACGCCAGAACCCGAAGGTGCACCCTGTTGCACCCACACAGAGTTGCTGTCACATGTTGCGTAAGTGATTTTGATTCAGGAAGAAGAATGGCTCCCCGGGCTAGATTCGAACTAGCAACCCTTCGGTTAACAGCCGGGGAGTGCAAACCCTAAATGCCTTATTCGGTGTCGCTTATGACCGGGAGCACCTTAAATCCCGACCCTCAGTTGGGCAACTTTTGGGCAACCTATCGAAGAGAAGAAAGGCGGTGGGGATCGAATTGTTAAACAAACTTACTAAGTCCCACGTCCTCCTTCTACATTGACAGTGCCCGATTTCTCTGCGAGAAGTAAGCTCTTCATTCTTGTTAGCCTTGACAGCCCTTCTGCTACGGCGATAATTCAACACTTGGGGTCATGCGCCCCGTGACAGGGTTGCGCACTGGTACCGCGGGTCGCGAGCTGACCCCCGTCGCCTCGAAGCACCCTCCCGACACTGTGGCAACGAACATCTGTTGCCTCTGAGGGCGCTACCACGTGGTCCCTCGTCTTTAATTGTGAAGTGCGGACAAAAGCTTATGCTCATCGTGATAGAAGGATGCTTGGGTGCTGGCAAATCCACCGTTGCCAATGGTCTTGCAGCTTTCCGAAACAGCAAGCTCCTACTAGAAAACTTTGAGATAAATCCGTTCCTTCGCGCCTTTTACGAAGACCCTACTGAGAACGCTATGGAGACCGAATTCGCTTTTCTACTGCTGCATTTTCATCAACTCAAGAGCCAGCCGGACATTGCGTTAACATCGGAAGTCATTGCTGACTTCCATCTTGGCAAGGACCTTCTTTACGCAGACTTGAATCTCAAGGACACCCGTGCGAGACGGTTATTCGGTGACCTGTATGAGCTATGTTTAGAGAAAACCCCTCGTCCAGGACTGCTGATATTCCTATCGGCAACCACGGAACTTATAATAGAACGGATACGGGCGAGAAAGCGCGACTTCGAATTGGAAATCAACCCCGGCTACTACGCTGCTGTGAACGCTGCATACGAAGACTTTTTTGAGCGATACTCCGGAAAGAAACTGCGAGTTGCGATGGACGAGTGGGACTTCGTCAGAGACGAGAGCCTTTACGCGAACCTTGCCTCTCTGGTAGACAGAGAATTGAAAAATAAGTGACTCAATCAAGCTCAAGACGACCGAAAGGCGCACAAGAAGTTGTTGCCGAAGAAGCAGTGTCGAACGACTATTTTCGCCTCAGAGACTTCGAATACGTTCAGCCTTTGTATGATCTTGCATTCCTTCTCGAAGTGGATGCGCTCGCGAAGGGCACAGAAATCCCACAATACCGAACTTTTTCGCTCTGGCGTGCTGGATACAGCCTCGATGGGTACGGGACGACTATTGACCGGTGGCTCCACGGAATAGCCCGCGATGAGGATCTTGATTATGTTCCTTCAGCGCGAATCCGACAGTATTTAACCAAGATCAGGCAGACTGGAACGATCCCCGAGCTTCGTTCCTATCGAAGCGAGCGATTCGAGCGTACTTTGCGTTTGCGCTCCGTGCGCGGTTTGGGGCCTAGCAAAATAGCGCTGACCGTTTCATTACGTTCACTCGCAGACGAATGGTTCAGCGAGGCTGCAATAAACCTCACGCTTAACCGTGATCGGATCACCGAACTGTATTACGGCAGTAACGTGGGCCCGTGGCAGACAGCGCATATCGTTCCCCCTTTATTGCGTTTTCTCCAGAGAACACAGCAATGTTACGGCAAAACCCTCGGCTGGAATCTATCGGGTATTCTGGATCCGTTTGAGCCAATCACCGGTCCAGTGACTGTCTTTGTGGACACCAAGTGGGACGTTGTCGCTAATGCCATCCACGAAGCACTGAAGCGGGAGAAACATTTTCGTCGTTCAGCTGAGACGAACAGTGACAGCATCCAAATTAAGCACCAGATGGGATGGAGTTTTGTCGTCGAGTCAAATCACGCGAAGCGCACATCTCGAAGCATTTCTGAATTGGCCGAATCTCTCGACCCACTCGCGTCCAGCGCTCCTAGCGATCTTCTATCTGATCTGCATCTGCACACTGCTTGGTCTGATGGCAGCGCCTCCGTCAACACGATGGCAATTGCGGTCGTTGCCAGCGGACTCAAATACTTCGCAGTGACCGATCACAGCCGATCCTCCAAACTACAGGGCGGCTTGACACCACTTCTGTGGCTGCGACAAGCAAACGCGCTCTCTCTGGCTACGCCAGTCTGCCCAGTCCTGCATGGTATCGAGGTGGATATTCTGAAAGATGGTTCACTCGATCTTCCTCACTCCCTTCTCGAGGCTGCTGGTCTTGTCGTTGCTTCCGTACACTCAAATTGGACCGACAATCCTCGCGTGAACACGGACCGACTCTTGAAGGCGATCGAGTCTGGCTGCATCGACATTATTGCTCACCCCACGTCCGCCATTATCGGCAAGCCAGGAGTGCCGGACTATTTGAGAGCACCAGCAGCCGTGCATTGGGACGAGGTATTCATTAAATGTGCTATTTGGCAAGTCGCACTTGAACTAAATTGCTTTCCATCGCGCCTGGACCTGCCGATCGAACTTCTGGGTAAAGCCATTCAGGCCGGTTGCGCAATCTCGATCGGGTCAGATGCGCACGCCCGCTCTCACCTTCTCAATCTGCGGTTTGGTGAAATAGCCCTAAGGAGACTCGGTAAAGCTGTAGTGTTAAACCGGCTCTCTTTCAACAAACTTAAAAGGTGGATTGCCAAAAGTAGGGAAAAACGAAAAACACTGGCAATAAGCACGACACTGCTCATGCAAACGGAGCTTCCATTCGACTTAGCAGTACCGCTCCGCGGTCCAATGCTTACTGCTCATATTCAGCCCCCTCAGAGGATTCCCTCGGGATCCCGAGTAGTAGGTATCGATCTGACAGCCGGTGACAAGGCCACGGGGGTCGCTGTTCTCGAAGATTTGTCGGTAGAAACGTGCTCCTTATTTTCCGATGAGGAAATCTTTGCGTATATAAGAAAGCAAAAACCAAGAATTGTAAGTATCGACTCTCCGCTCGGATTGCCGGGCGGTGGAGATGCAGTTGACCCAAAGGCAGGGATTGTCCGCGTAGCTGAGAACGATTTGGCTAGCGTTGGAATTCCGGCCTATCCAGCCCTTATAGACTCTATGCGAAAGCTAACTCTCCGGGGTATCCACCTTCGGAAGGCGTTCGAAAGGCTACCGAACGCCCCGCGGGTCATAGAATCATATCCAGGCGCTGCCCAAGACATTCTATGTATCCCACGTAAACAGAAGAGCTTGGACTTGCTTCGGGAAGGCTTGCGCCGCTTGGGGTTGAAAGGCTCAGGACTAGAAACGCGTTCGCATGATGAGATGGATGCGATTACATCAGCCATCGTCGGGCGATACTTTGAATCTGGCCTCTTTGAGCCCATGGGGATTCCGAGCGAAGCACAACTGATCGTCCCAAAAGTCCGCCCGCTCTTGTTTGACACAAACCCAGTGATTTGTTTGGCTGGCAAGACTGGCGCAGGAAAATCGGTTGTCGCGCGTTATCTCAGCGTGTTCTACGGATTTGAGTGGGTCCGCACGCGCGACATCATTAGAGATCTATTGATTGAAGACCTCGATGCCCCGCGAAGCAAACGGCTGTTCCAACAGCACGTGAATTCCAATGTGATCACGGAGAAGGACTTACGTGAGTTTGGCGCGACTGTCTTAAATGTCCATAAACAGGTCCCACTCCGCGCAAGACTCACCAAGACCATCGAACATTGCGCTGTACCTGTTGTTGTAGATTCGATTCGCGACACAATCGACGTGGATCCCAGCGTTCTTGGGGGGAGGCCGACCGTTACCTGGTTTGTAGATTGCAACGAATCCACTATCCAGCATCGGTTAACCACCAGAACAAAGTTTGGCGAGAAGCAGGTCAGATCTGGAAGCCCAGTTGATCACACGGCATTGTCTATTCGTCGCGAAGCTCAAGCGATCATTCCTAATAATGGGTCGCTTGAGGAGTTGCGGTGGCATATCGAGGACACCTTGTTCTCAATCATGCGTCTTCGCCCATGACGCGCGCACATTGACGTCTAGATTGTCTTCTGTCGAGAACGTACTTGACTGCTGGCTTTCGAATATCAATGCCCAGCCCTTTTAGTGTGTCGCCGTCAATTTCAAGTCGATCTAGATCTCCGATAGTCTTGCATTTGTACTTTTGCATGATGGGCTCAAGGTCGTCTAACTTCAAACTTACGGATTTACTGTCTTCTTTTACAGCTTCGATTAAGCCTTTCATTTCGAGGCTATCGATCTTGCCACCAATATTCGACTTTTCGGCTACACCCGTTATGAAGCTCTGGAACTCGTCAAATGTGTACAGCTCAAGCTGTTGCTTCAACCAATTGTCGCCATCGCAGAACTTCCGTATGCTCTTACCAGCACGTTGTGTCTCAAGTGTTGGCTCCTCCGCCTTTCCATAAAAACTGTGAATTGCCTCGCACTTGGCCTCTAGAGTCGGCGGTCCCATGCAGAAAAGAAAGTCGAAGCGACCCGCCCGTTTTATTGCATCGTCAAAGTTCGCTTGAAAATTTGTCGCCATGAAAAACACGACACGGCCACGGTCGTGCAGCTTCGCAAGTTTTGGCAACATGTAAGTAGTTAGAAATTTACTTTCCGTGTCTACAGTGGTTTCGCCATCGCGTTTCTGTACGAGTGCGTCCATCTCGTCAAAAAGCACGACTACACCCGATAAATCCATTACATCATCAAAGATTTTCTCCGCTTGGACATAGATGTTTTGGAAGCTACTTTGCAGGAAGTGTGAGGGATCAATCTCAACTACCGGCCAGCCTAGATCAGCTGCCACAGCTTTGGTGACTGCCGTCTTCGACGTGCCGGGCGGTCCGAAGAGCAAAGCCGAGAGCGGCACGTTTTTCGTCTGACGTCTCCGCAACTGCAGCGAGGTTGTTCCTCCAAATGACTTGATAATTGTCTTGGCGAGCATAGTCTTCAGACTCTTGTGTTCACCTTCCATCCACAGGTCGATATCCAGTAGCTCATTAACTTTTTTCCACGTCTCAGTTGGTGAAGTAGCCTGGTATTTGTCCAAAAGGTGATATTGAATGTGACGAGACAACCCATCGACCAACTCCCATAAGAACATGTGTACCACGGCAGTTGCCCAAGATTCTGGTTGGCCCCTGCGCAAGGTTTCCAGGAAGCCTCCTGAATTCCAGCCGGTGTAGGATGTCGACTTATTGTTTTTGTTTTCCGAATATCGCAGACGATTGTGTTCGCACCAAGTTACAGTGTCTTCCAATCCAGCGATGAATGATGGGTGGGTGATCAAGGTGTTGTGCCTGTCCCCAAATTCGGTCAGAACTGCTTCAAGGAGCTCAAAGGTAAAACAGAAATTGGAACCCGCTTCTTGATAGTGGAACAACGGAAAATATTTGGGCCAAATGCCACTCTTTGTCTGTTCTGCAAACAGTTCGATTACCGAGCATTCCAGTTCCAAAATGGAAGGGAGTTTCGCTTGAAGGGCATTGGTTGTGCCGCGATCAGCTTTCTTGCTGATTGCCCGTAAACGGGCACAAAGGCATGCAGACATCGCCATTGCCACCGGATCCATCATGGCTGCGTGCTTTGCGACGACTAGGGACCTCTGCCGCCCAAACTCCTCCCTGGCCCAATCGCACAAACGATCCCAATGGGTCGGCGGCAGATCGATCTTCGCACGGTCAATACCGTCAACGAACCAATAGATGACAGCCGCAGCCGGAGGATATTCGTTGATTTGAAAGCGGGATGGGTGCTCACTTATTGATTCAGCGATGTGATGCAGAGACGTCTGCCCGAGCGGAGCAATTTCCGTGGAATAGAAATCATGCAGCAGAAGACGGTTCAGATGCGCCACAGAGTATCCGTCAAGCGGTTTGGAGAGTAATCCCTTGGTTTCATCACTCAGCGTAATGGCGTTGAATCGCTGCGGATCATAAAGGTTTGTAGTTCGGATTACCCTCCCAAGTTCACTAACAACTTGGTTTTGGACTTCCTTCTCGCGCTTCCCTGACGAAACGAAATCGACAAGTTGCTTCTGGACGCTGCGGGGAAACAAGTCGAAAAGAAACTTCGAAAGTAGATCGGCTTTTGCCGTGAGCTTCGCTGCGAGCCGCGGGAAGTCGCGAATGGGCAGATATAGTTCCCACAACTTCGCATCTTTTGCATCGGCAATTCCCGGTAAGACCGCTTTGCTCTCAACGAGGAAGCCGAGTGTTCTGAGAACGAGCGTTGTAGTGAACGCGTTGTTCTCTGCCAACCCAGAACTCATCCACGGAGCCGCTACCAGCTTCGTGAAAATGCCAGGCGATGTTGTTCCTACAGAATCAGCGTAGAAGTCACTCAGTTTGTCCGCAAGCGCCAATGCCATAAGGCACGAACATGTCGTTGTGACATTTACATCGTCGGGATCTGATTCCGAATCCGGTTTGCGAAGAAACCCGTTCACCCTATGTTCGTGACGGAATGGCTTAAGGTCAGAAACGAGCGTGCTCAGTAGTATCTCTGCGCGTCGCCGAAGTGTGCGTAATCGTTCGAGTTCGATCTCAGGCATGAGTAAGGACACTCGAGCGCGCCATCGCAGGTATAGTGAGACAATCAAACGTACCGAATCCTGTTCCAACGAACTCCACCGGTACCCCCGTCGAAAACTGAAGTTCGTCCAGGAACAGGCGAGCTTTCGGAGTCAGCGCATCTGGATCGATTATCCCTGTGTTTGCAAACTCAATTCTATCCAAACCCATTACTGCCAAGCTGGTAGGGCGATTATATTGACTGGCAAGCTTCACAGCTTCCATATTGAAGCGTGCGACACGGCGCAAGCGCTTGGTGACCGACGTGTATTCCGGAAACACTTCCGGCGCCTCGGAATTCCTGGCTATTTCCTTCCATGAAAGTTCTCCTGGAAATGGTCCGCTCGTTCCGCCAACTCTGATCGGAAAAGTGCGAACAACCATGACGATGTTGTTGATGACACGCGGGGAAAGCCCAACTTCCATGGCAAATCCGGAGGCCGTAGTATCCCGAGAAGTGACGAATGGATAATCCG
>Ga0209648_10004587_pt1 | contig 11763 bp, 14 predicted proteins | sample GraSoi2013_115cm_FD_185830 | JGI IMG/M metagenome (GOLD analysis project Ga0209648, IMG submission 185830) | Grasslands soil microbial communities from the Angelo Coastal Reserve, California, USA - Sample 9_17_2013_115cm (SPAdes) (version 2) | ecosystem: Environmental > Terrestrial > Soil >...
GGCGAGCTGCTCGGCGGGCTGCGCGCCGGAGACCGCGTATTTCTGCGCAAACACAAATGTCGGCACGCCGGAGATGCCCTTGTCGGAAGCCTCCTGCGCCTGCGCCGAAATCAGCGCCACGTCTTCATCGGTCGCAAGCCGGCGGCGCACGTCGTCGGCATCGAGCCCGCAATCGGCGGCCGCCTGCATCAATACGTCGGTGTCGGTGAGATCGCCGCCATCCCTGAAATACAATTCCATCAGGCGCTGCTTCATCTCGGCGGATTTGCCCAACGCCTCGGCCCAGTGAATCAGCCGGTGGCAATCGATCGTGTTCGGCTGCCGTTTTACGAGGTCGGGCCGGTATACTAGGCCCTCTTCATTGGCCGCGGCAACGACACGGCCGGCGATGCCCTTATAGGCTTCGGGCGAGCCGAATTTCGCGGTGAGATATTCGTCGCGGCTGATGCCCTCGCGCGGCACCCATGAATTGAGAAAGAACGGCCGCCAGTGCACTTCCACCGGCACATCCGGCGTCAGCGCCAGCGCACTCTCTATTCTGTGCTTGCCGATATAGCACCAGGGGCAGACGACGTCGGAGAGGATGTCGATCTTAAGCGGTTTCAGGGTGCTCATCGGTGTCTCCTTGGCTCTTTCAGAAGTGCCAGAGATAAGCGCCAAATGTTGCGTCAGCAAGGCTGCTATTTGAGATCGGCGGCCATCTTCCGCATCCGCTCGGCCGTAAAATCATCCGCCGGAAAGAACGTCTCCAGCGCCAGTTCCGATAGCGTAATATCGACCGGCGTGCCGAAAATCATCGTCGTGGAGAAGAAGCTCAAGGTGTCGCCATCGAGCCGCATCTTGAAGGGGATCGCGACATTGTCCGATGACAGCGGCGCCGACCGCGCCGGGATCGGGAAGGCTTTGAGGTCGTTGTAGAGTTTTATAAGTTCGGGATCGGCGGTCTGCTCGCACTGGCGATGCAGCCGCTCCAACAGATGTCCACACCATTCGGCGAGATTGACGGTGCGCGCCGCCAGCGCCTCGGGATGAAAACTCAAGCGCAGCACGTTGAAGGGCTGGCCGAGCAGACGCTCCGGGATGCCTTCGAGCAAGGGCGCGACCATGCGGTTGGCCGTGACCAGATTCCAATGCCGGTCGACGGCGAGCGCCGGATTGGGTTCATGCGCCCTCAGCACGAGATCGATCGCAGACCGCGCCGATTTCAGCGCGGGATCGTCCAGCGAGCGCTGCGGAAACGCCGGCGCGTACCCCGCCGCCACCAGCAGCACGTTGCGCTCGCGCAAGGGGACGTCCAGTCGCTCGGCGAGTTTTAACACCATGTCGCGCGACGGCGCCGCGCGGCCGGTTTCCACAAAACTCAAGTGACGCGCGGAAATCTCGGCGTCGACGGCGAGATCGAGCTGGCTGAGATGGCGGCGCTGCCGCCATTCGCGCAGGTGATCGCCGACATGGACGGGCAGGGTTCGTTCGGCTCGCGCCGTGGCAGACTGTGGGTTCATGGTCCGAAACCTACCACGCGAAATTCACGCATTCCATTACCTCCGACGTAATCGAATTGCCGATACCGCGGGGTCATCTCTTCGCCATCACAGGAGATGACCATGAGTTCGCACGACCGACCCAACACCGTTTCATCTGCGGGCATGATGCCATGGATGCTCAATCTGGCTACCCGGCTGCTGGCTCGCGTCCTCAACATGCCCGAGCCCATCGTGCACGACACCGGCGTATTCGTGTTCGCGCAAGTGCTAGAGATCGAGAACAGCGTCGGCAGGACGCTCTGCCCGGTCCGCCTGCTGCGCCGGTTCCAAGCCTGGCTCCGCCAATAGGCGCGCGGACCGCGAATTTCGGGAGGCATGCATGACATCCGTGCAAGTGAGCGGCACCGAAGGCTATGCCGAGGAGGCCGAAGAGCTGTTCAAGCTCTATGAAAGCTTCTCCGCCGCCGACGCGCACCGCACGGTGCTGCATCTGATTCCGACAGCGCCGAGCCGTGTGCTCGACATCGGATCCGGAACCGGACGCGATGCGGCGTGGTTCGCCTCGCTGGGCCATCGCGTGGTCGCGGTCGAGCCAACGGACGCGATGCGCATCCCTGCGATGGCGCTGCATCCCTCGCCAGCAATCGAATGGCTCAACGACAGCCTGCCGGACTTGGCCCTGTTGCTGGCGCGCGCCGAGAAGTTCGACCTCGTGATGCTCAGCGCTGTTTGGATGCATCTCGATGAGGCGCAACGCCAGCGCGCGATGCCGAACCTCGCCGCGCTGGTACGGACTGAAGGCGCGGTGATCATGAAGCTTCGGCACGGGCCGGTCCCGGCGGGAAGACGGATGTTCGAGGTCTCATCGGAGGAGACGATTGAGCTCGCCCAGGCGCACGGTTTGCAGCCGGTTTTGAATATGCGCACAGAATCCACTCAACAGGCGAGCCGTCTCGCGGGCATCACCTGGACAAATCTGGCGTTCGTGAAGGAGTAGGAATCGACGCAGCCCAGAACAACTCGTTGAGTTCCCGTCATTGCGAGCACAGCGAAGCAATCCATAGCACGGCATAATGACTGTGGATTGCTTCGTCGCGTTGCTCCTCGCAATGACGCGTTGCGGAGCCGCAGCTTAAGCCGAAGCGCGGCTTTCCCGACCCTGCTTGCCCTTAGGCCTGGCGAAGATGCCGGATTTCGTGGCGTTCACTTTGGGTTCGACGGATTTTTCACCGTGGCCGTTGAAGTGCTTGCCGTTCAGCGCGGCGCCGTTCGACTTGCCGTTCAGCCTTTGCTCGAGCTTTTTCTCCGTCGTCGCTGCTTCTTTCTCAGCCTTTCTGAGCGCCTTCTTCTCGGCCCTGGCTTTCAGCCGCAGCCGCTCCGCCCTCGCCTCGGCGCGCTTCTTCTTGCGCTTTTTCTCGCAAGCCGCGCATTTGCAGCCGATCGGCTTCAAATAGGCCTTAAAATAGTCGGTGCCGTAGTCGTAGTTGATCTCTTCGCCGGGTTCGATGTTCTTGATGGCGCGGATGAAGACCTTGCGCTTGCGTGGGCGGACGTCGGATTCCGCGTTCGGCCTGCAGGCGTGGTTGATATAGCGGGCGACGTTCTTGCGCACCGAACCGTCGATGGTCCAGCGGCCGTTGAGCTCGAACAGATATTTGTTCTCGATCGCGTCGTCCTTCTTCTTCCGGGAATCCAGCAGCGGCCCGAAATAGCGGACGATCTTGGTGCCCTTCTTGATCGGTTTGGTGGCGAAGAGGCCGAGCCCGGTGCGGGAACGGCCGACGCGATACGGCTTTTTCGGCGAAATGGCAGGCATGATCGATAAGGCAACTACACGCTAGTGAGAAAGGCGGGTTCGCGAAGCCGCTGTTCTATGACGATTCCGGATCAATGTCAGGTGTTTCGAGCATCCGCGCCGAACCTTCCCCAGATTGTGCACGTCCAAGACTTGGTCCGCAATGGGGACGGCTGGATGACGCGCGTCCCTCATCTGCTTGCTGTTCGGCGAAAGCGGCCGGGATGCGCAACTGGCGGGCCAGCGCTAGCTCAATGTGACGCCAGCTTGCCGACCGTCGCCCTGAGCATGGCGTCGAGCAGGGTTTCGGCGTCGGTCCCCTTCGGCAGCCGGTGCAGGATGTCCTTCAGGCGGCCGTCGAGCAGCAGCATGGTAAAGCCGTGGACCAGCGACCAGGCGCGGGCGATCGCCGCGGCCTGTTCGAGCGAGAGCGTCTCCTCGTTGATTTGTTCCTGCCGGCTGGCGCCGATCGCGCCGGCGAGCCCTGCGAACGAGGCCTCGGCGGCTTCATGCAATGACGGCCGCGACATATCCAGGCGTTCGGTGCGGAACATTATTCCGTACATGCCGGGATGCGCCTGCGCATAGGCGACATAGGCTTTTGCCCGGCCCATCGCCCTTTCGATCGGCGAGGTACCGGTGGCGCCGGCAGCCGCCATCGCCTTGTTGAATTGCCGGAAACCGATCGCGGCGAGTTCACTGACGAGGCCGGTGAGGTCGCCGAAATGATGGGTCGGCGCGGCGTGCGACACGCCGGCCTGGCGCGCCACCGCGCGCAGCGTTAATCCCGCAAGCCCGTCGCGCTCGAGCACCCTTTCCGCCGCCTTGAGCAGCGCGTCGCGCAGCGCGCCATGATGGTATGGCGCGTCTTCGCTTGCGTCGGCGCTGCGAGGCGCGGTTTTCTTCCGCACGCCCCGCGCCGGCGCAACATTGGTCGCAGCGCGTGGGGAGCGGGCTCGTGCAATCCCAGGTTTTCTTGCCATTTCCGCTATATAGAACACGATTTTTACACTGTAAAGATTTGGCTTGACGGACCCGGTCGATATCTTTACGGTGTAAAGATAACATCAGGGAGCGAACCGATGCTTGAGGAAGCACTGACAAAAGCCGCCCGGACCAATCTGGCGCCGATACCGATGGAATGCGACGCGCCGTTTTTGAAAGTCGTCGGCGAATTGCCGCGCGAGCTCAATGGCACGCTGTACCGCAACGGTCCCAATCCGCAGTTCGAGGTCTCAGGCGCGCACTGGTTCGTCGGTGACGGCATGCTGCACGCGTTCCATCTGGAAAACGGTCGCGCCAGCTATCGCAACCGCTGGGTCCGCACCCCGAAATGGCTGGCCGAGCACGACGCCGGCCGCGCGCTGTTTGCAGGCTTCGGCGGCCGCAAGCTGCCGGATGCACCGCCTACCACGCTTTCGGACGGCGGCGTCGCCAACACCAACATCATCTTTCACGCCGGCCGCCTGCTCGCGCTGGAGGAAGGCCATCTGCCGACCGAAATCGAGCCGGGCACGCTCCATACCCGCGGCTATTGCAACTATGACAACCGCATTGCCGGTCCCTTCACCGCCCATCCCAAGATCGATCCTTTGACCGGCGAGATGGTGTTCTTTGGCTACAACGCGGGGGGCCCGTTCAGCCCCACCCTCTCCTTCGGATCGATTGATGCGTCTGGTGTAGTGACGCGCTTCGATCGTTTCGAGGCGCCTTACGCCAGCATGGTGCACGACTTCATCGTCACCGAAAATCATCTGCTGTTTCCGATCCTCCCGATCACCGGCAGCATGGAGCGCGCGATGGGCGGCCGGCCGCCCTACGCCTGGGAGCCGGACAAGGGCGCCTATGTCGGCGTCATGAAGCGCAAGGGTCTTGCCAGCGACATCGTCTGGTTCCGCGCCGAAAACTGCTACGTCTTCCACGTCATGAATGCGTGGGAAGAAGATGGCCGCATCGTCGCCGACGTCATGCAGTTCGAGGAAGCGCCGCTGTTCACCCATCCCGACGGCTCGCCGACAGATCCGAAAAAGTCGCGCGCGCGGCTGTGCCGCTGGACTTTTGATCTCGCCGGAAATACCGACCGCTTTTCGCAAACCTATCTCGATGACGTGACCGGCGAATTCCCGCGCATCGACGAGCGCCGCGCCGGTATCAAGAGCAACCACGGCTGGTACGCCTGCGCCAATAGCGATATGCCGCTGGCCGGCGGGCTGTCCGGCGTGGTGCGTGTCGACGGCAAGGGATCGCGCCTCGAAAAATACCTGCTGCCGGCTGGCGACACCATCTCGGAGCCGGTATTCGTCGCGCGCGGTAGCGATGCTAACGAGGGCGACGGCTGGTTGTTGGCGGTGGTCTGGCGCGCCCGGGAAAACCGCAGCGATCTCGCAGTGTTCAACGCCAACGACATCGAAGCCGGCCCGGTCGCGCTGGTGCAGCTCGGCCATCGCGTGCCGGACGGTTTTCATGGCAATTGGGTTGGGGCGGCTTGAAACGTCATACCGGAGAGTCGTCATGCCCGGCCTTGTGCCGGGTATCCACGTCTTTCTTTGGCGCCAAGACGTGGATGGCCGGGACAAGGCCGGGCATGACGGACCTCCTTTAGTAGCGCGTCGCATCAATACCCAGGTAAGTATTTGTGATATCGATATTTATTCATTTACTTCCTTCCGCTCACGTTATTTTGACACTGTAAAGATTTCGCTTGACGCTCTCTTCCGTCGCCTCTAATGTCATCTTTACAATGTAAAGATTGGCCCAACGAGGCTACTACCATGACGATTTTCCTCATCCTCGCCCCCTACGGCGCCTTCTCGCTACTGATGCTGGCGGCTTCCGCCACCGTGAGCCTGTTCGCTTCCGCCGCAATCTGCCTGACCGTGATCACCTTTGACATCGCTCGCGGGCGTTCGATCAAAATTCTTGGCGCAGGCTCGATGGTCCTGTTCGCCGCGCTCGGTGCCTATCTCACGCTGGTCGATTCCAGCTTGAGCAACTCGGCCGTGAAGCTAACCGTCGATGCCGGCGTGTTTGCGATTTCGCTCGCATCTATTGCGCTCCGTTTCCCGTTCACCCTGCAATATGCCCGCGAAATGGTCGATACCGAGACGGCCAAATTGCCTGGCTTCGTGAAGGCGAACTATATCATCACCTCGGCATGGACCGGCGCTTTCCTGTCGATGATGATTGCAAATGTGCTGATGATCTATGTGCCGGGCCTGCCGCTGTGGTCCGGACTCGTGATTGCATTCGCCGCCCGCAACAGTGCTGCCTATTTCACCAAATGGTACCCGGCGTACGTGAAGGCGAAATACGGAGCTCCCTCAGCCGCCGCCAATGCGCTGGCCGGGATCTGAGCAGGCGACCGACAACATGGCTTGAGGGGACATCACGATGAAGGACGTATTCGCCCGACTCTTGACCGACTTCCTTTCCACCATCGTGTTCCTTGTCGTGTACCTCACGACCGACAACGTGGTGTTGGCGACGTCGGTCGCGATCGCGGGCGCGGTGGCCCAGGTCATCTATAGCCGCGTCAAGGGAAAGCAGCTGGGCTTCATGACCTATGCCAGCCTGGCGCTGGTGGTCGTGCTAGGCAGCGTGACGCTGCTGACCCACGATCCCCGCTTCGTACTGGCAAAACCCTCGATCGCGCATTTTGCGATCGGCGCCATCATGCTCAAGCGCGGCTGGATGCTGCGTTACATGCCCCCGATCGTCGCCGAGACCATTCCGGAATACATCACCACCGCAGGCTACGCCTGGGCGGCGCTGATGTTCGCACTCGGCTTGGGCGTCATCGCTGTAGCATCGACCGGCGATCTCAAACTGTGGGCGCTTTATGTGTCGGTGGTTGCGATCGGGGCGAAGGTCGCGGCCTTTGCCGTGCAATATGTCGCGTTCCGCGTCCTCGTCATCAACCGGATTCGCGCCGCCCGCGCCGCGTCGATTTGACAGGGTTGGGCATCGGCGGCGAGATGCGCTATACCGCCGCCCGAGCCTGCCCAAATCCCAAAGCCATTCCGGTTTTGCGAAGATAAGTTGAGGAGACTTAAGATGGCCGTCGACGGAAACTGGAATCTCACGATGTCAACGCCGATGGGCGAGCGCAACGCAACGCTGAGTCTGAAGAATTCGGGCGGCACGCTGACGGGAACACAGGGCGCCGAAGGCAATTCGACCGAGATTTTTGAGGGCATCGCAAACGGCGACGACGTCGCCTGGAAAGTCTCCATCACCAACCCGATGCCGCTGACGCTCGAGTTCAGCGGCAAGGTGTCAGGCGACAGCATTTCCGGCGAAATGGGCATCGGCCCGATGGGCAGCTTTCCGTTCACGGGAAAAAGGGCGTAAGGGCGCTTATTAGAAGCCAAGGCGCCTCACCATACTCAGTCGTCATACGCGGGCTTGACCCGCGTATCCATCTTCTTTGAAGAGTGATGGATGGCCGGGTCAAGCCCGGCCATGACGAGTCGCGTGTGCCACTACCCCAGATTCAATTCCTTGAAAAAGTCATTGCCCTTGTCGTCGATGATGATGAAGGCCGGAAAATCCACCACCTCGATCCGCCAGATCGCTTCCATGCCGAGCTCGGGATATTCCACCACCTCGACCTTCTTGATGCAGTGCTCGGCGAGGTTTGCCGCCGCACCCCCGATCGAGCCCAGATAAAATCCGCCGTGCTTCTTGCAGGCCTCGCGCACCGCGGCCGCGCGGTTGCCCTTTGCCAGCATCACCATCGATCCGCCCGCCGCCTGGAACTGATCGACAAAGGAATCCATGCGGCCCGCGGTCGTTGGGCCGAACGCGCCGGAAGCGTAACCCTCCGGCGTCTTGGCGGGGCCCGCGTAATAGATCGGATGATTTTTAAAATAGTCCGGCAGCGGTTCGCCCTTTTCCAGCCGCTCGCGCAATTTGGCATGCGCGGAATCGCGCGCGACGATCATGGTGCCGGTCAGCGACAGCCGCGTCTTGATCGGATGTTTTGAAAGCGTCGCCAAAATATCCTTCATCGGCCGGTTGAGATCTATCTTTACGACCTCGCCGCCGAGCGATTGCTCCACGGCGGGCAGATATTGCGCCGGGTTGTGCTCGAGCTCCTCCAGATAGACGCCGTCTTTGGTGATCTTGCCGAGCACCTGGCGGTCCGCCGAGCAGGACACGCCAAGCCCGATCGGCAGCGAGGCGCCGTGACGCGGCAGCCGGATCACCCGCACGTCATGGCAAAAATATTTGCCGCCGAACTGCGCGCCGACGCCGAGCGACTGCGTCATCTTTAATATCTCTTGCTCCATCTCGAGATCGCGGAAGGCGTTGCCATCGGCCGAGCCGTGGGTCGGCAGCGCATCGAGATAGCGTGCGGAAGCGAGTTTGACGGTTTTCATGCAGAGTTCGGCCGAGGTGCCGCCGATCACGATCGCCAGGTGATAGGGCGGGCACGCCGCGGTGCCGAGCGTCAGCACCTTCTCCTTCAAAAACGCCAGCAGCCGATCTTTGGTCAGCACCGACGGCGTCGCCTGGAACAAGAAGCTCTTGTTGGCTGAGCCGCCGCCCTTGGCCATGAACATGAACTTGTAGGCCAAATCTGAATCTAAAGAGCCGCCCTCGGCATAGATCTCGCATTGCGCCGGCATGTTGTTGGCGGTGTTTTTCTCCTCATACATCGACAGCGGCGCTACCTGCGAATAGCGCAAATTGCGGCGCAGATACGCGTCGCGCGCGCCTTCGCTCAGCGCCGCCTCGTCGTCGCCGTCGGTGAGAACCCGTGCGCCCTTCTTGCCCATGATGATCGCGGTGCCGGTGTCCTGGCACATCGGCAACACGCCGCCGGCGGCGATGTTGGCGTTCTTCAAAAAGTCGAAAGCGACGAACTTGTCGTTGTCGCTGGCCTCGTTATCATCGAGGATCGAGCGCAACTGCTTTAAGTGCCCCGGCCGCAGATAATGGTTGATGTCGCCGAACGCAGCTTCGCTCAAGCTGCGGAGCGCCTCGCGCGACACCACCAGCATCTCCTTGCCCAACACCTGCTCGACCCGCACGCCCTCGGTCGTGATTTTCTTGTACGGCGTCGTGTCCGGCCCAAGCGGAAACAGCGGCGTATGCTTATAGGGCGGAACGGGTTTTTGCTGATCGGGAAAGGCGGTGGGGGCGTTCATGGTTTGCTCGCAAGTTTATGAGCCGGCGCGGGCTGCTCGGAGGCGCGGTTACCGGCGATTGAACCGTTCTAAGCACTTTTGCGAGAAAAGGAAGGTTCCGGATGGCTAGTCCCAAACAACAAGCGCGCTTACGGGATCGCCTCCGCCATTCTCATGTACCGATCGATGTTCTCGCCATAATAGATGCCATCGCTCTTGTGGCCTTGTTTGAAACCACCCCCCACCTTCACTTTGCTGGCCCCGATATTGTATCCGATAGCGACATAGGTGAGTTGCTCGTCGGTCAGGCTTGTCTTTCCGGCAAAGAGTGAAACAGCCACGTTCTTTAGCTCATTAAGGCAAAGCGCGAGACATTGATCGAAGTCGAACCATTTCTTCTGCAGGAAGAAGTTAGGATTGGTTCGCCGGAAAAACTGGATGTCGTACTGGAAGATCCCATAGCCATGACAGAACTTGTCCAGATTGTGGGCGGCGCCGTTATAGCCGTGATTGAAGCCTGCCAGCGTGATCAAGGCTTCGCGAGCAATATCGAACATTTCCTGGCCATGCTGGACCGACGGCGCAATCAGGGCCGCTTTATTTTTGGGAAAGGCCGACGAACGGCTGGGAAAATCAAGCGTATCCCCAACGCAGCGCTTCAGAACCTCCGCGACCGGCATCGTCTTGTAAATCAACCCCCAGGCGTCGCCATAAGACTCTTGCATTGCGATCGCGCTGATCAAATCAACCGTGAATGGTGTTCCGGCCACGGCAGCCTGAACCGGTACACGAAACTGGCTCTTGAACCAGATCAGTCCTTCTTTTTCTGTCATATCCCGCCTCCATCACAAAAGGCCATAATGCAGAAACTCCCGTACTGGTTGCAAGAGGTATTTGACTGGCGAATCCCGAAGAGCAACATCTCCGACCCGCGCAACCCATGTCTCGGCATGGCAATCACGGAGGATTGCGGTGGCTACTTTTGTCTTGATCCCCGGCGGCTGGCATGGCGGCTGGACGTTCGCCGATTTCGTCGCGCAGCTGCAACGCGCCGGCCACGAAGCCTACGCGCCGACGCTGACCGGCCTCGACGCGTCACCCGCTACGTCGCCCGGGATCGTCAATCTCGACACCCATATCGACGACGTGCTTAGCCTGCTGGCGGTCGAGGACCTCACGGGCGTGATTTTGTGCGCGCATAGCTACGGTGGGATGGTCGCGACCGGCGTTGCCGACCGCGCGTCGGAACGTATCGCGGCACTGGTCTATCTCGACGCCTTCGTGCCGGAGGATGGCCAGTCGTGGTGGGATCTGGCAGGCGACGGCTACCGCAAAATCGCGATCGAACGGGCGCGTCGCGATGGGTTTGGCGTCGCTCCGCCCGAAAACCTCGATCCACGTTGCGCGCCGCATCCGTTGGCGTCGTTCGTGCAGGCGTTGCGGCTGCAGGGGCGCGCAAACGAGATCGCGCGACGCGTCTTCGTTTATGCCAGCGGCTGGAGCGCGACGCCGTTCACCGCCCAGTATGAGCGGCTGTGCGAAAATCCCGCCTGGACCGTCCGCACGCTCGCCTGCGGCCACGACGTCATCAACGCTGCGCCGGATGCGGTGATGGAAATCCTGACCGAGGTGGCCCGCAATCTGTCGTCATAGCTTAGAGCCGTGACGAGAGGAAAAGTTTGCAATAAACCCCACCCTTGCGCTATCCGCCTGCGGACGCTTCAATAGCGCAAAGGGGCAATCACATGACACTGAGATTACAATTTCGCCGATCGACGGTGCTCGCCGCTGCGCTTGCAATGCTCATTACCATCGCACTGACCATATCAGGCACCTCCCCGGCGCGCGCCGACCGCTGCGACGATCTCGCCGCGCAACTCAAGAGCCAGATCGACGGGCTCACCGTGGGCAAGACCGCGGCCAATCTGATCTATCTGTCGCACCCGCAGGCCAAGGAGCTCACGCTCGGCTGCGCCGGCCGCAACTATGCCAATCAGTTGTTTGCAAAAGCCGACAGCCGCAAGCCGAAGCCGGCCTTCCTCGACCTGGTCGCCAGCGCCTCCGCCATCATCTTCACGCTGCCGAAGGACGACATGCTGCGGGGCGCGACGCGCTGCATCAAGCGGATGGGGATTTTTTACGGCAGCGACGTCTCGACGCGCTACCGCCGCCTCGACATGCATTGCACGAGGACGAAGACGGACGCGTCGATTGCGGTCTCGCGCGGCACGGATGAGTAAAGAAGTCCAAGGCTTCAGCTACCAAGGCTCGGGCTGCCAAGGCTAGGGCTGCCAAGGCTTCAGCTATCAACGCTTGGGCCCAAGCACTCACCGCCAATCCTTGAGAAAAATCG
>Ga0209648_10004589_pt1 | contig 11760 bp, 8 predicted proteins | sample GraSoi2013_115cm_FD_185830 | JGI IMG/M metagenome (GOLD analysis project Ga0209648, IMG submission 185830) | Grasslands soil microbial communities from the Angelo Coastal Reserve, California, USA - Sample 9_17_2013_115cm (SPAdes) (version 2) | ecosystem: Environmental > Terrestrial > Soil >...
ACGGCGCGTGGCTGGTTGCCGCGGATGCTGATAAGGCTTCGGCGTTGACTGTGCTCAATGAAGGCTTTGACCAGGAGACGAGCGGATACCTCGGAACCAGTGACGGTCTAAGCCAATTACGTCACAACGGGAGCATCACTCGTTATCCGCACGCGGACAATGGCAACATCGTGCAAGTGGCTCGTCTGCGATCTCGTTCTTTGAAATCAAACTCGAACATGCACTTCACAGTCGTCCTCGGCTTCGGCCGGAGTTCAACCGAGGCCGTTAGCAACGGGCAGGCATCTATCCGCAAAGGCTTCGAGGCGGTGCGCACTGAGTATCAGCAAGGTTGGCACGCGTATGTTGCAACGCTGCCCACTGTCGAGTCGAAGTATCAGCGACAGTTCAATATGGCCGCAATGGTTTTGAAGGCGTCGGAGGACAAAACCTATCGCGGCGGCTTCATTGCCTCACCATCGATTCCCTGGGGTGGCGGGCCAAACGCAAACGAGCCGACAGTCAGTGGCTATCACGCCGTCTGGGCGCGCGATCTTTATCAGGTAGCGACCGCCTTTCAGGCGATGGGCGATTGGGCATCCGCCAGACGCGCGCTGGATTATCTGTTTCGCGTGCAGCAAAAAGCCGATGGAAGTTTTCCGCAGAACTCGCGGGCAGACGGGCGTTCGATTGGCGGCGGCTTGCAGATGGATCAGTTGGCCTTCCCGCTGATCCTGGCTTATCAGTTGGGCCGCAACGACCGAGTCACCTGGCGTAAACATATCAAGCCCGCCGCGGATTTCATCATCAAGCGCGGACCCGCTACGGGCCAGGATCGCTGGGAAGAGAAGTCGGGCTATTCGCCGGCGACAATCGCTGCCGAGATAGCTGGTTTGGTCTGCGCCGCGCGCATCGCTCAAATTCAGGGCGACCCGCACTCTGCGCGAGCCTATCTGCAAAAAGCCGATGATTGGGCGCGTCACGTGGAACGTTGGACCGCCACGAACACAGGTCGTTATGGCGATGGGCGTTACTATTTGCGGATCACGGAAAACGACAATCCGAATGACGGCGCGAAGATCGAGATCAATAGCGGTGGCGGTACCTACGACGAGCGTGAAATCGTGGACGCCGGATTTTTGGAATTGGTGCGGCTGGGAATAAAGTCCGCCGACGATCCTCTGGTGCGCAAATCTCTTGAGGTAGTCGATAAGCTTATCAAGGAAGAAACGCCGGGCGGAGCGGCCTGGTATCGTTACAATCACGACGCCTATGGCGAGCGTGACGATGGTCGGTCATACGACGGTCGCACGGGGAAGGGACGTCTGTGGACTTTGCTTACCGGCGAACGAGGTGAATATGAATTGGCGCGTGGTGACAGGCGTGCCGCAGCGAAGTATTTGGATGCAATGATGACCTTCGCGAACGAAGGGATGATGATCCCGGAACAGATTTGGGATCGAAATGATGCGGAAGAATACGATCTCAGATGGGGCGCCGGAACCGGCTCAGCCACCCCGCTCGCGTGGTCGATGGCCCAATTCATTCGCCTGGCTATGAATCTCAAGGCGGGGCGAAATCTGGAAACGCCGCGACTTGTCGCGGTTCGTTACGTTCGGAATTCAGGAAAAGCAAGATGACCGATTCAAATTGCAACTCGAAGTGTAGCTCTTCACCTGCCGGCGTTGTCTTTGCCGCTGATCTCGGCGGTACGCACCTTCGCGCGGCGACCGTTGACGAGGCCGGAAAGATCCATTTTCGCCTGAAGCAAAAGACGCCGCAGGCCGAGACGCCTGACGAGATCGTTCAGGCGCTGGTGGCTGCCGCGCGAGAATGCGAGAAACAAAGTGGCGACGCCGGCAATGATCTTCGCGCGATCTCGGTCGTAGTTCCCGGATCCGTGAACGTCAAAGCCGGCGTGATCATAAAAGCGCCGAACCTGCCCTGTCTTGATGGATTTCGGCTCACCGATGCTTTGACCAGGGAACTGGGCCGGCCCGCGATTCTTGAGAACGACGCCAACGCCGCCGCGGTGGGTGAGATGTGGCAGGGAGCCGGACGCGGACGGCGCACGATTGTCTGTGTGACGCTGGGGACCGGAGTTGGGGGCGGCATCATTCTGAAGGGAAAGCTTTGGCGCGGAGTGAATGATTCAGCGGCAGAGATTGGACACATGTGTGTCGATCCATTCGGCGGCGTCGCGTGTACCTGCGGCAGCCGTGGTTGTCTGGAAGTTTATGCCTCGGCGACAGCGATCGTCCGCATGACGCGTGAGGCGCGGCCCAGGCATCCTAATTCCATTTTAGAGGCGAAGCAGGATCTGACTTCGGAAAAAATTTATTGCGCCGGATTGCAAGGTGACGAACTGGCGCTCGAGGTCTTTCGACGCATGGGTGTTTACCTGGGCATTGGCCTCGCTAATCTCATCAACATTCTGAATCCGGAGATGATTGTGATCGGCGGCGGAGTGGTGAATGCCTGGGACTTGTTCGCGAAGGACATGAATCACCAGGTCGCCGAACGCGCGTTTCCGCTGCCGGCGGCCCTGGTAGAGATCGTGCCCGGGGAATGCGGAGATGACGCAGGATTATTGGGCGCGGCGAGATTGGCCTTTTCGGCAAACCATGAATCAGTCTAAACGGCGGACTTGTCCTCTCGAGGGCTATGACGTCTTACGCTTCAGCTTGAGGACGCTACCTGGCAGGCAAGTGGTACAGAACCGGGAGCGGACCGGGGTCCCCGCGCGAGCAACTCGCGTGGGGTGGTGGATGCGACCGGATCATTGACTCAACTTGAGTGGCCGCATCCCGTCGCTACCGGATCATTGACTCAACTTGAGTGGCCGCATCCCGTCGCTACCGCTCCGGGTTCTGTACGGTTCGCCCTGATCGTACAGTTTGAGTTTCATATGAAAAAGTTTGGCATAACTTGTCTTTGGCTGTTTGCGCTCGGGCTAACATGCGTCGCGCAGGACATCACCGCCCTCGAGAAAATTGGCCCGGTTGTTAGTATCACCCGAAACGAACAGGGCCTGGTCCTCAACTGCCGGGACAAGTCACAGGTCGCGCTCGCCGTGCTGGCTCCGGATTTGATTCGGGTGCGCGCTTCTTTCACCAAACCGGTTTCCGCCCGCGATCACTCGTGGGCGATCGCGAAAGAGAATTGGCCGACGCCGCCCTGGAGTCTGAACGAAACGGCCGAATCCATCACGGTGGCGACGGCAGAGCTGGAAGTTGTCATACATCGCTTGCCTTTGCTCATCGATTTCCGCGATGCGCGCACCCACGCGTTGCTCAACAGCGACGAGCAGCCGATGGCCTATGACGCAAAAGGCCTGCTGGCGGGAATGATGTTTGATCCAAAGGCCGGCATGTTCGTCGCCACGTCAAAAAAGCTTGGGTTCGACGAACACTTTTATGGATTAGGCGAGAAGGCTGCGCGACTCGATAAGCGGCGCGGCTACTTCGTCAATTGGAATTCAGACACGCCGGGCTACACCGAAGGAAAGGATCCGATCTACCAGACGATCCCGTTTTATCTGGGTCTACAGAATGGCGCCGCCTATGGGATCTTTTTCGACAACAGCTATCGCAGCTATTTTGATTTCGGCCGCTCTTCGCAGCAACGCGCCTGGTTTGGCGCTGAGGGTGGCGAGATGAACTATTATTTTTTCTACGGCCCGTCGGTAAAGAAGATCTTAAGTCGCTATACCGATCTCACCGGTCATATGCCTATGCCACCGCTGTGGGCGCTCGGCAACCAGCAGAGCCGCTGGAGCTACTATCCGGACACGATGGTGGAAGAGGTTGTGCGCCAGTACCGCGAGCGCGATTTGCCGCTGGACGTGGTTCATCTGGACATCGATTACATGCAGGGCTATCGCGTTTTCACATTCGACACCACGCGCTTTCCCAATCCCAAAGAATTCACCGCCAAGCTGGCGCGCCAGGGCGTGAAGTTAGTTGCGATCGTCGATCCGGGTGTGAAATATCAGCCTCCGGCAAAGAATGTCCCGCCTGGTAAATCTCCGAACCCGGAGTTGGAACCGCAGAATCAGCGCTACTACGTTTACGATCAGGGACTCGAGAAGAAATATTTCCAGCATCGCAAAAACGGCGAACTCTTTATTCCCAAAGTCTGGCCCGGTGACAGCGTCTTTGTCGATTACACTTTGCCGGAAGCGCGGCGCTGGTGGGGAGACTTGCATCGTGCTTATCTTGACAACGGCGTGGCCGGAATTTGGAATGACATGAACGAGCCGTCCGACTTTGTCGATCAGGTCGGCAAGAACCAGCTTGATGTTGTCAGTTACGACGAAGGCGAGTATTCGACGCACGCGAAGAACCGAAATGTATTTGCTTTGCTTGAGGCTCGCGCGACTTATGAAGGACTCGCGCGACTCCGACCGGAGCGGCGGCCATACGTGATCACGCGCGCGGCTTATGCCGGCATTCAGCGCTATTCGACCATGTGGACGGGTGATACGAACAGCACCTGGGACGCGCTGGCGCTCAACGTGCCCATGTTCACGACGCTTGGTCTTTCAGGGCAGCCATTTGTCGGCAGCGACGTCGGCGGTTTTATCGGCCGCGGCAACGGCGAGTTGCTGGTGCGTGCTTATCAGATAAGTTTTCTGGCGCCGTTCTGTCGCAACCACAAAGTCATCGACGGCTATGATCAGGAACCGTGGCGCTTTGGGAAATATTATGAAGACATCATTCGAAAGTATTTGAAGTTGCGATATCAGTTGCTGCCGTTTCTGTACACCACTTTGGAAGAAGCGCATCGCACGGGCGTGCCGCTGTTTCGCCCGTTGATGCTCAACTATCAGGATGACGCCAACACTTACAATCTTGATGACGAGTTCATGATTGGCGAGGACCTGCTGGTTGCTCCGATTGTGAAACCTGACGTGACCTCGCGTCTCGTCTATCTCCCAAAGGGAAGCTGGTACGCCTACTGGACTAATAAAAAGTATTCGGGCGGAACGATGATCCGAGTCGATGCGCCTCTGGAAACGGTGCCGATGTTTGTGCGCGCCGGCGCGATCATTCCGCTGGCGCCGCCGATGAACTATGTTGGAGAAAAGAGAGTTGACCCGATCACATTTGCGATTTATCCGGACGACAAAGGTTTAGCGTCAACCACGCTTTACGAAGATGATGGCCTGAGTCCGGCGTATACGGACGGAGCTTTTCGGCGCACGACTGTGAGCGTGAGGCGAGCAGCTAACGGCTTGGTTGCCAGCATTAGTGCTCCGGTTGGTCAATACAATCCCGGCGCGAGGAAGTTCAATTGTGTTATCAACTCACCTGGCTTGAATCCCAGAACGGCCACGATCGCGGACGATGGAAGAGCGCGCACGGTTGAAATCAAATGACGAGACTATCGCGCGATTAGATTGTTCTTCCGCGGACGGAATAATGGAAACGTAGAGCGAGGGTTATGACCTGGATCAAAACCATACCGGTTTCAGAAGACGAGAAACTCCGCCGCGTGGTTGAGGCGCAGCGCGAGTTGTACCCAATCGAGTATGCCCAACCGATTCATCCCACGCCTGACGGTCAGACCTCCGGCATCGTGGCTTCACACAGCCTGATCCCGAACGCCCTTTATCACGCATTTTCAACTTTTGGCGCGTTGATGTCGCCCGATCTGCCGTTGACCAGACGACAGCACGAAATGATTACCACAGTCGTGTCGGTCGCCAACCGTTGTCACTATTGAATCGAATCCCACGCAGAGTTTCTGCGTCGTGTGACCCTGGATGACGAGTTGGTAAAGGCCCTGCAAGACGATTACAAAACTGCTCCGATTTCAGAGCAGGACAAAGTAATGCTCGATTATGTTATGCAGTTGACGCGCGATGCTACGCGCATTTCGCAGCAGGATCACGAGCGCCTTCGAGCAGCCGGTTTCGACGACCGGGGTATCCTGCAAATCACTTTGATTGCGTCGTGGTTCAATTACATCAATCGGGTGGCGGACGCGTTGGGTGTGGGGCGAGACTAAGAACTTTTGGTCTCACGATGTAAGGGAACCGTCTCAACAAACTCAACTTGAGTGTCTTCAACCTAAAGATCTAAACGCAGAGGAGCGCAGAGTTCTTCGCAAAGGTCGCAGAGGAAAGTCCTTCTTTGTTCCTTTGGCGAATCCTACTGGCGTCCTTTGCGTCGAAATCATCGTTGATTACTTCACCAGTCGAGTTGTGACACAGTATTCTTTTCTCCAGTTGCACGGCCCCGCTCTTCTCCCAGTTTTCGCGTGCCCCCACACTCCGGCTTTCTCTGAATCCACTGAACTCCGCCCTTGCTAATTCGCACAATATCAATTGGGGGACCAACGTATTCGCCGCGGGCTGCGATTTCTGTTTCGATAAGCCTCCGTACGCCGTCCACCAGACCTGTCTGCCAGAACCCCGGCGTCTCTTCGGGCAAGTCCTCAATGGCCTCGGTCTCTCCGAGAAACCGGGTGACAACCGCGCCTTCACAGTTATCCAGGCAATCATCCGGAATAACGCTTACGCCGATTTGACCGGGATTGAATTGCAGCGCGCGGAAACTGCGGACAAAGACCAGCGGCTTTCCTTTCTCGAAACCAGCAATGATTAGCCGCAGAAACAACTGGCCTCCGCTAATCTTCTTAAAATAGGTATCGGGTTCATGCGTTTTGAGGTGCGATAACTCAACCAGAAGTTCCGAGACGAGGAAGCCGGTGAGGATGCTGATCTTCTCAGTCATAGAACCTGAGGGCCTGAAGTTGAGCGCCGTCGTCGAGATTTCCGGCAAATTGAAGCCGGTCCTGCGATCGACTTCCAGCCCTTCAAACGCGATAAAGAGATTTCCGACCTGTCGAATTTTGCAGGCACGCCGGTTCACGCCGTTTCCGTAGACGTCGGTCACTTTGCTGTCGGCGCCAATCACGATTTCGTTCGCGGAGCGCGCGACGACGATTGTGGTAGCGCGGACAGAATTCGCCGCCAGGACCAATAGCAGAAGGGAAGTAATTGAAGATTGTAAACGCACCTGGCTTTAGCAAGAGCCTACCAGATCAATTGGAGGATTCGTAAACAATTCACGGCACCGAAGCCTCCTCGGAATGGTCAGCTCGTTCAACTCCCAACCGCAACTCTCACTCGCAATTCCCACCCGCAACTCTCACCCGCAACTCTCACTCGCATGTCTAATCTTTCTTATATATCGGAGCCTTGAGAGTTGGGGTGATTGGTTGAGATGTCTGCCGAAAACCGGGGTCAGGCCTGCGTTCTTGATTTTCCGGCGTTAGGAGTCCTTCTCCTTTATTTGCGTGAGTCTTAATCGCGTTGGTTTGCCAGGAGAGGTTTTGCCTGTCAGGTTGAAACCAAATAGACTTGAGATCCCGACAGCTATTTTTGAAGGGAGACAGGACTAAAATGCGAATTCTACCGCTGGGCCTCGTTTTGCTTCTCGCTTCGACTCTATCAGGCCAGCGTCAGTCTGACGCTCCAGCGAATGTTGACGCTGTAACACTCAGAGATGGTACTCACTCTGTCTTAATGAAACCCACGGAACCCACGCGTAGCGGTCGCCTTGGCGTAGGCACCGGCAAACAGTATTACATTTTCCGAGGAGCACGAGCGGCCATGCGCCTGACAAGCACGACGCCTGAATTTGAATTTTACGCAGACCCAAGCCAGGTCGCCTCAGATGTATATTTGTTCAAGTTTGAAACGCGCTCTGACAGGAGAGAAATCAGAGTTGCCAGGGGCGCAGGCGGGTTTGGGGTCTTCAAGATACCAAAGGATCGCATCGTACCCACAAGCCTGGAAGAGATAGGAGATGGACCAGACTCTACCAAGCGGTATCGGATGAAGCCGACTGTGCCGCTTCGTCCGGGGGAATATTGTCTGACTTTGAATAGCGTCTCCTACTACGATTTCGCGGTGGACTAGGCTACGTACTTCGCACTAGGAATTTTTTGAGCGATTTGGAGGTGGCGATTGGAATCGAACCGATGAATAAAGGTTCTGCAGTTCGACTGGGCCACCAAATTGGAACATCTTTCTCGTTCCTCAAGTAACTCACGCATATGTCATTCATTAAATATATCTTCACGCCGAACTACGTAAAATACGAGGGCGTTCGCCCGATAAACATATACCTCCTGAGAGTGCTCTATTTCCTTATGTTCATTGGCGTGGGTTTGCAGACGTGGTCAACCATCATCAACCACCAGGGCCCGTGGGACCACACCAGGGCCGTCGCATTCTGCGTCTGGGCGGCCTACCCAACATTGTCTATCTTTGGCCTGATAAGGCCGCTACAGTGGCTGCCGATCGTGATCTTCATGATCTTTTACAAGACGCTCTGGGTTATCGTGGTGGCTTATCCCTTGTGGCGGGCCCGCCGAAGAAATGGCCCACATTTTCGTTTGGGCCCCCGTGATTATTTTCATCGTGCCGTGGGTGTATGTATTTAAGAATTACGTGATGTGGTCGAAGCCTAAAGTAAGTCAATAGCTCTCCTCATATTCCCTCTCTCTCTGGGAGAGGGTCAGGGTGAGGGTGCGCAGTATAGCGACCGGATGATTTTGTGATCTTATCTTAATTTGCGGTTTCGTGTGATTTCGTGGATCCCTTTGCGTCTTTGCGTCCTGGCTCGAAAGGGCAAAACACTATCCAAGAAGACACACCAAACGCACCAACTGGTCAACGCGTCTGTCTTATTCCCTAATCTGTGTAATCTGTGTAATCTGTGGATCACGCCTGGCGCTTCCGAACAGTGACATGCGTGGCCCTCGCACCCTCGATGCGCTCGACGCATTCATATCCCAGCTCAGGCAGATTCAGACCACCGAGCAAGTGCTCTCCATCACCGAGCAGGACTGGCACGATCGCCAGATGTAGCTCGTCAATCAGTGCTGCACTCAGATATTGCCGAATGGTAGAAACTCCTCCTCCTAGACGCACATCGTGCCCGCTCGCTGCCTCTTTGGCCTGCTCGAGGGCTGAGTGAATGCCGTCAGTGACGAAATGAAATGTGGTGCCGCCCTTCATCTTGAGCGGGGCCCGCGGGTAATTAGTGAGCACAAAAACCGGCGTGTGATAAGGCGGCTCGTCACCCCACCAGCCTTTCCACTCATCCGGCCCCTCTGGCCACGCGCCTCGGATCGGGCCGAACATATTCCGCCCGAGAATATACGCGCCGATTCCTTCGAAGCCCTGCGCTGCCGTATCGTCATCGACGCCGGTCTCGCCATCAGCATTGCCGTGCATCCGCTGCCAGGCGCGCGTGGGAAAGAACCAATCAAACACTTTGAGCCCGCCAACTCCGAGCGGATTCTCAAGATCCTGGTCCGGCCCAGCGCCAAAGCCATCGATTGAGATCGAGAAACAGTGGACGCGAAGTCGAGACATAGGGGTCCTTTCTAATCAGCTCCGCAGAGTGCGCAACATTGATAACCTGAAAATCATAGAAGCAGGCAGTTCACACTCTTAGCTGCATCATATAGACTATAGGCGCTAAATCAATTGTATGTCATTCATGAGCAAAACAGCTGCGTTCCCCGGACTCGATGCCTTGCGCAACCTGGTCTCAGATTCCATGGCCATAGACATGGGGTCCGGGGCAACCATCATCGTGGTGCGCGGGCGCGGAGTGGTTGTGGACGAGCCATCGCTGGTTGCGGTTAATACCAGCACCGGTGAGGTGATAGCGATTGGGCTAGAGGCGCAACAGATGTACGGCAGAGAGGCCCGCGATGTTACGGTGATTGCGCCATTGCTGGACGGAGTGGTCGCGGACTTTGAAAGAACTAGGGTAATGCTGGGGCATTTTGTGCGTAAGGCACGCAGCGGTATTTCCCATTTCAGCCGGCGCGCGATCATGAGTGTCCTGTCGGGTATCACTCAAGTTGAGCAGAGAGCGCTCCTCAATGCTGCCGAACAAGCCGGTATTGGCCGCGTGTGCATGATAGAAAATGGCTTAGCCGCTGCCCTGGGCGCAGGTGTCAAAATAGACGACACGCGCGCCTCTGCGGTCGTTGACATCGGTGGGTCGACCACGAGCGTGGCCATTATCGCGAACGGCGCCATGGTTCACGCGCGGACCGAGCGAATCGGAAGCTGGGACATTACCGCGGCGATCATTAATCATGTGCGGCGCCACCGCGGACTCGTTATTGGCGAGCAAACCGCGGAGCGTCTTAAACTTGAGCTGACTTCAGCAACTTTGCCAGACGACCTTGCGCAACAGATCACAATCAAGGGTCGCGATATTTTGACTGGCGGCCCCGGGGCTCTCGAAATCACAGCCGGGGAAGTCTATCCCGTCGCTCACGAAGTGGTTCGCAAAATAGTTGAAATCATCTCTACAACGCTCGCTGAGCTTCCTGCTGAAGTAGCCGGAGATCTATATGATCGTGGGGTCATTCTTACGGGTGACGGAGTCCAACTCAGCGGGTTAGACACTTATGTGCGGGACCAAACCCGGCTGCCAGTGCGGATTGCGGATGAACCCAGGTATGCAATTGTGCGTGGTCTTGAACAGATGTTCGCTGAGCCGCTTTGGCTTCGCCGCGTAATGCGGTGCGGGCCTAACCAGCTCTTTGATTTCGAGCGAGATGCCTCTGCGCTTGAAACTTAAGGTGCCCTTTCTTATTGAGTCAATGAGTCAATGAGTCAATGAATGAGTGGATGAGGGCCGCGAGAGCAAGGAAGCTATTTTCTTTTTTTGTGCTCCGTGAACGGCGAGTGGCATTCAAACACAAAAACATCAATAGGGGTCGACGCCAGTAAGCCCTCACCCCAACCCTCTCCCAACGGGAGAGGGAGATAAGAATTTCCTCGAGGTCGGCACCACCGATTCGTATAGCCGCGGCAGAGTTTAGCTCCGGCAAACTCCCATTTAACTGCCGCGGAACTCATAATGTCTTATAGAAGACGAGCGTTATCCTTGTAGCAGCAAGTCCCGAAGCTCCGGGTGACCACCGTACTCGGCCCAGCCGGCTGCGGTTGATCCAACCTTTGTATCCTTCACCTCACGGTCCGCGCCCTGATGCAGGAGGAATTCGACCATCGCTCGCTGTCCATTGAGCGCTGCGTAATGTAACCCTGTACCGGCGTAATCAAATCCTCCAGGAGCGACGTTAATCTCGGCCCCGTGTTGCAAGAGCAGTTTCGCCGCCTCGATGTGACCGTGCATGCAAGCGTAGACAAGTGCGTTGTTGACGATGCCCTGGCGATCCTGCGACCACTCGTCAACTCGGTCTGCCAGTTTGTCTCTACCTGCTTGATCGAAATTCGAGCGCGCGATAGTCTCCAATCCACCAAATGGCCAATTGATTTTGCCGGCTTCAGGCTTGAGACTCCCGTCGGAATTGAAATATCCTTCGATCAAATCCGAGCGGCCCAGTCCCGCGGCGATCCTTAGGTTTTGCAGCGCGGCTCCACGTTCAAGCAACAGAGCGAGCACATCGCGGCTGTTCCAGTAGAGAGCTTCCTCCAATGGCGACCAGTCACCGGTGCCGTCAATCGCGGCGCCACGATCGAGCAACAACTCAGTGACCGCGCGATTGTCGATACTGGCTGCCGCGACCAGTGGTTCGTTGAGCTCCGCGCCGGCATCGATTAATACTTGCGCCATCTCCACATTGTTTGGCTTGTCCTTGCCGTCCCCGTTGTCGTCCAGAGCCACGCACTGGAGCAGCGTAGGATGGCTGGTTGAAGATCGCGAAGTCGCCAGCGTTGGATCCTGAGCGAGAAGTGCCTTGAATGTTTCGAGATCTCCGGAGCGAATAGCTGCG
>Ga0209648_10004590_pt1 | contig 11759 bp, 9 predicted proteins | sample GraSoi2013_115cm_FD_185830 | JGI IMG/M metagenome (GOLD analysis project Ga0209648, IMG submission 185830) | Grasslands soil microbial communities from the Angelo Coastal Reserve, California, USA - Sample 9_17_2013_115cm (SPAdes) (version 2) | ecosystem: Environmental > Terrestrial > Soil >...
CCCGCCGCCCCTGTCCAGCCCGAGGCCTTACGGCTCGTACTTCGACGAGATCGCCGACGCGCTCTCTGGCTCGCTGGAGCAGTCTGGTCCGGGCTTCGGGGACGCCATAGAGCGGGTGGTCGCCGACCGCGGCGAGCTGACGTTCCACGTCCGCCGCGAGCATCTGCCCGCGGTCGCGCGGCGGCTGCGGGACGATCCCGCGCTCGCCTTCGAGGTGTGCACCGGGGTGTCTGGCGTCCACTACCCGGTCGATCAGGGCCGCGAGCTGCACGCCGTCTACCACCTGCTGTCGATCACCCACAACCGGAGGCTGCGGCTCGAGGTGTCGGCGCCCGACGCCGACCCGCACATCCCCTCGCTGGTCGAGGTTTACCCGGCCAACGACTGGCACGAGCGGGAGACCTGGGACTTCTACGGCATCGTCTTCGACGGGCACCCGGCCCTGACCAGAATCGAGATGCCGGACGACTGGAAGGGCCACCCGCAGCGGAAGGACTACCCGCTGGGTGGCATCCCGGTCGAGTACCGCGGCGCCACGGTGCCGCCGCCAGATGAGAGAAGGGGTTACCAATGAGCGCCTCCACCTCCGCCTCTGGCCGGGCGGGTGGGGCCGCCTCCAGCGATACAGCCGAGGGCCGCGTCTACAACGTCGGCGGGGCGGACTGGGACGAGATCGTCGCGGCCGCGGGGGAGCCGGGTGACCGCTCCGGCGAGGAGCGGATGGTCATCAACATGGGCCCGCAGCACCCGTCCACGCACGGCGTGCTGCGGCTGATCCTCACCCTGGACGGGGAGACCGTCACCGAGCTGCGGCCGGTCATCGGGTACCTGCACACCGGCATCGAGAAGAACATGGAGTACCGGACCTGGACGCAGGGCGTGACGTTCTGTACCCGGGCCGACTACCTGATGCCAATTTTTAACGAAACCGCGTACTGCCTGGCCGTCGAGCGGTTGCTGGGGATCTCCGACCGCATCCCGGAGCGGGCGAACGTGATCCGGGTGCTGATGATGGAGCTGAACCGGATCTCCTCGCACCTCGGCGGGATCGGCCCGCTCGGCCTCGAGCTCGGCGCCTCCACCGTGTTCATCTACGGGATGCGGGAGCGGGAGAAGGTGCTCGACCTGTTCGAGCTGATCACCGGCCTGCGGATGAACCACGCGTTCATCCGGCCAGGCGGGGTTTCCCAGGACCTGCCGCCCGGCGCCATCGAGAAACTCCGGGAGTTCCTCGCGGTCATGCCCGGGAAGCTCGGCGAGCTTCGAGCGCTTTTCGATGCCGCCCCGGCGTTCAAGGCCCGGACCAAGGATGTCGCGTACCTGGACCTAACTGGCTGCATGGCGCTCGGCGTCACCGGCCCGATGCTCCGCACCGCCGGCCTGCCGTGGGATTTGCGCAAGAGCCAGCCGTACTGCGGCTACGAGACCTACGAGTTCGACGTGCCGGTTCGCGACACATGCGACGCCTACGGCCGGTACATAGTCCGGATGGACGAGATAGACCAGTCGCTGCGGATCATCTCGCAGTGCGTGGACCGGCTCGTCGGCAAGCAGCCCGGGAACGACCCAGTGATGATCGAGGACGCTAAGATCGGCTGGCCGGCCCGACTGGCACTCGGCCCGGACGGCCTCGGCCCCTCACCCGACCACATCGCCCACATCATGAGCCAGTCCATGGAGGCGCTCATCCACCACTTCAAGCTGGTGACCGAGGGCTTCCGGGTGCCGGCCGGCCAGGCCTACGCGGCGATCGAGTCGGCGCGCGGCGAGCTCGGCTGTCACGTGGTCAGCGACGGCGGCACGCGCCCGTTCCGGGTGCACCTGCGCGACCCGTCATTCAACAACCTGCAGGCGCTGCCCGCGATGGCCGAGGGCGGGCTGATCGCCGACGTCATCCCGGCCATAGCCAGCATCGACCCGGTGCTCGGAGGGGTGGACAGGTAGATGACGCTCAGTCTTCCCGAGCTCCGGTCCCGGCTGGGCGCGGATGCCACCGAGATCATCGGCCGCTACCCCAAGCCGCGCTCCGCGCTGATGCCGCTGCTGCACCTGGTGCAGGCCGAGCAGGGTTACGTCACCGAGGAAGGCATCATGTTCTGCGCCGAGCGGCTCGGCCTCGAGGAAGCGGAGGTCTCTGCGGTGGCCTCGTTCTACACGATGTTCAAGCGCCGGCCGGCCGGCGAGTACCACGTCGGGGTCTGCACGAACTCGCTGTGCGCGGTCATGGGCGGCGACGCCATCTTCGCGGACCTGAAGGAGCACCTCGGGGTCGGGAACGACGAGACGACGCAGGACGGAAAGGTCAGCCTTGAGCACCTGGAGTGCAACGCGGCGTGCGACTACGCGCCAGTGATGATGGTGAACTGGGAGTTCTTCGACAACATGACCCCCCGGTCGGCCCGGGACCTGGTCGACGGGCTGCGGGCGGGCGCCGACGTCGTGCCGACCCGCGGCGCGCCGAGGCTGTGCACCTGGAAGCAGGCGTCGCGGATCCTGGCCGGCTTCCCCGACGGCCAGGCGAGCGGCGGCCACACCGCCGGCGACCCTAGCCTGGCCGGCCTGCGCAAGGCTGAAGAACAGGGCTGGACGCCAGGCAGCACCAATGGAGGACGGCAATGACCGCAAGAGTGCCGGATGCGAGGGCCGGCCTGCCGGCCCGAGCGGATGGCACTGGGGGGCCGGGAGAGGCAGCCCCCCGGTCTGGGGGTCCGGGGGTTACCCCCCGGGCTAACACAGGAGGACGGCAGTGAGCACCATCCTGACTCCAGAGCTCACCGCGCGCTGGGACGAGCCGGACTCGTTTACGCTCGCCGCCTACCGGCGCGACGGCGGCTACCGGGCGCTGCCCAAGGCCCTGGCCATGCCGCCGGACGAGGTGATCTCCACGCTCAAGGAGTCGGTGCTGCGCGGCCGCGGTGGTGCCGGCTTCCCCACGGGGTTGAAGTGGGGCTTCATCCCGCAGGGCGACGGCAAGCCGCACTACCTGGTCGTCAACGCCGACGAGTCGGAGCCGGGCGCCTGCAAGGACATGCCGACGCTGCTGGCCAACCCGCAGGCGCTGATCGAGGGCATCGTGATCGCCTCCTACGCGATCCGCGCCCACGAGGCCTTCATCTACGTCCGCGGCGAGGTCCTGCACGTGATCCGCAGGCTGCAGCACGCCGTAGCCGAGGCCCGTGAGGCCGGCTTCCTCGGGCGCGACATCCTGGGCTCGGGCTTCGACCTGGAGGTCGTGGTCCACGCCGGCGCGGGCGCCTACATCTGCGGCGAGGAGACCGCGCTGCTCGACTCGCTGGAGGGCTTCCGCGGCCAGCCCCGGCTGAAGCCGCCGTTCCCGGCGACCGCGGGCCTGTACGCCTGCCCAACGGTCGTCAATAACGTCGAGTCGATCGCTACCGTGCCCTGGATCCTGCTCAACGGCGCGAAGGACTTCGCGTCGATCGGGACCGAGAAGTCCAAGGGGTTCGGGATCTTCTCGCTCTCAGGGCACGTCACCACGCCCGGCCAGTACGAGGCGCCGCTCGGCACGACCCTGCGCGAGCTGCTCGGCCTGGCGGGCGGCATCCGCGCCGGGCACCGGCTGAAGTTCTGGACACCGGGCGGGTCGTCCACGCCGCTGTTCACCGACCAGCACCTGGACGTGCCGCTCGACTACGAGTCGGTGGCCGCCGCCGGGTCGATGCTCGGCACCCGGTCGGTCCAGCTCTTCGACGAGACCACGTGCGTGGTCCGCGTCGTGCTGCGGTGGATCGAGTTCTACCAGCACGAGTCGTGCGGCAAGTGCACGCCGTGCCGCGAGGGCAGCTACTGGGTTGTGCAGATGCTGGAGCAGCTGGAGAACGGCGGCGGCAACGAGGCCGACCTGGAGAAGCTGCTGGACGTCTGCACGAACATCACCGGCCGTGCGTTCTGTGCCCTCGGCGACTCAATCGAGGCCCCGGTGAAGTCGTCGATCACGTACTTCCGGGATGAGTACCTCGAGCACCAGCGCAGCGGCGGCTGCCCGTTCGACCCGGCCGCCTCTGCGTTGTTCGCGATGGAGCGAGCCTGATGACTGTTTCTTCGACTACGGGACCGCCGGGCGGAGAGCTCGCCCGCCCGGCCGACGGCGTGACGGTCACTATCGACGGATTCGAGATCACCGTGCCCAAGGGGACGCTGGTGATCCGGGCGGCCGAGCAGCTCGGCATCGAGATCCCCCGGTTCTGCGATCACCCGCTCCTCGAGCCCGTCGGCGCCTGCCGGCAGTGCCTGGTGCACATCGAGGGCCAGCCGAAGCCGCCGGCGTCCTGCACCACGACCTGCACCGAGGGCATGGTGGTGCACACCCAGCTCACCTCCCCGGTCGCCGCGAAGGCGCAGCGCGGCATGATGGAGTTCCTGCTGCTCAACCACCCGCTCGACTGCCCCATGTGCGACAAGGGCGGCGAGTGCCCGCTGCAGAACCAGGCCATGTCCGCGGGCCAGGGCGAGACCAGGTTCAGCGGCCCCAAGCGCACGTTCGCCAAGCCAATCCCCCTGTCGGCGCAGGTGCTGCTCGACCGGGAGCGGTGCATTCAGTGCGCGCGCTGCACCAGGTTCTCGGAGGAGATCGCCGGCGACCCGCTGATCGAGCTGTTCGAACGCGGCCCGCAGGAGCAGGTCGGGACCGCCGACGGCGCCCCGTTCGACTCCTACTTCTCCGGCAACACCGTGCAGATCTGCCCGGTCGGGGCGCTCACCGGCGCCTCCTACCGGTTCCGCGCCCGCCCGTTCGACCTGGTCTCCACGCCGAGCGTGTGCGAGCACTGCGCCTCGGGCTGCAGGCAGCGCACCGACCACCGGCGCGGCGCGGTGACCCGGCGGCTCGCGGGCAACGACCCGCGGGTCAACGAGGAATGGAACTGTGACAAGGGCCGGTGGGCGTTCACCTACGCCACCCAGCCCGACCGCCTGATCAGCCCGCTGGTCCGTGACGCCGACGGGGTGCTCCAGCCGGCCTCGTGGCCGGAGGCGATCGCGGCGGCCGCGGCAGGCCTGCTCGCCGAGCGCGGCCGCGCCGGCGTGCTCACCGGGGGCCGCCTGACCCTGGAGGACTCCTACGCCTACGCGAAGTTCGCCCGGGTGGCGCTGGCCAGCAACGACATCGACATGCGCGCGCGCCCGCACTCGGCCGAGGAGACGCAGTTCCTGGCCGGCACCGTGGCCGGCCGCGCGTCCGGCGTGACCTACGCGGACCTGGAGCGGGCCAGCGCCGTGCTGCTGGCCGGGTTCGAGCCGCAGGACGAGTCGCCGATCGTGTTCCTCAGGCTGCGCAAGGCGGCCAGGGGCGGCAAGCTCGCGGTGTACTCGCTGGCCGCGGTGGCCGGCCCCGGGCTGGAGCGGATGTCCGGCACGCTGCTGCCGACCGTGCCCGGCGACGAGGCCGAGGCGCTCGGCGGCCTGGCCAGGGGAACTGATCTTGACGAGCCTGGTCACGCCGCGGCGCAGGCGCTGCGGCAGCCCGGCGCGGTGATCCTGGCCGGCGAGCGGCTGGCCGAGGTCCCCGGGGCGCTGTCCGCAGCGACGAGGCTGGCCCAGATGACGGGCGCCCGGCTGGCCTGGATACCGCGGCGCGCGGGCGAGCGCGGCGCGATCGAGGCCGGCGCGCTGCCGATCGTGCTGCCCGGCGGCCGCGCGGTCACCAGCGAGACTGCCCGGGCCGAGGTCGCGCGCGCCTGGGGGGTTGCGTCCCTGCCTCCCGATCCGGGCCGGGACACGGCCCACATGCTGGCCGCCGCGGGCGCGGGAGAAATCGGCGCGCTGGTCGTCGCCAGCGTGGACCCCGGCGACCTGCCCGACCCGGCGGCGGCGCTCGAGGCCCTGGAGGCGACGCGGTTCCTGGTCAGCCTGGAGCTGCGGGCGAGCGCGGTGACCGACCGCGCGGACGTGGTGCTGCCGGTCGCCGCGGTAGCGGAGAAGGCGGGGACGTTCGTGAACTGGGAGGGCAGGCCGGGCTCGTTCGGCGGAGCTCTGGCCGTCCCCGAAGTGCGGACGGACCTGCAGGTGCTCGGCATGATCGCGGACCAGATGGACGTGCACCTCGGCCTCCCCGACGCCGCCGCGGCCCGGCGCGAGCTGGCTGTGCTGACCCGGGGGGTAACCCCCGGACCCCCAGACCGGGGGGCTTCGCCCCCCGGAGCCCCCCTGCCGTCTGCTCGGGCCGGCGGGCCGGCCCTCGCATCCGGCAGCAATACCTTCGCCACCGTCCCAGGCCAGGCTCTCTTGGCGACCTGGCATAATCTGCTGGACGCAGGCCGGATGCAGGACGGCGAGCCGAACCTGGCCGGCACGGCGCGGGCCGCGGTCGCGAGGATGTCCGCGGCGACCGCGGCGGAGGTCGGCGTCGGCGACGGCGGTAAGGTCACTGTGGCCACCGAGCGCGGGGCCATCACCGTGCCCGCCGAGATCGCGGACATGCCGGACCGGGTCGTCTGGCTGCCCACGAACTCCGCGGGCTGCGCGGTGCGCGCCGTGCTCGGCGTCGGCCACGGAAGCCTGGTCACGATGAGGAGCCCCGAATGACACCCCTGGCCGTCGCCGCGGGTGATCCCACGCTGGCCGACTTCGGGCACGACACCTGGTGGCTGATCGTCATCAAGGTCCTGTTCTTGTTCCTGTTCCTGCTGCTCGGGACGATCATCGCGATCTGGGCCGAGCGCCGCCTGCTCGGGTTCATGCAGAACCGCCTCGGGCCGAACCGCGCCGGGCCGTTCGGCCTGCTCCAGACCCTGGTGGACGGCATCAAGCTGGCGCTCATGGAGGACATCGTCCCCCGCGGCGTGGACAGGGTCCTGTTCTGGATCGCGCCTGCCATCTCGGTGATCCCCGCGTTCATCAGCATCGCGGTCATCCCGTTCGGGCCCGTCGTCTCGATCTTCGGGGTGCGGACCCCCCTGCAGCTCGCCGACCTCCCGGTGGCCGTGCTGCTCGTGCTCGCGATGAGCTCGATCGGCGTGTACGGGATCGTGCTGGCCGGCTGGTCCGCGTCGTCGCCGTACTCCCTCCTGGGCGGTCTCCGCTCGTCCGCCCAGGTGATCAGCTACGAGATCGCGATGGGGTTGGCCTTCGTCCCGGTCTTCCTCTATGCCGGGTCGCTGTCCACCACGGCGATCGTCGCCGCGCAGGCGCACGGCAACCAGTTCGGCCCCGGGCTCCACTACCCGTCCTGGTTCGCGGTGCTGCTCCTGCCCTCCTTCCTGATCTACCTGATCACGATGGTGGGCGAGACCAACCGGCTGCCGTTTGACCTGCCAGAGGGCGAGGGCGAGCTGGTGGCCGGCTACCACACCGAGTACTCCTCGCTGAAGTTCGCGCTGCTCCAGCTCGCCGAGTACTGCAACGTGATCACGGTGTCCGCGCTGGCCACCACGCTGTTCCTCGGCGGCTGGGCGGCGCCGTGGCCGATCTCGGTGTGGTCGGGCGCCAACTCGGGCTGGTGGCCGCTGCTGTGGATGCTGATCAAGATCTCGCTGTTCGTGTTCGTGTTCTTCTGGCTTCGCGCCTCGCTGCCCCGGATCCGCTATGACCAGCTGATGAGGCTGGGCTGGAAGGTGCTGATCCCCGGCGCGCTCGTATGGACCCTGATGATCGCCACCATCCGGGTCTGGCGTCGCCAGGGCGGCAGCACCGGCATCTACATCATCGCGGGCCTCATCGTGGCGGGGCTCATGCTGCTCGCGTGGGTGTGGGATGTGACCGAGGCCAACCGCGCCAAGCGGTCCGCCGAGATCGAGGAGGCCGAGGCCAAAGCCGAGGCCGACGCCAACGCGTTCCCGATCCCGCCGCTGGACCTGCCGCACTATCACGGGGTCGGGCTGCTCCCGGAGAGCCTTCCGGCGGCGCGCTCGGCCACCGCGGACAGCACACGGACGGAGGTGACCGGTGCTTGACTTCCTCAACCCGATCAAGGGTTTCGGCGTCACCTTCCGGCAGATGTTCCGCAAGGTCGACACCGTCCAGTACCCGGAGGAGTTCAAGCCGACAGCTCCCCGGTTCCACGGTCGGCATCAGCTGAACCGCTGGCCAGACGGCCTGGAGAAGTGCATCGGGTGCGAGCTGTGCGCCTGGGCCTGCCCTGCCGATGCGATCTACGTGGAGGGCGGCGACAACACCGAGGAGGAGCGTTACTCCCCCGGTGAGCGCTACGGGCCCGTCTACCAGATCAACTACCTGCGCTGCATCCTGTGCGGGCTGTGCATCGAGGCCTGCCCCACTCGCGCGCTGACCATGACCAACGAGTACGAGCTCGCCGACGACAACCGGGAAAGCCTGATCTGGACCAAGGAGCAGCTCCTCGCGCCCCTGGCGCCGGGCATGGAGGCGCCCCCGCACCCGATGCGCCTTGGTGAGACCGAGCGGGACTACTACGAGCTGGGTGCCGCGGGGATCGCCGGCGGCAGCCCGCCCTGGAACGGCGGTCAGGCCTCCGACGAGGGCAGTGTCAGCCCAAGGGGAGACGACCCCCCTTCAACCCCCCGCCGCGGAGCGAACTCCGCGAGGCAGGATGGGACGGGCCTATGAGCCACGGCACGGTCCTGGCCCTCGGCATGGCGGCCGAGACGCAGAACCTTGCGTTCTGGGTGCTCGCCGTCGTGTCGGTGGCCGCCGCCCTCGGCATGGTGCTGGTCCCGCGGGCGGTGCACTCCGCCGTGCTGCTCGCGGTGGTCATGCTTTCGCTGGCCGTGCTCTACGCCGAGCTGGGCGCGCCATTCCTGGCCTTCGTCCAGGTAATCGTGTACACCGGCGCGGTGCTGATGCTGTTCCTGTTCGTGCTCATGATCGTCGGCGTGAGCGCAAGGGACTCGCTCGTGGAGACGATCAGGGGACAGCGCCTCGCTGCGGCCCTCGTCGGGATCGGGCTCTTCATCCTGCTCGCGCTCATCATCGGGCATGCGGCGATCGGCCCGGCGGCGCCTTCCAGCGCCGCCAACTCCACGTCGAACCTGCCGGGCATTGCCACGCTGATCTTCACCACGTACGTGTTCCCGTTCGAGGTGACCAGCGCGCTCCTGATCACCGCGGCGCTCGGCGCCATGGTGCTCGCGCACCGGGAGCGCACGAAGCCCAAGCCGACCCAACGTGAGCTGGCCCGGCTTCGGGTGGCTAGCGGCCGGCCGGCGCCGCTTCCGGGCCCCGGGACCTACGCCCAGCACAACGCGGTGGACATGCCCGCCTTGCTGCCCGACGGCACGCCCTCCGAGCTGTCGGTCAGCCCGGTGATCACCAGAAGGATCGAGCTCGGGATCGACGAGCTCCCCGTGGGCCCGGCGCAGACCGGCGAGAGGGCTGGGCAGCTGGAGACCCCGCACGCCCCGGGCGAGGCCCAGCCGTCGGATAACTCCGAGCAGCATGAGGGGGCACCATGGTAAGCCCGGCGCACTTTGTGGCCCTGTCGGTGATCCTGTTCGTGATCGGCGGCGTGGGCGTGCTGACCCGCAGGAACGCGATCGTCATCTTCATGTCCGTGGAGCTGATGCTGAACGCGGTCAACCTGGCCTTCGTCGCGTTCTCGCGGATGCACGGCAACCTGAACGGGCAGGTCATCGCCTTCTTCGTGATGGTGGTGGCCGCCGCGGAGGTCGTCGTGGGCCTGGCGATCCTGACCGCGATCTTCCGGGCCCGCCGGTCCGCGTCGGTGGACGACGCGAACCTCCTGAAGTACTAGCACGGGGGCCCCGGGCCGCGCGGCCCGGAGGCCTTCCTCTGGGGCACGTCGTCCCGGGGGTACCACTGCAGAAGGGTGAATAGCCAGTGACGGGCTCAGTTGCGGGCGCGCCGTCGGCTGCGGTCATGACCTCGCTGACCGCCGTCGGCGTCCAGCGCGCCGCATGGCTGCTGCTGGCCTTCCCCGTGGCCGGCGCGGCGATCCTGCTGCTCGGCGGGAAGCGCAGCAATAGCTGGGGGCACCTGGTCGGCGTGGCCATGCCGGTCGCGAGCTTCGTCTACGCGGTGATCGCCTTCGCCGCCATGCTGGGCTACCCGGCCAGCCAGCGCAGCCGCGACCTGCACCTGTTCTCCTGGATCCCGGCCGGCGGCCTCCAGGTCAGCATCGGCCTCCTGCTCGACCCGCTGTCGATCTGCTTCGTGCTGCTGATCACCGGCGTCGGCTCGCTGATCCACATCTTCGCGGTCGGCTACATGGCGAACGACCCCGAGCGGCGGCGGTTCTTCGGGTACATGAACCTGTTCCTGGCCGCGATGCTCCTGCTCGTGCTCGCCGACAACTACCTCGGGCTGTACGCGGGCTGGGAGGGAGTCGGCCTCGCCTCCTACCTGCTGATCGGGTTCTGGCAGTTCAGGCCCGCCGCCGCGGTCGCCGCCAAGAAGGCCTTCATCGCCAACCGCGTCGGCGACGCCGGGCTGTCGCTGGCGATCATGCTGATGTTCGCGACCTTCGGCACAGTGACGTTCACCGGCGTGTTCCACGCGGTGGGCGGCGCCAGCAGCGGCGTGACGACCGCGCTCGGGCTGCTGCTCCTGCTCGGCGCCTGCGGCAAGTCCGCCCAGCTGCCACTGCAGTCCTGGCTGCTGGACGCGATGGAAGGCCCGACCCCGGTGTCGGCGCTGATCCACGCGGCGACCATGGTCACCGCGGGCGTGTACCTGATCGTGCGGTCCAACCCGATCTTCAACCTGACGCCGGACGCGAAGCTGGCCGTCACCATCGTCGGCGCCGCCACGCTGCTGTGGGGCGCGATCATCGGCTGCGCCAAGGACGACATCAAGAAGGTGCTGGCCGGGTCCACGATGAGCCAGATCGGCTACATGATGCTCGCGGCCGGGCTCGGGCCCGCCGGGTACGCATTCGCGATCGCGCACCTGCTGGCCCACGGCTTCTTCAAGGCCGGGCTCTTCCTCGGCGCGGGCTCGGTGAAGCACGAGATGGACGACGAGGTGGACATGCGCCGCTTCGGCGGCCTGGCCAAGATCATGCCGATCACCTTCGTCACGTTCGGAATCGGGTACCTCGCGATCATCGGCGTCCCGCCGTTCTCCGGCTTCTTCACCAAGGACCCGATCATCGAGGCCGCGTTCGACAAGGGCGGCACCTCGGGGGCCCTCCTCGGCACGGCGGCACTGATCGGCGCGGGCATCACCGCGTTCTACATGACCCGGGTCATGTTCATGACCTTCGCCGGCGAGCGCCGCTGGGATGAGAAGGTCCACCCGCACGAGGCGCCGCCGGTGATGACATCGCCGATGATCGTGCTGGCCGTCGGCTCGCTCGCGGCCGGGGGGCTGCTGATCGTCGACAACCGGCTGGTGAACTTCCTGGCCCCGGTGGTCGGCTCGCCCCCGACCTCGCACGGCATCTTCACCCCGGTCAGCGGCGGCACGCTCGCGCTCGTGGTGGTCGGGGCCGCGATCGCCTGGGCCATGTACGGGCGCCGCGAGGTCCCGGTCACCGCGCCGGCCGGCGGGCCGCTCACGGTGGCGGCGCGCAAGGACCTGTACGGCGACGCGATCAACGAGTCGGTGCTGATGCGGCCGGGCCAGTGGCTCACCAGGCTCTCGGTGTACTTCGACAACCGAGGCCTCGATGGCCTGGTGAACACGCTGGCCGCCACCCTGGGCGGCACGTCAGGGCGGGTGCGCAGGCTCGAGAACGGGTTCGTCCGCTCCTATGCGCTTTTGATGTTCTTTGGCGCGGCGCTGCTCGTGGGCGCGCTGCTTCTGGTGAGGCTATAGATGAGCACGTTTCCCTGGCTGACCGTCGCAGGCGCGATCCCGCTGGCGGG
>Ga0209648_10004592_pt1 | contig 11757 bp, 13 predicted proteins | sample GraSoi2013_115cm_FD_185830 | JGI IMG/M metagenome (GOLD analysis project Ga0209648, IMG submission 185830) | Grasslands soil microbial communities from the Angelo Coastal Reserve, California, USA - Sample 9_17_2013_115cm (SPAdes) (version 2) | ecosystem: Environmental > Terrestrial > Soil >...
TCGGCGGCGGTCTTGATCCCGTGATAATCCGCCAGACTCTCAGCCACAATCACCACCGCAGAGTTGATGGTGTCGCCAGGGGCCGCCGGAGGCCGCTCGAAGACCGCCAGCAGGGTTTCGGACTTGCTGCCTTGTGGGGTTCCAGCCGCGCCAGTCTCCGGCTTTTCGGCTTCCGGCGTTTCGGTTTCGCCTTCCGACTGCATCTCATCGGTGCGCTCCACCCACCCGAAGGTAGTCTTATAGGTGAAGCCGAAGCGCGGGCACTTGAGCATGCCCTCGGCGACCTGGCCGCACCTCTGCAAAGCGGCGGCGCGCTTAGTCGTGGACTTTGTTGGGAATTCCTGGCCGAGCGACAGCGGCACGGCTGCAAAAACCAAAATCAGCGGAAGCAGTTCGGCGCGCCTCATTCCTATCCCTGCCATGTTACAGAACGTGATCACATGCTGTGAGATGCGTTCAGGCAGTCTTTGCGACCGAGCGGTCCCCAATCAATTCAGGCGGCCTGGGCCATCTGCGGCTGCGCACAATGCGCACAGCGGCGAGCATCGATCGGAATCTCGCTCAGGCACTCGGAGCACTTCTTGGTAGTCGGATCAGCCGGCGCCGGGGCCTTCCTCATCCGCGCGATTAGCAGATTCACCGGTGTCACCACAAAGAAGTAAACCGCCGCAGCCACCAGAATGAATGCAATAGCCGCATTGATGAAGTCGCCCAGCGCAAAGATGCTGCCGTTTACCGTGAAGCTGATGGCCGAAAAGTCCGGCTTGCCCACGATGGCCGCGATCACGGGCGTCAGCAAGTCTTTGGTAAACGCACCGACCACCGAGGCAAAAGCCGCGCCGATTACGACGCCGACGGCCATGTCCACAACATTACCGCGAAGAATAAATTGCTTGAATCCGCTGAGCATCGGGAACCTCCGGAGCGGACACTGTAGTTCCAGGAAGGCCGTCAGGTCAAGGAGAGAAGAGGTTCACTCGTGGGCGGGGCGTCCGCGTCTCTCATTACCGCTCAAATCCGCATGGGCATCACAATATACCGGTACTTATAGTCTTCCCCTTCGGCAGGACGCAGTTGCCCTGCGGATTGGGAATCTTTCGGAGCCGGCGGTCTTGAGGAAGTCGATGATGTACTGGGCATTGAAGCCGATGGTGAGCGGTTCGCCGTTGTAGTCGGTTTCAATCGAGTCTTCGGATTCGCCGGTCTCGGCCGACGACGCTGAAAGTTTCAGTTCACCTTTCTCCAGCTTCAACCGCACCGCGCGCGAACGTTCATCGGCAAACTGCGCGACACGAGCGATCGCTGAACCCAAGTCTTCGCCATGCAGCAGGATACTCTTGCTGTTGTCTTTGGGCAGGACTGCTTCGAAATTCGGAAATTGCCCTGTGAGTTGGCGTGACGTGAGAAGCCGGGTACCGATGCGGAAGAATAACGTCGAATCATCTTTCGCGAACTCGATCGTCTCCACATCGCTGGGGGCAGCATCCACCAGCGTCCTCAGTTCGTCCATGGCTTTCTTGGGAACCAGTGTTTTCAGTTCTCCGGAAACGCCTTCAAACTTTTCGCCGCTGCGCTCCACGTGGGCCAAGCGATGCCCATCGGTGGCCACCATGGTGATGGATTCCGACTTCAGCACCATCAGCGCGCCATTCAGAGTGTAGCGGGATTCTTCGTTGGCGATGGCAAATCCGGTTCGCGCAATCATTGCCCGCAAAACTTGGGCGGGAATCTTTACTACGCCCGCGGTTGGGAACACCGGCAAGCTGGGGAAATTCGAGCGCGCCATCCCAACCATCTTGGTGTTGGACCGTCCGCAACGAATGCTGACCCAGTGATTTTCCAGCAGCTTTATTGTGATTTCGGCTTCAGGGAGCAGCTTGACGTAATCGTGCAGTTTGCGCGCGGGGATGGTGCACGAGCCTTCTTTTTTAACCTTCGCGTTACAGGATGTTCGCAGGCTCAGGTCGAGATCTGTAGCCGTCAATGAAAGCCGGTCGGCGCCGGCTTCAAATAAATAATTGGAAAGAATAGGAATCGTTGTCTTGCGTTCGACCACGCCCTGGGTATCCGAAAGTTCCTTAAGTAGTTCCGATCTGCTGACCGTAATTTCCATGGTGGCCGTTCCCGCTGCGGATGCGATCGCTTCAACCGGCATAGGACTGAGACCTCTGTCTTGTGGCGCTTACTTCTATTACTTCTTTATATCAAACCAGAAAACATAATAACCAGCAGTAGCAGTAGGGACGTAGGAAAAGTGGAAATTTAACTCAACTCCAGCCCTAGCATCAATTCCAGCCAATACCCTTCGTGTCCAAGTCAGTCCCGATTACCGTGCCAACCGCCCTACAACCTGGCTCAATAAAAAATTCCAAGCCATCTCTTTCACAGCTTCCACAATCGATCCACAGACCCCAGTGCGCAAAACCAGGCGTAAAGCCGCAAATCACGTCCCCAATCCACAGTTACGCGCCCAACTGCTCGGTCATTTTATTGAGCAGCCTGTTCAAATCCTTGTCGTTCTTCCGTGTCTCTTCAATCTTATCGACCGAGTGCAGCACGGTGGTGTGATGCTTGCCGCCGAACTGGCGCCCGATTTCTGGCAGCGAAGCTTCCGTCAGATGCTTGGACAAATACATGGCAATCTGCCGCGGATATACGATCGCGCGCGAATTGTTTTTAGCTTTGATCTCGATCAACCGGAGGCCAAATTGCTCGGCGACCGCTTTCTGGATAGATTCAATCGTGACCTTGCGCGCCTGAGAGTCGATGAAGTTCTTCAACACCTGCTGGGTGTAGGGCAGGGTAATCTCAGCGCCAATCAGAGAAGAATGCGCTACCAACCGGATCAGCGCTCCTTCCAACTCGCGTACATTCGATCTGATATTGGAAGCGATGAACAAGGCCACGTCCGTCGGCAGGGTGATGCGCTCCTGCTCAGACTTCTTCTGCAGGATGGCGACTTTCGTCTCCAAGTCGGGCGGCTGAATGTCAGCAATCAGGCCCCACTCAAATCGGCTCCGCAAGCGGTCCTCGATCTCAGCCAGCTCTTTCGGCGGACGGTCGCTGGCGATCACGATCTGTTTCATGGACTCGTGCAGCGCGTTGAAGGTATGGAAGAACTCTTCCTGAGTGCGCTCTTTTTGCGCCAGGAACTGAATATCGTCGATCAGCAGCACGTCCACGTTGCGGTACTTGTCGCGGAAGCTGGTCATCTTGTCGTAACGCAGCGAGTTGATCATTTCATTGGTGAACTTCTCGCTGGAGATGTAGCAGATTGCCGCCTGCGGTTGGAGCCGCTTGACCTCGTGACCAATGGCCTGCATCAGGTGGGTCTTGCCCATTCCGACCCCGCCGTAGAGGAAGAGCGGGTTGTAGGCCTTCGACGGACGCTGCGAAACCGCCTGGCAGGCGGCGTGGGCAAACTGATTGCCGCTGCCAATGACGAAAGCATCAAAGGTGTAGCGGGCATTCAACTGTGCGGCACCGTCCCAATCGAAGCGCGCCTGCGAAACGTGGAAGCTGGGAGCAGCCTGCGCGGGGGCCGAAAGCCCGCCGTCGTGCCGCACGGGAGTCGAAGCCGGATCATCGTCGGGAGTGACGAACTCTACGTCTCGATAATCCATATTGAGATTATCCAGTGCTTCCTGGATCAGGTCAGCATACTTGTCGCCGACGTGGCGGAACTCCACCGTGGGCACACGCACATACATGATCCCATTGCTGGAATGGCTATAGCGCGTGGGTTTCAGCCAGGTGTCGTAGGAATGGCGATTGATTTTCTTTTCGAGCGCATCCAGGATGCGCAGCCACGGATTTGCACTGAGTGTAGGAGTCGGTACGGACATAAAATATAAATGGGGCCGCGGCTGGGGCAGCGCCTGTATAAACCAGCTTTCGCAACAGAGTCGCTTCGTTCGTTTGCCAGCAGAGAAGCCTGATTCAAAAAGCTGGCGCGGACAAAATCAAATCAGCTTCAACAGAGCGTCATGCTAGCACAAAAAATTTCTCTTTGTGGAAATCTTTTCGGCGAAATTTCTGGACGCATTTCCATTTCAACCGCGCCAGAAAAAATCTGTCAAGTAGCGAATTCATAACTGTCGCGAGAGTAGTGCAAAACGGCTGTCAGCGATTAGCCGTTAGCTCTCAACTAAAAAACCAACTGCAACCGCGTCGCCTCTCCGTTACTTAACTTGCGCTTCCGCCTAACATCCTCGTCCAACAAGGCTGGCAACGTGGAAAGCAGCAAGATCTCCCATTATCGCATCATTGAGAAACTTGGTGGCGGCGGAATGGGTGTGGTGTACAAAGCGGAAGATACCCGCCTACATCGTTTTGTGGCGCTGAAATTTCTTCCTCCGGACACGGCACATGATCCCCAAAGTCTGGCGCGTTTTCAGCGCGAAGCCCGGGCCGCCTCGGCACTGAATCATCCCAACATCTGCACCATTCACGACGTCGGAGAGGAAGCAGGCCGGGCTTTCATCGCCATGGAATTCCTCGACGGCATCACCCTGCGGCATCTGATTGCCGGAAAGCCACTCGAGACTGATCGCGTGCTTTCGTTGACCCTCGAGATCACGGATGGGCTCGATGCGGCCCATAGCGAGGGCATTGTTCATCGCGACATCAAGCCCGCAAACATCTTCGTCACCAAGCGAGGACACGCCAAGGTTCTTGATTTCGGACTGGCAAAGGTTACCGTCCGTTCCTCAGACGCTGCCGCTGGCGAAGAACTGGAAGTGACCATGGACGATCCGCAACTCACCAGTCCGGGCACGGCTCTGGGGACCGTAGCCTACATGTCGCCCGAGCAGGCGCTGGGCAAACCGCTGGATGCACGGACAGATCTTTTTTCTCTGGGCATCGTGCTTTACGAAATGGCGACCGGGAAGCAAGCCTTCATGGGGAACACCTCAGCCGCCATCTTCGATGCCATCTTGCATAGCGTTCCGCCTGCCGCCGGACGCGTGAATCCCGCGCTCCCACCCGAACTGGACCACATCATCAGCAAGTTGCTGGAGAAAGATGTCGATCTGCGCTACCAGACCGCAGGCGATTTACGCGCTGATCTCAAGCGACTGCACCGCGAAGAGGGGCCCTGTGAAAAGATCAAGCAGGCCTGTTTAGACGCCGGGTTTGTGTTCCGTGGAGCGAAAGCTGGTAACGGCTTTGCCACCGACTGCACAATTCCCATCATTCAGGGCACGCCCCAGCCGGCTACCGCCACCATTCCTCTGCCCCACATCGCCCCCCGGATCGTGACCGCTTGCAAGATCAGGAATCCGAAGTTCGGGCAGCCAGTGCAGGGTGGCGGGGCCAACTCTGCATCAACTCCAGCCAATTGACCGAAAGGCAGTGGCCAGTGGCCAGTGCTGGTTTCTCTGAGTGCAGCCCACTGGGCCACCGACCACTACCCACAGGGGTCTCGGTTTACCTCCTGCCCAACGTCATTTATACTTTCCATTCACCAATCGCAGCTTCGAAACCAGTTGCTGACATCAGGAGCGCAGGACTTTTCATGCCGAAACGCACATTCCAGCCGAACCGTCGTCACCGCTCAAAGACGCACGGCTTTCGCACCCGTATGAAGACCAAGAGCGGACGCGCGGTCATCTCCCGGCGCCGGGCCAAGGGCCGCAAGCGAGTTTCCGTGAAACCCGGCTTTCGTGAATAAATCCGGCTTCAGGTTCAGGGGTTAGGCTTTTGGTTTGAGGCTTCGGGAAATATCCGGATTGGAAAATAAACCGCCCGAAGCCCAGGGCCTGAAACCTAGAGCCCGAAGCCCAGAGCCCGACTTTGACCGCTCCGCAAAAGCCGAAGAGCAAGTTTCCCAAGCAACGGCGCCTTTTGCGCCATGCGGATTTTGAGCGGGTTTACAAGCAAGGCCGGCGCCATTTTGCGGCGCACATGACAGTTTTTTATTTACGGCGCAGCCTGGACGGAGGCGACGGAAGGCAAGGTCTTCGCGTCGGCTTTACTGTTGGTCGAGTGTTGGGTGGATCGGTACAACGCAACCGGATGAAGCGCCGCCTTCGCGAGGCGGTGCGGCTGAGCGGCTTTCCGCCTGAGGTATCGGCGGACGTTGTCATTAATCCCAAACGGTCGCTGCTGGCTGCCGATTTTGCCGAAGTGCGGGACCAAGTGGCCCGGGCTTTTCAGGTGATCAAAAAGGCCTCCAAATCCGTACAGACAGATATAGCGCATCTAGATATCTTATGACTCGGTTTTTCAAGACGTTGCTTTTGACCCTGCTGCGCGGATACAAGACGATGCTGTCGCCGTTCTTCCCCCCGGCCTGCCGGTATGTGCCGACTTGTTCCGACTACGCGGTTGAGGCCGTTGAACGCTACGGAGCGCTTCGGGGATTGGCTATGGCGATGTGGCGACTGCTGAGGTGTCATCCCTTTGTGCGCGGAGGATATGATCCGGTGCCGTGGAACGAAGTTGGAAATGATCCTGGCAACAGCGGAGGTTCGCTCCGACAAACAGCCGGGGACGGCTGTACCCACGTGACCCAATAACTTAAAATGCCCGAATACAAAAGCCCGCAATCCGAACCCGGCACCGAGCGGAATCTGCTGCTTGGGTTGCTGATGATGGCAGTCGTCATCTTCGGCTCCCAGTTCTTCATGAGGAAGTACATGCCGCAGCAGCCGGCCAGCACGGCGCACCCTGCCGCGCCTGCTGCCAACGTCGCTGCGGGCGAATCGCAAGCTGCGGCGGCCAAAGAGCCGCAGCAACTGGCGGCTCCATCCAAACAAGCGACGACCGAATCCGAAACGGTGGTCGAGAACAGCCTCTACCGCATCACCTTCACCAATCGTGGCGCCCAGGTGAAGCACTGGGTGCTGAAGAAATTTCAGGACGACCTGGGCCAGCCGCTTGACCTGGTCAACTCATCTGCGTCTGCCCGCTATGGATATCCGCTTTCGCTGTGGACTTACGACCAGGCATTGCGCGACAAGCTGAATTCGGTGTTGTACATGCCGAGCATAAGCAATCCAGTGGTTAGCGCTCCGGCGGCTTTATCGTTCGAGTATTCCGATTCCGGGCTTACCCTGCGCAAGACCTTCCACTTTGACCAGAGCTACGTTGTCAGCCTCGATATCGCGGTTCTTCAAAACGACGCCCCGCTTTACGCATTTCCCGCTTGGCCATCAGGCTTCGGCGATCAGACGACGCTTCCTGCGTACGCTGCCAGCCAATTCGAATATCAGTTCAATAGCGAGACCGAGCACCTGGCGCCGAAGAAAGTCCCTGGCGGCGACACCCGGCACGGTTCCTTTAACTGGGCTGGGATAAGCGGATCGTACTTCGGCGCGATTTTTATTCCCGACAATCCTGACAACCTGAACGTCGTAACCCTGCACAACGCGATCGAAGTCGTCACTGACTCGAGCAAGCCGAACGAAACCAAGCCCGCAGACGTGCTGGGACTCGCAGTGGGCCGACCCGGGGAAACCACCGAGCGGCTGTTCGTCGGACCTAAATCCCTCGCCGCCGCCGAATCCGTACCGGTGCCCACAATCGTCGGCGCGGAGAAAGACCTTCGCGCCGTGGTGAACTTCGGCTCCCTGGGCCTGATCGCGCGGCCATTGTTCGCGTGGCGCTTTATTGGGCTGCGCTGGATTTACGGTTACGTTCACAACTGGGGCTGGTCCATCGTTTTGCAGACCATTCTGATCACCATCATCCTTCTGCCGCTGCGCATTTTCCAGATGAAGTCGGCGCTCAAAATGCAAAAGGCGGCGCCGCAGATCAAGACCATCCAGGAAAAATATAAGAAGTACAGCATGCGTGATCCGCGCAAAGCGGACATGAACAAGGAAATCGCCGACCTGTACAAGCGCGAGGGCGTGAACCCGATTAGCGGATGTATCCCGCTGCTAGTACAGCTGCCGTTTCTTTGGGCCTATTACCGCATGTTGAGCACCGCGATTGACCTGCGCCAGGCGCACTGGCTTTGGATCCACGATCTGTCGGCGGCCGAGCCCTTTCCCTTTCTGCTTCCGATCATCATGGTAGTCAGCATGTTCCTGATGCAGAAAATGACGCCGCAGGCGGGCATGGATCCGGCGCAGCAGCGAATGATGACGGTCATGATGCCGCTGATGATGGGTTTCATCTTTTTCAAACTCGCCGCCGGACTGAACCTCTATTACGCGGAAAGCAACTTGATTATGATTGTCCAGCAAGCCATCATGAATCGCACCAGCCTGGGCCGAGACATGAAAGAACTGGCGGCGAAAAGGGCGAGGAAGAAAGATAAATAACTGTCAGCCATCAGCTGTCAGCTATCGGCCTTGGACGGTGAAGACAAGAGTTTTTAGTGTTCCGATTTCTGAATCAAGCAAGAGCATCAGGGAATTGCCAAAGCAGCCTGACGCCAAGAAATTTTCCTGACGGCTGACAGCTATGAACAAAATCGAATCCGCAAACCAGCTCAATACCTTCCTCGGCGGAGTGGTCAAGCTCGCCGGGCTCAAGCTCAAATACCGCATCACCGTTGACCCGCCGCTAGGCGAGGACCGCGATTGGGAACGGCCGGAGATTCTGGTTGAGTTCGCCGGTCCCGATTCGGCCCTGCTGCTCGAACGCGGCGCCGAATTGCTGCGGGCAATGGAATTGCTAGCTATGGAAATGCTCCACCTGCCCGGCAACGAGCACGAGAAGATCAACTTTGATTGCATGGGGCACAGAAAAGGGCGGCTCGAAGAGCTGCGATTGTCCGCGACCGTCGCCGCGGAGAAAGTCCGCCACAGCGGCGTCCCCTACGAATTTGCGCCAATGTCATCTCGTGAGCGCCGCATCGTGCACCTGGCGTTGCGCGATGAGCAGGACCTGCGCACCGAAAGTTCAGGAGAAGGATTGCGGCGGTCAGTAGTGCTTTATCCGAAGGACTACAAGTCCGCGCCGCAGCCCGAGTTCCGACGCCGAAGGTAGTTGCGACCGCTGTCCCGTAGGGACGCCCGATAATAGCCCACCGCTTGAGCGGTGGGAAAGCGTGCGAGGCCGAGTTCCTCGTGCCGTAGGCACGGTTGAAATACAAACCGAGTGGTAGCAAACCGGGCGTCCCTCCGGAATTTCGGCTTCGCATTCGCCGCATACCCAGCGTTGAAACGCTGGGCTATTGTCGGTCGTCCCTGCGGGACTGATAATCTCGGGCTCGATGCCTAGCGCCGTATTCGTCCCAACAAATACAACACCACCGACAACACCACACTCACCATAATCGAAGTCGCCAGCGGAAAATAAAACGTCGTATGCTTTCCGCGATAGAAGATGTCGCCTGGTAGCCGGCCCAGCGGAAGGTTGGTCTTGCCCAGGAGCATCAACACCACTCCGGCGGCGGCAATTAATCCGCCAATGAAGACGAGTGTCTTCCCGAGGTCGGTCACATCCTAGATTCTAGAAGAGAAAAGCCCTCGCCTGAGCGAGGGCCTTGATTTTTTGTGTGGGGCGGGCGCCTCGCCCGCCCGGTTTACTTCTTTTCAGCGGCCGCTTTTTCCGCGGGCTTGCCGTATTTGCGCCGGAAGCGCTCCACGCGGCCGGCAGTATCCATCAGTTTCTGCTTGCCGGTGAAAAACGGGTGGCAATTCGAGCAGATTTCCACGTGGATGTCTCCCCGGTGGGTCGAGCGGGTAGTGAACGCGTTGCCGCACGCGCATTGCACTCGGATTTCGTTGTATGCAGGATGAATGGCTGCCTTCATAGGATCTCCAGATTCATTGCGAATCATTTGATTCTAAAGGATAGGCGAAGGATTCAGCAAACGGGCGTGGGGACAGCCGTCCCCGGCTGTTCCGCGGGCCGCAGGCCTCGGTCCCGTTTTCAGTTGTTGCTGCAAGAAGAGATCAAAAGCAATCCGAGCTGCGCTCGACGGACAGCCGGGGACGGCTGTCCCCACCTGCCCAGGATCCTTCGCCTAAAACTGCCACGCCCAAACAAAAAATGGCAGGGCCGACCCCCTGCCATTCCTTTAATTTCTGACTCGAACCTATTACTTGCCGCGGTTTACGGCCTTGCGCAGTTCTGCTCCAGCCGAAAACTTCGCTACCCGGCGAGCAGGAATCTTAATCGTTGCCCCGGTCTGCGGATTGCGTCCGTTGCGCGCTTTCCGCTGCGAAATGGAGAACGTCCCAAACCCGATCAGTGCGACGCGATCTCCTTTTTTCAGTGCGCTGGTAATGCTCTCTACGCTAGTGTCAATGGCGCTGGCGGCCTGAGTCTTACTGATGCCGGCGCCGGCAGCGATGCGATCAATCAGATCTGCTTTATTCATCAATAGCTCCTGGCGGGTCTCGTCTTGTTTCGGCGATTGCCTGCTTGGGGGATTCACCCTCGCCGAACGGGAAACCCAACGCCAGCTATTTAGCTCCCGCGTTTCGCGATTGTCAACTGTGGAAATCCGCGCCAGATGCCGGATTCGGCACCCCTTCAGCCGGGACGGCGCGACTGGCGCTGGAAGTCAAAAAGCGATTCACCACAGAGACACCGAGGCACAGAGAAAGTTGATTGCAGAGAAGGAGTTCCGATGGCCCCCGATCGAATAATACGAAGCGCCTTAGTGCGTTCTTCTACGACTCTGTGTCTCTGCGGTGAAAAAGAGTTTCCCCCGGGTTCTCCACAGGCAGGTCTTTCCCTTCACAGGATGTACACAGCGCAGCCGTCGTGATCACTTGCGCGAATCCGCTCGGCAGTGCAAATTGGAAGTAGAAGAATTTATGAAGACTGCCGCTGAAGTTTGCCCCGTGTGTGCTGGAAGTGGATGGAAGTCTGCTGGAGCCGAGCACCGCGTAGCCCGCTGCGAGTGCCGATTGAAGCTCCGGGGAGAGACCCTGCTCTCCGCCGCCAGAATCCCTAAGCGCTACGAACATTGTGAACTATCCAACTTTGAATTCGACGGTCCCCACCGCAACCTGGCGGCCGCGCGCCTGGCGGCCTGCAAGTTTGTTGAAGAGTATCCTCTCGACAATACGGGCCTGCTCCTGATCGGCAGCATCGGCACCGGGAAGACTCATCTTGCAGTTGGAATCATCAAGGAGTTGGTCGTCAGCAAGGGGATTCCGTGCCTCTTCTATGACTATCGTGAGCTGCTGAAGCAAATCCAGAATTCCTATAACGATTCCGTGAAGGCGACCGAACTAGAAGTGCTTCGTCCAGTGTTTGAGGCAGAGGTGTTGGTGCTCGATGAACTGGGAGCCGTGAAGCCAACAGAATGGGTTTGGGACACGGTCAGCCTGATCCTGAACAGCCGCTACAACGACAACCGCACCACGATTATCACGACGAACTATCCGGACGACGCCGCGCGAGACTCGAATGGAAGTTCCGAATTCGCCCGCGCCCAACGCGCCGCCCGCAGTGAGACTCTCGGCGATCGCATCGGAGACCGCATGCGCTCCCGGCTGCACGAAATGTGCAGAATTGTCAAAATGGAAGGACAGGACTTTCGGCAGACGCTTAAGAGCGCCAGCTTCCGATAGACCCTGTGAGCTGGATTCCGACCGCCTCTAGAATCCTCCAGGTATATTCGTAAGGCCGCACGAGGTTTTGAGTGCCGGAGGGACGACCGATAGTAGTCCAGCGTTTCAACGCTGGGTTTTGGGGCGAGGATGACCCGCGTCCCGTGAGGACGCTTGGTTTGCTACTGATTGTCGGTGTTTCAATCGTGCCCACGGCACGTTGCGCTCTCGTCCTCTCCCCACCGCTGAAGCGGTGGGATATTATCGAGTGTCCCTCCGGGACAAGCGACCA
>Ga0209648_10004594_pt1 | contig 11753 bp, 9 predicted proteins | sample GraSoi2013_115cm_FD_185830 | JGI IMG/M metagenome (GOLD analysis project Ga0209648, IMG submission 185830) | Grasslands soil microbial communities from the Angelo Coastal Reserve, California, USA - Sample 9_17_2013_115cm (SPAdes) (version 2) | ecosystem: Environmental > Terrestrial > Soil >...
CTTGCACGTCTTGAAACCGTTCCTGCAGGTGGGGTAGATGGCCACCAGGCTCCAATCGAAGACCAACTGGCTGCGCTGGCTCACGCCTGGTCTCGAGATCAAGCGCTGGCTGCTGCTGCTCATGGTCTCCGAGCTCGTGGTCGTGCTTGGCTTCGCCTACTTCCTCAAAGCCTTTTACGAGACAGCCACCCTGCCGTCTCAGTTCTTCTACATAACCCTGCAGTTCTGGCCCCACTGGGCACGCGCGATTATCTTCGGGACTCTCGGCCTGGGTCTGCTGCTCTTCAGCTACGTGAAGCTGACGCAATCAGTCCTCGGTCCGTTCCTGCCCGGCAACAGCACGAGCAGCATCGTCGATGTGATTCACGCCTTCCGGTTGAAGGGCCGCGGTCCGCGCATCGTCGCCATCGGTGGCGGCACAGGGCTGAGCTCATTGCTCCGCGGCCTCAAGACCTATACATCGAACCTTTCGGTCATCGTCACGGTGGCGGACGACGGCGGCTCATCGGGCAGGCTCCGCGACGAGTACCGCATTCTCCCGCCCGGGGACTTCCGGCAATGCCTCATCGCGTTGGCCGACGCGGAGCCGCTGATGAAGCAGCTGTTCGACCATCGGTTCAAAGAGGGATCCCTCGACGGTCATTCCTTCGGAAACCTCTTCATCATGGCCATGGCTGACGTCACGGGAAATTTCGAGCACGCCCTGCGCGAGTCGGGCAAGGTGCTCGCGGTCAAAGGCACGATCGTGCCCTCGACCCTCCAGGACGTCACGCTTGTGGCGTCGATCAACGGACGATCCGTCGAGGGTGAGTCCAAGATCCCAATGCAGAACGCTCCCATCACTCAGGTTTTCTTGAAACCAGACGGAGCCCAGGTGAACCCGGAGGCCGCACAGGCGATCCTCAACGCCGAGCTGGTCGTCATCGGCCCAGGCTCGCTCTACACCTCCATCCTCCCGAACCTGCTGGTGGAAGGAATGGTCGAGGCGATCAAGGCGTCACCGGCGCTCAAGGTGCTGATCTGCAACTTGGCATCGCAGAGGGGCGAGACCGATGGCTACTGCGTCGACGATTACCTGCGGGTGATCCGCGAGCACGTCGGCTCGAACATTTTCGACTTCGTGCTCGTCAACTCAAACCATGCGCACATGCCAACCGGCGGGCAGTCACAGGTCGTCTTCAGGTCGGAGGACGCAGACCTTCACCCCGAGGTGCGATTCATCCCTGCCGACGTCGTCAACGTTCGCCTCCCGTCGCACCACGACCCCGACAAGCTGGCCCGCGCGATCATGCTGAGGGTCTGGCAGGCCTAGCTTTCGTCCGCCACCGGCTCACGGCCTCGACTATGAACGCGGCCACGGCCACGTAGAGCAGGCCGTCGAGAACGTCGACGACGTAGTGCTCGCCGAGATAGACGATGCTCAGCGCGACGGCCAGGGTCCAGGCGATGAGTCCCACGGAAAGCCATCGATACCTACGCCACGCGTAGAGCGCGGCCAGCGCCGGAAACGCGGCGTGGAGCGATGGGAAGGCCGCGAACTTGTTCGGGTTGAGGTGTGAGTACAGGGGCGAAACCCAGTAGTTCGGGCCCCACAGCTTGTCGACCGTCTCGTTGAGAACCTTGTGCACTGTTTCCTCTCCGCCGGCCACGCTGGCCTGGAACTGGTACCAGGGCGGCGCCGAAGGCCAGAACAGGTACGTGATGAAGGCGAGCATGGCCATCAGAAGAAGGGCGGCGATGAACCGCCGGTAATGGTCCCTGCTGCGAACCCAGAAGAAGAAGCCGACCACGATCGGCAGCGGAAAGTGCATGAAGTAGAAGAACATCGCCACGACGTCCTGGGGGCTGACGACGTCGGACTTGTAGAACGCGTGCTGCAGGGTGATGGTTGGCAGCGTCCCCACGAACAAAAGGCGCTCCAGGCCGGAGAGGTCGTGAGGCGCGACGCCCGTCTGTCCCGCGTACCCGCGCATGGCCTCGTAAGCGAAGAACAGAACCAGGAATGGAGCCCAGTCGACGATAAAAGACCGGCCCCGACCCAGCGCGACTGCGATCACAAGCAGTGCGAGCACGACCCACTCGGGCTCGATCGAGATCCCGCGCCACAACATGACTCCGAAGATCAGCGCCAGGTAAATGACGCTGCCGACAACGATCAGTCGCGGCCGGCGGGCTTGCACCCGCTCTGCATCAACTGGCGCGGACAACCGCTACCGCAGCAATCTCGACAGTCACTGAAAATGGCAAAGCATTGGTGCCGAGGGCAACCCGCGTGTGCCTGCCGGCCTCGCCGAGCACCTCGACGATCAGATCCGACGCGCCATTGATCACCTTCGGCTGGTCGCCGAAGTCATCGGTTGAAAGTACAAAACCTGTGAGCTGCATGACTTGCTCGACATTGTCGAGCCCGGCGGCAGCCTCCATCTGGGCCAGCAGGTTGAGCGCGCACACGCGCGCCGCGGCCGTGGCCTGCTCGACGCTCACCTCATCCGGGCAGCGTCCTGTCAACCGCTTCCCGCCTTCCGAGGAAACCTGTCCCGCGATGTACAGCAATGACCTTCCCTCCCCCACCGGCACCAACCGGGTGGGGACGTACGAAGCCACCGCGGCGGGCGGGGCGGGCAGCTGGAGCCCGAGCTCACGAAGGCGGGCGTGCGGCGATGTCACGAAACGCGAGTCTACCTACGGCTGCCGCGGAAGTGCGAGATCGCGGCGAGGAGGAGCACCAGCAGCGCCACCGCTCCGACTGCGATGTATGGGGTCTGGGACGAGGACAGGACGCCCAGGAAGTCGAACAGACCACCGCGGTTTGTGCGCCCGTCCCGTGCCCCGCTGGCCGTGGGCGTGCCCGTTGTGAATGGGCCCTGTGGTGATGCTCCCGTGTCGTGGTATGCCCACAGCGCGGGCGTGTGATCAGAAGCGCGGAACGTGGCCACGTAGAGGAACGGCGCCTCGTCGTTGGAGACCGCGAGCGCAGTGACCGACGGGAGGGGCGGGACCAGCGAGCTGAAATGCTGGCCCTTGTCCCGAGTCGACCACAGGCCGCCTGCGCGCGATCCGCCCCCATCGCTTCCGACATAGAAGCGGTCGTAGTGATCGGTGATGAAGGCGACCTGCGTGTAATCAGTCGAAGGGAGGAGGTCGCCGCCGCTGAGCGGCGTCCAGGTCGCGCCGTTGTCGGCGGAAGAGAACAGGCCGGCATTCGTGCCCGCGACCAGGGGCCTCACATTTCCCGTTGGAGGCAACGGTCCCGCGACGAGCCGTGACACCACGGTGCCGCTGATGGCGGGCGTCACCGGGGTCCAGGTGGCGCCGGCGTCCGTGCTGTCGTAAAGCGGAGGGCCGGCCGCGGCGGAAGACGAGTCGCTGCCGGCCATAAGGTGGACAGGACTGTGTACCGCCGCCACGGCGAGCGCGTCGATGCTCGTGTTGGCCAAACCCGATTGTGACCACGCGGTTCCATCGGCGCTCAGATAGATCCCGTTGTCCGTGCCGGCGGCGACGAGCGTGAGCGCGAACCCGAACACGCGAACGTCGCGCCCATCAAGGCCGGTCACGACGCTCCACTTGGCACCCGCATCAGAGCTGATCAACGCACCGCCTCCTCGAGTGCCTGCCATGACCTGACCTGGCGTGAACGGGTCGAACGCAATCGTCGTGATCGCGACGCGTCCCGTGTGCACGGTGGTCCACGTCGAACCGCCGTCTGTCGATCTCAAAAGGGAACCCTGCCCGGTCCCGGCGAGGACTGCTTGATTATTCGCGGGATCGACCGCGAGCGCGAACAATGGTGACGATCCTTGCTTTGGTAGCGAAGGCAGCGCCACCCACGTGGAATCGGGAATCGTGGCGGCGACGGCGCCGGCACAAACGACGAGACTCCCGAACATTGCCACCAGCGTCGCGGCAAGACGTCGGCTGGAAAGCGACACGAGCCTGCCGATTATCACTCAAGGCGCAGCGCGACGATTTGGACCAGACGCGGAGCTAGGGCGTCGATCTCTACAATCCATGCGTGCTGGCTCGTGCCGGGGCCTGGCTTGACCGGGCCGCATTCAATCCGCAATCGCTTCCGGATGACCTGACCTTCGGGATCGCGTTGGCTCCGCCCGTGGTCGCTGGTCTGATCATCTTCAAGCTCCCCGCAGTCGAGATGCTGACCATCGCGTTCGCGTTCGGCATCAGCGGCCACATCCTTGCGCTCCTGCTGTGGCGCCGCCATATGCCCCGTCCTCAGGCCAGCCCGCTGCTCGCGGCTGTGATCGGGGTCGCGCTCGTAGGTGCGGGGTCGCGGCTCGCTGCATCGATCGCGATCGCGGCTCTGGCCGTGACGCTGGAGCTGGTGCGCGCTCGCTACGTGCCCGCGATCCGCGCGCAAACCGGGCTCTTCGCTTACGCGATTGTCGCGATGGTGACCAGGGGAGCCCCATTCATGTACGCCAACACCGTCACCGGCAAGGCGGCCTCCGACCCGATCTGGATCTGGCATCAGTATTTCGGGCCGCAGGCGGCGCTCGTCTTCATCAATCCGACCACTCTGTATGTGGGCAACGTGCCGGGCCCCGTTTTCACCACGTCGCTGCTGGCGGTCGCGATCGCGATCGCGTGGCTGGCATATGCGCGGCGGCTGAGCCTGGTCGTCTTGGCCACCTTCCTGCTCGGGGCCCTGGTGCCCATTTATCTCTACCACTGGGATGCGCTGTTCCAGCTCGACAGCGGGCCGACCTGGTTCGCGGCCGGCCTGCTGCTCGCCGATCGCCGCACGCTGCCGGACTCGTGGGCGATGCGGCCCCTGCTCGGCTTTGCCGCCGGCCTGCTCGGCGTAGGACTCAGGGTGCGGGGCTACGGAATCGAGGCTGCATTCTTCGTTGTCGCCGGGATCCAGGCCGCTTCCGCCGCGGTCGCGGTGATCAATTGGGGTGCGTCACTGTTGCGTGAGCGGTGGCAACGCAACCGCCGCTTGCGGCAGCGGGAGGCGCAGCTTCGCGTCGTCAAGAGCATCCCGCGGGCAAGCTAGGGCGGCTCTAGGCGAGCTTGACCACGGCCTCATCGAGGCCGAGCGCGGCCGCAATCGAATTCGCCGCGGCGCGAGCACCCTTGAGGGTGGATGGCGACAGCTTGCGAAACGGATCCACGGTCACTGTGAGCGTTCGCTTGGCGACCGCATGAGTCCAGGTCGCGACCACGCGGCCGTCCACCAGCACGATCGCTGAGATCCACCCGGCCGTGCGGCTGACGCGTGCCCGGTGTTCGGATGCGAAGAGATGGTCGCGGTTGGTGTGGCCCATCAGATAAGGATCGAAGCTGGGCAGGAGCCGCACTGACGCGTCGCTCGTTGCAGTCGCGACGTCATTCAGGTCGGCGGCCAGCAAATCCGCGCGCCGGCCTTCGATGGAAACCGGCACGAGCTCGTCGGCCAGACCTGCCCAGGCGGCGTTGCCGATTCCGGACCAGGTCCCAAACCAGCAGGCAAAGTCATTCTTGGTCGCGGGGCCATACGCGCGCAGATATCGGCGAGCGACTTCGACCAACGCGGCGTCAGGCTCGAGATCTCGCCAGGTGCCCAGCCATTGACGCGGCCGCACGAACGTCACGCTCTGGCCTCGGCTGGGGCCAAAACACAGGAGGCCGCTGCGCGCCACGGGCTTGAGGATGCCGCCCCATCCGGATTTGAGCACGGCCTGGATGCGTTCCGAGCGGTTCTTCCCCACTCGAGCGATCAATTCGTCGCGGGTGAGCGCCTGCCCGTCGAGCGCCTGTCCGATGGCGTCGATAAGTTCCCTGAACTCGGACTCATTCATCTGCACGTAGTTGAGCCAGGCATTGCGTGTCCGCACCCAGTGCGTGTGCATCGCCGCAGCGAAGAGCGGCAGATCTTCGGCAGGGAGCAGATGCAGCGTGCCGCGCATGAGCCACGTCTTGACGAGCCTCTTGTCTTTCCAGAGCGCTGCCCTCACGTCTTCGACCCTACAGTCGGCGCGGACCGCGACCTGCAGCTCGGCCGCCGACATGACCTGGGCCTGCACGCCTCCGATATCGCCTACGACACGAGCCAGATCTTGCTCGGGCGCGCGCTTCGTCAGGTGATGGCGCGCCATGCGAAACGCATGCACCTGCGGCCAGGTGAGCTCCGCCTCGACCTGCAGTCTGACCTTCAACTCACGGCAATTTTCTAGTACATGAACAGGGTCACGTTCTTCCGCTCAAACGCCACGATACCGTCGGCGCCGACAACGAACAGGTCGACCGGGGCAAACCCTCGGGTTTGCGGGAATGCTGGATCAAGGACGCCGATGGCGAGGTGCGAACCGCCGGGCTCGGCAAACGAGTCCCAATACTTGAGGCTGTTGTCGGGGCAGGTCCAGACCGTCTGCCCGTCGCTCCAGTTGACGATGCTCGGCGGCGCACCGAAACTCCCGGCGGCGACAGCGAGTGTCCCATCCCAAGAGAAGGCGAACACTGTGCCGTCGAGCTTGGCGAGCGCAGCACCGCCGGCCCCGTAAATAGTGGTCTGGCCCGAGCCGTCTGCGAGCGCGATGTATCTGCCGTCGTGCGAAGCCGCGATCCAGCCCCCGCCGCCACCGGTCCATACCTTCCTGCCAGTGGACAGTTGGATCACCCAGATTTGGACTACCCCCACGCCCCCTGGGGGAGCCTGATAGACGACGGCACGGTCGCCGGGAGGGCTGCACGCGGCCACCACAGGGCCGCCCCCTTGGAGGTTGGCGGGCGCAAACGTACCGATCTGTGTGACGTTTGTCTCGGCCTGCCCAACGGCACCCGTTTGCAACATTCCGGGCCCGCTCTCATCCCTCGAGCCAGTTCGCACCACATCGCAGAAATGCACGCCGTCGTCAGCCCAGAAGACACCTTGGTTTTTCGGGTCATAAGTCGCGACGACCTGGCCAGTGCGGTCACGAATGTCACCCATCGTGGTGTAGAGCGAACCTTGCGCGTTGCCCACGCCGCCGTTGGTGACCCCTCGGCCTACACGACCGTCGATCTTGCCATCCCATGTCGTGCCGTCGAGCTGGTCGAAGTTCACCGGGTCGTGGTAAAGGATCACGGGCGTGTCGTTGGACACGTTGAGAGGTCGGCTCATCGGAGTCGGAGACGAGGCCGGCACGGGAGGTGCATGCCGCGCAGGGCCGATCCCGGTACGAACGTATGCGAAGGTGGCGATCACCAGCGCCGCGATGACAACCGCCGCGACCCCGGCGGCGAGCTGCGTGCGGCCATCGCGATGCATGTTCCGCGCCGCCAGCGCGCCTCGAACGAGCCGCTCGCGTGAGTCGGCCAGGTTGCCGAGCTTCGATTGCTGATTGGCGAACGCCTCCTGAATCTCGGGGCGCATGTCGTCCATCTAGATTTCCTCCTCGAGGAGACTTGGGCGCAAACGGTGACAGGCGCGATAGATCCGTCCCTTCGCCGCCGCCGCCGAGATGCCGAGGGCGGTGGCGACCTCTTCAATCGGGAGGTCGAGGTAGAAATGCAGGAAGAGTGCCTGGCGATCGCGGTCCGGCAGGAGCGATAGGGCCCGCATCAGGTCAATGCTTTCGACCGAAGGCTCGCGGTAAAGGTCCGGCGGGACAATGGGCTTCGTCCTGACGAGACGGAACCAACGGGTACGGCGTACGTTGCGGCACTGGTTGACGACTATGGCCAGGAACCAGGGGCGCATAGGCATGCCCGATCGCAGCTGGCCCAGCTTTCGCCAGGCCCGCGTGATGGCCTCCTGGGTGGCATCCTCGGCCTCCATCCGGTCGCCGAGCATCGAGTAAGCCAGCCGGATCGCGGGTTCCACGAGCGGGCCGATCAGGGCCTCGAACGCTTCCTCGTCCCCGCCCAGCGCATCCTCACGGATCGATCCGCCTCGGTCGGCGGTCACGACCTGGGCCACACTGATGAAGACACGGCCGAGGCTGGTTTGGTTACACCTCAGTCGAAGAGCTTGCGGCCGCGAGTGACGAACTGGTCGCGTCGCGGTCCCGTGCCGACGAGCTCGATCGGCGCGCCGATGAGCTCGCCGATTCGCTCCACGTAGTCGCGGCAGGCCTGCGGCAGGTCGTCCCAGCAGCGGGCGGCGCCAATCTCCTGCTGCCAACCGGGCATCGATTCGTAGGCCGGCTCGCAGTGCTTGTAATGCGAGATGTTCGCCAGGGGGTAGTCGAAGCGCTTGCCTCGGAAGTTGTAGCCGGTGCAGATCTTCAAGAGCGGCTGGTCGTCGAGGATGTCGAGACGCATGAGCGCCGCGCACCCGACGCCGTTCAATTTGACGGCGTAGCGGGCGACGGCGGCGTCGAACCACCCGATCCGGCGCGCCCTACCCGTCACCGTGCCGAACTCGTGGCCGCGCTCGCGGATCTGGTCGCCGACCTCGTCCAGCAGCTCGGACGGAAAGGGCCCGTAGCCCACCCGCGACGTATATGCCTTGAAGACTCCGATCGTGAGATCGACCTTCGTCGGCGGTATGCCGCTGCCCGTCAGCGCCCCGCCGGCCGTCGGATTCGAGCTGGTGACGTAGGGGTAGGTGCCGAAGTCCAGGTCTAGCATCGTCGCCTGGGCCCCCTCGAGCAGGATGTTGGCGCCGGCATCCAGGGCCTCCTGGATGAGCGGGAAGGTGTCCTTGATGAAAGGGTCCAGCTCTTTCGCGTAACCCATGTACTCGGCCAGCATGCTTTCCCAGTCGAGGGCGTCCTTTCCGTAGAGCTTCGTGAGGACCGGATTCTTGACCTGGCCGACCACGAAGGCGAGCTTCTTGCGCATGAAGGCTTCCTTCTGCAGGTCTCCGATGCGGAAGCCGATGCGGCGGACCTTGTCCGAGTAGGCCGGGCCGATGCCGCGCCACGTGGTCCCGAGGCGGTCGTCGCCGCGCGACTCCTCCTCGAGCTGGTCGAAGAGGGGGTGGTAGCGCATCACCATGTGCGCGCGCTCGCTGACGAACAGCTTCTTCGGTTCGATCCCTCGTTCGCGGAGCTGTGAGATTTCGCGCAGCAGCACGATGGGATCGACGACCACGCCGTTGCCGATGACACAAGTGCAGTGGGGGTAGAGGATCCCCGACGGCATGAGCTGAAACTTGAACTCGCCGTGCTCTGTGACCACCGTGTGGCCGGCGTTGTTGCCGCCCTGCGTGCGGATGACCATCTGGGCTTTGGACGCGAGGTAGTCGATGACCTTGCCTTTGCCCTCGTCGCCCCACTGGCCTCCCACCAGGATGATGACCATGGCTACTCGGTGCCGGGCTCGGGCCGCCGCGTCTCCAGGTTGTAGAACCGCGTGTGGTCGCGGCGGAACTTGAGCTCGATCATGCCGGTCGGGCCGTTGCGGTGCTTGGACACGATCACCTCGGCGATGCCGGGGCGCTCGTCGGATTTGTAGTACTCGGGCCGGAAAAGGAACATGACGAGGTCAGAGTCCTGCTCAATCGAGTTATGCGTTATCACATTTCCTGCTATGAAGTTATGTAGATCTTCTACGGTGAGGTCGAAAACCTCGTCTTCGCCGTCCGGCTCGATGTCTTGTATCAGGTCCCAGTAGACATCGCTGACGGCGAGGAGCTCCAGCTCCTCTGAGTCGACCACTGCCGCCACTCGTTTGGCCCGTTCGCGACTCAGATTCTGCTGATAGATACCGGTTCCGCAATAGGCATTTCCCAGGCCCGCTTGCATCTCACGTGTGGTCATGCCCGCGACTTCCATTGCAGGGCGCGCATTCAACCGCCAGACTGCGGAGGGGATCACATCGCGGTTGGTCTTTGCTTCCCTTCCAGATAGGTACTCGACGATGAACCCTTTGTGCAGGCGCTTCTCGCGACCCAGCACGTCGACAATTGCTAAGAAGGTCAAGATCTCTTCCCTGCCGCTAACTGTTACGTGGAATTGGTCGCGGCCCTTGGCGCCCTGGCCGACCCGAGTGATCGTTGCGTTGATTCCGATTCGAAGGAGCAGGCTCTGGACGTCGTTCGCGAGTTGTTCGCTGCTGCTGGCGTAATAAACATTTGCGTAGTGACTTACACCCTGTGACATGTGCACGCATCCGTCAGTAGACCAAAGGTGCCTAAGAAAAACTGCGACTGCTCTCACGGACTGACTGAACACCTTGGCCGGTACGCGCTTCTCGTATGACCGAAGCCCGAAGGCGCCGAGTTCTTCAAGCCACACTCGCACGGGATTTCTGACTCCGTGTGTGAGATGTCGCGTCGGAGGCAAGTAGACCTGAATCCACGACCGCTCTCGCTGAATGCGTGGGCGCACTTCAGTTCCGAACACCTGTGTGGCTAGAGTCGCGACCATCTCCGCGAGGGTTGGATCCACCGTGGTGTACTGGATTGCGTGCGTCGGCAACGTGCAGCCATCGCCGATTAGATGTCCGAGCAGCCCGAGCTCCGCATCCGTCATCGTTTCTTGCTCGGGACCCTGCAGGACCCCCGGCAATGCGATCCGATCACCGGGATTGAGTTCGTCCAGGCGCCTCCAGCCCTCGATCGTCCTGAACTTGTGGTTGCCGGTCGCGCGGATTCGGCGCCCCAGTTTGGTCGTGAGCTTGAACACTGGTTTCGTTCCGGTCGAGAATGCGTTCGTGACGGTCTTGGCATCCATCCGCCACCACTTCTCGTCGAGTGCCAGCACCCGAAAGCCGCTTTTGCCAGCGAGCTCGCGAATCGGAATGTAGGTGCCCGTATCGGGAAGATAGATCGGTGTATCTCCCGCCAGGCATCCCGACTCGCGAAGGTCGCTGAGGATCGGTCGCTTGTCCGGACGCTGCTCCGGTGCGCGGCTTAACTGCGAGATGGCGAGCACCGGGATGCGCAACTCGCGGGCCAAACCTTTGAGCGCCCGCGAGATCGATGACACCTCTTGAACACGGTTGTCGTCGCCGCGTGAGCGGCCGTGCATCAGTTGCAGGTAGTCGACGATGATCATGTCGATGCCGTGGCGCATCTTGGCCTGGCGCGCTTTCAGCTGCAGCGTGAGCTCGTCCATGACCGGCGTGTCGTCGATGTAGATCGATGCCTCTCCGAGTGGCCCCAGAGAATTGGAAACTCGGTCGAACTCTGCCTCGCTCAACAACCCCCGGTGTAAGCGCTGTGCGTCAATTTGAGCCTGCTCGGTCAGCAGTCTCTCGGTGAGTTGTTCCTTGGACATCTCGAGGCTGAAGATCGCAATCGACTTCTTGCGTTCGAGAGCCGCGTGCAGGCCGACGTTGAGGGCGAAGGAAGTTTTTCCCATCGAGGGCCGGCCCGCCACGATGATCAGGTCCGAGTCCTTGAACCCACCCGTCATGCGATCGAGGTCGTGGAAGCCTGACGGGACACCGACGACGCCCTGCCCGCTCTCCATCTGCAGTGAGATGCGCTCCATCGCCGGCCCCAGCAGGTCGTACAGCTTCGACAGCTCGCGCTGGTCGCGGTCGTCCGCGACCCCGAAGACCAGCGACTGCGCCTGATTGATCGCCTCTTCGGCCTCCACCCCATCGTCGTAGCCGAACCCCGCGATGTTCGCGCCGGCGGAGATCAAGCGCCTCTTGTACGCCTTCTCCTTGATGATCCGGCCGTAGTACTCGATGTTGGCCGACGTCGGGACCGCGCTCTGCATCGAGGCCAGCTGTGTGCGCCCCCCGATGCGATCCAGCATGCCCATGGTTTGCAGCTGAGCCGCCAGGGTGACGTTGTCGATGGGCTCTCCCGCGGCGAAGAGATCCAGAGCCGCGCGGTAGACCTGGCCGTTGTTCTCGCGGTAGAAGTCCTCCGG
>Ga0209648_10004595_pt1 | contig 11753 bp, 9 predicted proteins | sample GraSoi2013_115cm_FD_185830 | JGI IMG/M metagenome (GOLD analysis project Ga0209648, IMG submission 185830) | Grasslands soil microbial communities from the Angelo Coastal Reserve, California, USA - Sample 9_17_2013_115cm (SPAdes) (version 2) | ecosystem: Environmental > Terrestrial > Soil >...
GGCTGGAGCTGCGGTCGATATGACCGATCAAATCAAACGCGAAGAAGAACTGGCCACCGCCAACCGTCATCTTGAATTTCTTGCCACGACGGATGTGCTCACCGGGCTCTCCAATCGTAGGGCGTTTGAGGCTCGCGCAGAGATTGAATTCTCTGTTGCAAAGCGCAAGCGCAGTCCACTGTCTTTCGTCGTCATTGACATCGACAACTTCAAGCAGCGAAACGATACTTACGGCCATGCCGCTGGTGATCATGCGCTAAAGGTACTCGGTACTGTCCTTAAAGCCGGCGTACGTATGGGAGATTTTGCTGCCCGTATAGGTGGTGAAGAGTTTGGGATTCTTCTGCCGGAAACGGATGTCGAAGGTGCGATGGATCTTGCCAACCGGATCCAGTCAATGCTTCGATTAGCCGCTCATGGCCCACTTGCTCTAACGATTAGCGTTGGTTTAGCCTCACTCGACAGCACAACTCCTACCTGGGAGAAGCTCGTCTCGAAAGCCGATGATGCCATGTACGAAGCCAAACACGCCGGCAAGGATCGAGTGGTGAATTACAACGGCCATCGCGCACAACTAGAGAAAAATGAGCATACGGCAACGGCCGCTTTCTAGGTGTCATTGCGCCAAGCACGTGCACGAATCATTTTGGTGTAGGCGTCACAGACGAAAGTTTCCGTAGTAGTGGCCGACGGTGGACGCCCTTGGATGGCGTCTGCGGACCCCCAAGGCAAGCGGATGCATTCTTGGGGGGACCGGTGAAAGAACGCACGCAGGGCGAGGCCGCGAACGCCAAATCGCTCCTCCGCCGACAAGACGTATATCCTGGGCACTTTACCACCTTACCGACCGTTCTACGCCAACCGAGATGAGCGAGACGGGTTGTGGTTCTCCGCGATCCATTTATCAACTGGTTGACCCGGAGTTCACAAGTTTTCTTCAGCCAGTTCTGTCACTAATGCCTTTTGCAAACAAAGCAGGTCGAATATTGCGCATGGGGGCGGCTGTCCCACCAATGGGGCATTGATCTTGCGTCACCGGCGACGTAGGCTCGACTCAAACCACTGCTCAGCTTTGCGATCAGGGTCACTCTCCTTCTGGTTTTCTGGGGCCTCTGCACTGTATGAATGAATTCTCTCCCCCTATTCCTGACATAACCTTCCTGCCCGGTGTGGGGGGAGACTCTGACTCCGCACGGATGGTGCGTCCGTCGCTGGCGGTTCGCCTGCTTACCAGAGGCCGGCTGCTAAAAATTGGGTTCGGCGCCTCCATGCTGCTGGCTGCTGCCTACGCACTCCTCTCGGAGCAAGGCTACGTAGCGTCCAATAATGCAGTGGTTTCGGCCAATCTGATTTCGCTGCGCGTGCCCATCGACGGATATGTTTCGAAACTGAATGTGCAGGTTGGATTTCCGGTCAACAAGGGTGTGGAGATCGGACACGTGGAGAATCAACGGCTCAATGACCAATATCTGAGCGAGTTGCAGTACTCCATGCTACGCAATCAGTTGGATGCCGGTGCGATCTCGCAGGAGAAAGGCCAACTCTTACAGCAACGCAAGATTCTGCAAGAGCGCGAAGCTTTGTATCTGAAGGGTTCCACCGCGAGGCTGCAGCAACTCACGAACGAGGCAGAAGAACTCGTCACCTCGAAGGAGGCGCTGCGCGACGAAACCGGCCTGCAACTCGAACGGGAACGCGAGTTGGCGAAAGACGGTATCGTCTCCCGCGCGGACCTCGAGCGCATGCAGCGCCAGTATGACGTGGCCAAACAGGAGGCGCTTGCTCAACGTAGTGCATTTGAGGCTTTGCGAACGCAACTCCAAGCGTCCGCCATGGGCATCGTCCTTGATAGTGGGTCAAGTGGCGAAAGTTATCCGCGGCAGCGCATCGATGAGATCGACATTCGCCTTGCAGAAACCAATCGCTCGCTGGCCCAGACCATGAACGTTGCCGACGCAGCGCATCAGACACTCTCTCAACTCGGCCCCAGGGAGGCGCTGATGCGCGCTGCGGAACTGATTGCTCCTGTAAGCGGCGCGGTGTGGAAGGTGAGTGCGAGCGACGGTGAGCATGTGTCCGCAGGCGACACCGTAGCTCAATTTGTGAACTGCGGTGCCAGCTTTCTCGTTGCCGCCATTCCTCAGGACAAGGTGCCGAATATCGAGATCGGCGGACAGGCGCGGCTCCGGCTGTCCGGCGAGAAGGCGGACCGCTATGGCAATGTTCTTTCGGTGGTCGGAGAACGCCACCCGCAGGAAGACAATGCATTGGCGGCAACTCCGATTCCCGAGCGCAACTCCACCGCGATGGTGTACGTATTCCTGGCGAACACGGGCAACAACAAGAGTTGTCTGGTGGGACGCACGGCCCGCGTGCTCCTCCCCGTTGTTCATAGCGGGCTGTTTGCGAAGTTATTGCCGGGCCAGAAATAGATGTCATTGCCGCAGCTACTGCTTCCCCTCATCCTGACGGCCTTGCTGCAGGGTGGCATACTCGCGTTGCACGGGAAGTTCCCGCGCTGGGCACGTGCGGCCTCGGCACTGTTGTGCATGCTGGTGGCTCTCCGATACGTCGAGTGGAGGATCACTGAGACCGTGCCCGAAGGGCAGTCTCCTCTGCAGCAGTTCTGGGCATGGACTTTCCTCGCCTTCGAGATGGCGACCATTCTCAGCAGCGCTCTCACTCAATTCTTCATGTCGCGCCACCGGGACCGAACAGCGGATGCGAATGCCCGGCAGGACTCCCCATTGCTGGATGCGCCGGTGGATGTGTTCATCGCAACCTACAACGAGCCATACAACGTCTTGGAGAGGACGATCGTCGGCGCGCTCGCAATTCGGCACAAGGACCTGCGCGTGTGGGTGCTGGACGACGGAGCGCGCGACTGGGTTCGGAAGCTCGCTGACGAGGCCGGTGCGAAGTACCTATGTCGCGTGAAGGGCGAGCACGCCAAGGCCGGAAACGTGAACAATGGCCTGGCACTCGCATTGAGAACGGCTCGCAGGCCCGAGTTCGTCCTGCTGCTCGACGCGGACTTTGTCCCGCACACCAACATCCTGAAGCGCACCCTCGGTCTGTTCGAGGAGAAGGATGTCGGCATTGTGCAAACGCCGCAGCACTTTTTCAATGCCGACCCGGTACAGACGAACCTGCTGTGCTCAAAGATATGGCCGGATGAGCAGCGATTCTTCTTCAGCGTCCTGCTGCCCTGCAAGGATGCCTGGGGTGCGGCATTCTGTTGCGGTACGTCGGCAGTCTTTCGTGTAGCTGCTCTGGAGGCCTGCGGCGGCATGGCCACTGAAACCGTAACAGAAGATATGCTCACCAGTTTCCGCATGGAAGAACACGGCTTCCGTACAATTTTTCTGAACGAGCCTCTCAGTGTGGGCCTCGCTCCCGAGGGCCTGAAGGAATATGTTACCCAGCGTTCGCGGTGGTGCCTGGGAGCCATCCAGCAGATTTATACGCGATGGTCGTTTTTCGGCAGTGCCCGCCTTCGTCTCATCAGCAGAATTTCGTTCTTCGACGGGATCCTCTATTGGACCACGAATCCCGCGTTCAAGTTGATGGTGCTCACCGGACCGTTCATTTATTGGGCGACAGGAACGGCGGTGATCCGCGCAGAAACGCAGGACCTGATGTTTGCACTTGCGCCGATGGTCTGTTGCAACCTGATGTTCATGTCGTTTTTCGGCCGTAACCGCGTGATGCCGATCATTACGGATGTTGCCCATCTGCTTTCGGCATTTGCCATCGTGCGCACCGTTGGACACGGGCTGGTGAAACCTCGCGGGCACGCATTCAAGGTGACCGCCAAGGGGGTTTCAAGTGACTCGGTCACCGTCCAATGGCGCATTTTTCTGCCCTTTGCCGGACTGGCATGGCTCACGCTCGCGGGAATGTTGTGGAACATCCGATCAGGCAGTCTGCTGAATGGCACTACAGGCTACGGTATGAATGTCATCTGGAGCCTTTTCAGCGTGGCAACCTTCAGCATAACTGCACTGGCCACGGTCGAGTTGCCGAAGCGCCGCAAAGAAGAACGGTTCGCCTCGGGAGAGGAAGCGGAGTTGCACTTCGCAGGAGTGACTTACACCTGCACCGTGGTTGACATTTCCATCAGCGGCGCCCTGCTTTCTTTGCCGGAAGGCTGGAGTGCTGGCGACGGTGAAGGCTCACTGGTCCTCGATGACGGCAGGTTGAAACTACCGCTCCGCAGCACGCGGAGCGTCGGCGAAAAAATTGCCGTTCAGTTCAGCGATCATACGGAGACCAGACGGACTCTGATCAAGAAACTTTTCACGGGCGATTACGGCAATGAAGTCGAAGAGATCCGGATTCCACGAGTGTTGCTCTCGGTGCTGAAAACACTGTTTGCCTGAATCAGAGGCCTTCGCCCCGAATTCCTGGTGATTCCGCCGATGTCTCGACGAGTGCTTAACGGCGCGTGTGTGTTTCCTTCAGGCCCTACGCCGCCAGCCGGAGATGAGTACGTACAAACTACCAATCCCGACGAACACCATGCTGCTAGGTTCAGGGACAGGAATGAAGGTCAAGGCAGTTACGCCGTCCAGTCCGACGCTGCCAGGAGACACCAAACACATCAATAAATGCCCCAGTAGATCAGCAGAATGTTCGAAGGTAGATGTGTGAAGACCATCGCCCTGACGATGCCTAACCGGAAACCAGGAGCACTTCCGACGATTAGCTACCCGGTCGTGTCAGCGCCGTTCGAATTGCTAAGTCCTAGATCCTCGTGTTGACGAAACCCGCACCCGTTCGGCAATGGCCCAGTGGTGCTTATCGATGGCTTGTAGACCACGTCTGACACTAAGCCGTACGGCATCAGCTCGCAGACTTTTTCCCGGACAACACAGTTCAACCAAGTGCGCTGCATTGGATCAGTAATCTGAAATACGTCCATGCGCAACTCGATCTCGCTGCCCTTCGGCAGCAACAGCCAGCGTTCCTGGTAAATTCGCGCTTGTCCAGTCGGGATGGTTCCATCCCCCGAAAAGGGCATAGACGGGCTCAAACCGCATTTCTATTCTATTGGCATCGTTCGTATGCCGCATTCGTTAAGCATGGCTGCATGCACGATCTGCAGAGAGAAGAAGTTGGCAGATGGCCACATAACGGAGAAGAAATGCAACGAGCTTATGCCTGAAACGCTGTTTCACGTGTGTATCCAATAGTTCATATATGTATACGAACCTAAAACTCGAAAACCATCTATTGAGGACAGATTTGTGGCTGCACTCTTCGAACCCACCCAATTCCGCCGACCTTCGCGGCTGAAGGATCGATGGTATCTACCGGGCCTTTTGTCGTTGTTGCTGATTGTTATCGCCCGTTTCCTATTATCTCTGAATATGAAAGCCACGCACAATCTAGAAGCATGGGAGGTTGGCCTCGACAACTCTCCGTTTCTACCGGTTTTCTTCTTCTTATTCGGTGGATATCGTCTGCGTAAACAGATCTATGCGCGCGAAACCGAATTGGAGGGAATAGAGCTAGATCTTCGAAGAGAAAAACATGGGCTCGAACAGTGCATAAAAGAGCGTACTGCCGAATTGTGAGCTGAGGTGGATGAGCGCCGGCGCGCCGACCTGCTCAATCGGGGCAGAAACCAATTTCTTGAAATGTTGGCGAGCCATGGAGACCCTGATCTAATCCTGAACGTTCTGCTGAAGACTGTCACGGAGCAGCGTTCGACTTGGTGTGGCGCGCTTCATCAGCTCCATGGAAATACGCTTGTCTTGCGGGCCTCAATTGGCGTCGCTGAACCATTGGTGGAGTACTTACAGAAGATCGAAGCAGACTTTGTGGATGCGCCGGAAGCTTGTGCATTACAGAGCAGGGGAACCTATACCCTCGAAGATACGATGCAAGAGCGTACCCCCTGGAGCCAATTGTTGGTTGCCAACGGGATCTGTGCGGCATGGTCCGCTCCGTTTTTTAGCCCTGAAGGTGCGGCGGTCGGAACGATTACGATCTTTACCCGTCTTCGATCGCAGCCTTCTGCCCGGGACCTTGGACTGCTCGAAATGGCCTGCGCTATGGCAGCTTTAGTATTTGAACACCAGCGGCTACATCAGGAATTGTTGAATCACGCATATCACGACATGCTTACCGGCTTACCTAACAGACGTCTTGGAGAGGATCGCTTAAATGTTGCGATATCCAAGGCAAAGAGAAACCAGACCGGAGTGGCAGTTCTGTGGATTGATCTGGATCACTTTAAGCGGATTAACGACACTCACGGACATCCCATTGGCGATGCAGTTCTGCAAGAGACAGCACTTCGGTTGTCAAGACGGCTGCGTGAAGAAGACACATTGGCTCGAATGGGTGGTGATGAATTCATGTTCATCCTTGAGAGGATAGGATGCCGCGAATCCGCTGAGAAAACCGCCGCTGAATTGCATCGGATTGTAGCCGAGCCAATGTTGATAAACGGGTTGGAACTGAGCATTGAGGCGAGCATAGGAATTTCTCTCTATCCCACGGATGGCGAGACCGCCGAGCACCTGAAGCAAAATGCGGACCATGCCATGTACAAGGCTAAATTTGAGCATGTCGGTACCCGATCGTTTTCTCCGATAATGGAGATGGAGACATCGGCGTTGCGTGAGTTAAGAGAAGAGCTCACCCGCGCGCTTCAAAACGATGGATTTGAGATCAACTACCAACCGCAGTACAAATCGGATGGTTGTATTGTGGGATTTGAAGCATTGCTACGCTTTCGTCATTCACGAGTGGGGACCATACCGCCTTCCAAATTCATTCCAATTGCCGAAGAAATGGGATTGATTGTGCCACTTGGAGACTGGGTACTCCGAAACGTTTGTCGACAGAGTGTGGAGTGGCAACGCCGGGGATACGAACCGTTGCCAATCGCCGTCAATATTTCTCCTCTGCAGTTTGCTCGTACAGATTTTGCCGAAGGTGTCGCCGAAATACTTGCTGAGACCGGGCTTGACCCAGCATTACTTGAACTGGAGTTGACGGAGAGTCTGGTGATGAAAGATGTCTTTGAGTCCGCCCGACAACTGAGGTACCTGAACCAGATCGGAATCAGCATTGCAATTGACGACTTTGGCACGGGATATTCCTCCCTTAGCTGTTTGCATCAGCTTCCGATCAATGTGCTCAAGATTGACAGATCATTTATTGAAAAGCTAACAGACGAGGAGGGTACGAGACCCATTGTCGAATCCGTTATATCTATGGCTCAGACGCTTGGGCTGCGCGTCGTAGCAGAGGGTGTGGAGACATTGGAACAACTAAAAGTTCTACGTCAGAACAACTGCGATAGGATGCAGGGCTATTTTTTTGCTCCGGCACTAAGTCCCGAAGAAGCAGTGCATTTGCTTATGAACCGTCGCTGTGACTCAACCGAAGGCTCACATTCTTTAGAGACCGTATCCCTCATCTGAATTGTTCAATCTGCATGGCACGCCAGGACGTGATGTCTAAAAGTGCGAAAAAGACAGCGCGATACGAAGGCTATGTTTCGAGAGCCATAAATTGTTCTAACCGCCTTATAGTTATCGACTGGTTTCTTCAACTGGGCGAGTACGAGCGTAGTGTGAATGGAAGAGCTAAATGAAAGCAAAAAGGAAATATCGTAAGAGGAGATGACCTCGACGCGATGCAGATTTAGCTCTTTCTGAAGTAGAGTTCGACTTTATCAGTAGTCCAGGTGGCGACACCAATACGGAAGAAATCCTGGTCCTCGGTCCAGATCGGGCAGTCAAGCAGCAGGGAAGCGGCGACAATCGGCGAGAAACTCGGTGGAGAACAACACACAAAGGCAAAAGCTCAATGAAGAAAAACAAAGAACAGATGTTGACTTCAGTGACCTGCTCACATAGAAATGTCGGCTTCGGTCATTTAACCTCCATCTTGACTCGGGAGGAACCAATCTTCTCGGCGGATCCGAATGGGGGGCGAGAGGTCAACTCTCCTCCTATTACGAATCAGAATCGACGTTCCAAGACCCATCGAGCCACCTCATCAGCCACAGAGAAGTTCCGGCCAGGGTTATCCTCGTACTGCTCGCCAAGCGCATAGGCATTCCGTTCCAACGGTATCTCGAAGTGGCCGCCGCCGCTCAAATACCCTCGGAGATACAGATCGGCAAATTCTGGAACTCCCAGTTGCCGATATTGCTCTACGTGAACAAGTTCATGAAAGAGCAGCACATCTTCGCAAGGTCCATGAGAGACCACGCAGTCGGCGAACGTAATTGCTGCCATTGTCGATTGGTCAGGTAGATCGTTGAAACCGATACGTTCCAGCATCGGGTAGAAGTCAGGATTGGCGACCCGTTCATAATTGAGCACGAGCAGTCGCACTTCATCTAGAAGCTGAGGCGAGAAGAATCTTGCCATTGCAGTTCTTTGGTCGATAGTCAGTGGGATGGCGCGGTGAATATAGGTGTCTCGCTGTGTCCCAATGTAGGCAGCTACGAGTCCTGACACCTGAGCAATCAGTTCAGCGGGAAGAGTCGGCATTGTCATTGGCGCTTATTCAGAGGTAAAGAGATCTTAGAAGGTTCACGCCAAACTGCAAGCCTATCGAGCCGTGAGCCTAACGGCAAACTCCATGGCCATCGATCCCGCGTCCTTCATAATCCCAGGCAGGATCTGCGGGAGAGGAGCGAGCCGTTCTTCCGTCGCCATTAAGATTCAGCGGCACCGAGAAAGCTCCTCACTGAGGAGCTTAGTACAACAACGGGAAACTTTGCACGCCTCTGTTTGACCGGGTCCCAACTCTCCCGGATCTCCTGCGCCTGTTGTTCGGCCTTTTCCCAGGAGCGGGTCTTCGCGGAGACGGTCTTGTCGTTTCCGTCTCGGAGGAGGTAGAGGTACTTCGGGCACCTGCATCGCCTCCATTGCGACTCGTCCTTCTTCGAGCAGTCGGCGGAGTGCCGCGTGTAGACCGAGACAGTCTGGGTCTTGGGGCGCAGGGAAACAATCTTCAAGGCTTGCATCCCAATAGAGTAGCGCCACTCTCTTGCAATTCTCTTGCACTTTCTGAAAAGTGCCGCTTAAGTTGTTGATTTGAAAGTGGTTGCCAGAGACGGCTTTGTTCAGCATTACACACCGCTGTGCATCTCTATCACCGGTCTGGCTCTCCAGTCGGCAGCTTGAATTAAGAGTTTTCATATGTGTGGTTTAGAGGATAGAAAAGGCTTGGCGGCGGTTCAATCCCGTCTTAGCAGTGATGGCCCCAGGCCAAACAGAAACGTCCCTTACCCGCGAAGCGGAGCCCTTAAAGGCTTTGCGGCTAAATGAGCGAGGCCATCTCAGGGCCGCCTAGCAATGGAACTAAGTGGTCTGGGATGGTCGTGTATTGGTCGCCTGGGCCCCGAAGCTTTTGGCACGCGAATTGGGGATCTCGTCGGCGCAAGACACTAGCTTTGGTCTATCGCTGAAGGCTTAGCAGGGTTGGCATAGCCAGGTCGAATCGCGTTCTAGAAACGCGTCAGTTATTTGTTTTGAATGATGTTTACCTACGATAATGTGAATTGTCATGCTAATATGCTTTCGTGACCAATTTGCTCGTTTCCGGGAGCCCCGCCGCTCAGGGAGCCTACAACGCGCAGTCGGCCGATCCGGCAGCCCTTACCCAGGCCCAAACCATCCTTCGCGGCATGGTTCTGGACTCGGTCGCTTCACCTCACTCGCGCCGGAACTACGCCAAGGCCATCGACGACCTGTTCGCCTTCTCGGCCGGCCGGCCCCTTAGCCGTGCTCTCCTGATGGAGTACCGGGCGACGATGGACGCTCTCTCCCCCTCGACGGTCAACGTCCGGCTCTCGGCCGTCCGCAAGCTGGTCTTGGAAGCCCGCAAGAACGGCCTGATCGGGGTCGAAGAGGCCGCGAACCTCACGGAGGTTCCCAACATCCCGCAGAAGGGAACCCGGCTGGGAAACTGGCTGACGCGGGAGCAGGCGAAGGAACTGCTGGCCATTCCCGATCGCTCGACCCTCAAGGGCAAGCGGGATTACGTCATCCTGGCGATTCTGGTCGGCTGCGCCCTGCGCCGGCAGGAACTCGCTGTGCTCGATGTCGATACGATCCAGTTGCGGGAAGGGAGGTGGGTACTTGCCGATCTCGAAGGAAAAGGGCGCCGGGTTCGCACCGTCGCCGTTCCGGTATGGGTGAAGCAGGGAATCAACGCCTGGGTGACCGCCGCAGGAGTGGAAGACGGGAGGCTGCTGCGCGCCATCTCGAAGGGTGGCAAAGTGAAGAAGAGCCTGAGCGACTGGGCCGTCTGGTCCGTGGTCGAGCAGTGCGCCAAACAGATCGGGATCGAACGGTTCGGGGCGCACGACCTGCGCCGCACCTGCGCCAAACTCTGCCGGAAGAACGGCGGGGATCTGGAGCAGATCAAGTTCCTGCTGGGACACAGCTCCATCCAGACCACGGAGCGGTATCTGGGATCAGAGCAGGACATCGCCGTTGCTGTGAATGATAATTTAGGACTTTGAAGTGGGTACTGTAGAAGTAAGGAGCGCCGGAAATGTCAGACCGAAATGCTTTACAGCCTGATTCGATTGCCGCGCTCGCGGCAGTGGCCCGTCTGCTCGGCATGGCGAAGACGAACAGCGGCCAGGCGCGCCGCGTGGCCGACTTCCTGCTTGCCTGGCACAACGCCGAGGAAAACGGCGGCTGGAATCCGGTCGATCTCTGGCAATTGGATACCGGCATCGCGCAGGACATTCTCCTGGTGACCACATTCATACCCGTCGAACATAAGTATCCGGGTATTGGGGAGCAATGGAACAGAAAACTCGCTTAAGGATTCAGGCGACCTCCTCTGTGGAGTCGGACGGGCTCCGGAGCGGTCGTAACTCCCCGCGTTGAACCGCCTCCGGCACGGAAAATGCGTACCGCCCCAGCAGATTGATGTGCTCGTATACCAGGGGAGACAGCCGGGCGACATCTTCCGGCTGCACGGGAGATCCCTCGGCGCGGAGCTGCTGCAGAGCCGCATCAATATAGAGCGTGTTCCAGAGGACGATAATATTCACCACGAGACCGAGTGCGCCAAGCTGGTCTTCCTGCCCCTCACGGTAGCGCTGGCGCAATTCACCCCTCTTCCCGTGAAAGACGGCTCTTCCTAATTTGTGGCGGTCCTCTCCACGATTCAGTTGCGTGAGAGTTCGTCGCCGTTTGGACTCGTCATCGACATACGTGAGGCTGTGAATCGTTTTGTCGATCCGTCCAAGTTCGGCGACTGCCTGAGCCAGCTTCGTCGGCCGGTCATCAATCCGAAGCGTTCTCATGATCGAGGTTGCCTGGACCACGCCCAGCTTCAGTGAGCCGGCCAAGCGAAGCACGTCATCCCAGTTGTCCCTGATGAGATTTGTATTGATGCGATGCCGTCCAATGCCATTGAGGCAACCGTAATCCGCCACGGGATCGACGCGCCAGTACCGGGCGCCGCCGATGTCGGCGATTCGCGGGCTGAACCGATAGCCCAATAGCCAGAACAAACCAAAAACCACGTCGGTGTAAGCGCCGGTATCGGTCATGATCTCGGTGGGATTGAGATCTGTCTGCTGTTCGAGAACCACAGCAAGCAAGAATAGACTGTCTCGCAGAGTGCCTGGAACCACGACGGCGTTCAAGCCGGTGAATTGGTTGGGCACCGGCATGATGGGACGTCAGAGCGCGCAGGAGCAGCTTTTCTATTCGTTTCGGCTTGAGAATCACATCCCAGGCGATCACCTGTTGCGG
>Ga0209648_10004596_pt1 | contig 11752 bp, 14 predicted proteins | sample GraSoi2013_115cm_FD_185830 | JGI IMG/M metagenome (GOLD analysis project Ga0209648, IMG submission 185830) | Grasslands soil microbial communities from the Angelo Coastal Reserve, California, USA - Sample 9_17_2013_115cm (SPAdes) (version 2) | ecosystem: Environmental > Terrestrial > Soil >...
TCTTCACGGGCACCCAGAGGATGGTGGACACGGGCGGCGAGGTCGAGCGTTTTCGTAAGCGGGCGGCGAAGACCCGCAGCAACTAGATGCCGCCGGAGGCTTCCGCTCCGGAGGCAGTCGCGGCGCCAAAGAAAGAGCAATTCTTCTACGGCGGGCAGGCGGTCATCGAGGGCGTAATGATGCGCGGCAAGCGGCACTACGCCGTGGCCGTGCGCCTTCCGTCGACAAAGCAGATCGTGGTCGACCGCGGCGAGCTGAAAGCCTCGATCTACGTCAACCGGTTCTGGAAGCTCCCGTTCGTGCGGGGGCTCGCCCTCATCGGCGAACAGCTGCATCTCGGCATGAAATCGCTGATGTGGTCCGCGAACATGAACGCGGGCGCTCAGGGGGTGGTGATCGGCAAGAAGGAGATCCGCAGCTCCGTCGCTGTCGCCGGGGTCTTCGGCCTCGTCATCTTCATCGGCCTCCCCCTGCTGCTTGCCGGCCTCGCCGTCCACCGCAGCCGCGGCTTCGTCTTCGTCCTCGTCGAGGGGATCATCCGGGTGGGCCTCGTCCTCGGCTACCTGTCGCTGATCGCACTGCTGCCCGACGTGCGCCGAGTCTTTCAGTACCACGGCGCCGAGCACAAGACGATCAACGCCTTCGAATCGGGATGGCCGCTGGAAGTCCCGTCGGTCCGGCGCGCAAGCCTCCTTCACCCTCGTTGCGGCACAGGCTTCCTGCTCGTCGTCCTGGTTGTCAGCGTGATCGTGTTCTCGGTCGTCGCCCTGTTCAACCCGAACTGGTTCTGGCTGATCACGAGCCGCGTGCTTGCGCTCCCACTCATCGCCGGAGCGGGGTTTGAGCTCATCCGCTTCATGGCCCGCAACCGGACCAACCCGGTCGTGAAGGTCATGCTGCTGCCAGTCCTCGCGACTCAGAAGTTCACGACGCGCGAACCTTCGGACGACATGCTCGAGGTCGCGATCGTCGCCTTCAACAGCGCCCGGGAGGGTGAGGAGGACACGGCCGGAGCTGCGGCATGAAAAGGCGCAAGGGGGTCAGGCCCCCCTTGCGGGGAACCCCCCAAACAATTGGGGCAACATTGCCTGCGATGGTTCGGTGCGGTCGCCCGGGCGAGCCGGGCGACGCGGAGAACGGGAAGTGATTGATCGGCTCGAAGGGATCGCCAAGCGCTATCACGACATTGAGTCGGAGATGGCGAGGCCGGAGGTTGCTTCGGATCACGAGCAGCTGACCAAGCTCGCTCGCGAGCAGCGCACCCTGCGCGAGATGGTCACCGCATACGAGGACTACAATCGCGCGCTCCACGAGGCGGAGTCGGCGCGCGAGATGCTCAAGCACGAGAAGGATCCCGAGATGCAGGAGTACCTGCGCTCAGAGGAGCGGAGGGCGGCCGCGCAGGCGGGCGAGGGCAGCGAGCGGCTGAAAGTCCTGCTCTTGCCAAAGGACCCCAATGACGAACGCGACGTCATCGTCGAGATCCAGGGGGCCGAAGGTGGGGAGGAGGCGGCGCTGTTCGCAGCCGACCTGTTCCGCATGTACACCAGGTGGGCCGAGAAGAAGGGCTGGAAGGTCGAGGTCGTCGAATCCTCGCCGAGCGAGAAGGGCGGCTTCGACAAGATCGTGTTCGAGGTTCACGGCCAGGGCGCCTACTCGCAGCTGAAGTACGAGGGCGGCGTGCATCGCGTCCAGCGCGTGCCGAAGACCGAGGCGCAGGGCCGCATCCACACGTCAGCCGCGACCGTCGCGGTGATGCCGGAGGCGGACCCGGTGGAGGTCGAGATCAAGCCGGAGGACCTCGAGATCAAGACCTCGACCTCCACCGGACCTGGCGGGCAGAGCGTGAACACGACGTACTCCGCCATCCGCATGACCCACAAGCCGACTGGCTTGGTCGTGAGCATGCAGGACGAGAAGTCGCAGCTGCAGAACAGGGAGAAGGCGTTGCGGGTCCTGCGCGCTCGCCTTTATGACCTGAAGCTGGCCGAGCAGCAGGCGGCCATCGGCGCGGAGCGCCGGTCGATGGTCGGCACGGGCGGCCGCTCCGAGAAGATCCGCACGTACAACTTCAAAGAGAATCGGGTGACCGACCACCGGATCAAGCTCACGCTGCACCGGCTCGACTCTGTGATGAACGGCGACCTCGACGAGCTGGTCGCCGCGCTTGTCAACGCCGAGCGTGCGGCGCAGCTCAACGGCGGGAACCTGTCGGCTAATTGACCGTCATCGAGGTCCTCAAGGCGGCCTCAGGTCATCTTCAAAAGCACAGCTCTGAGTCGGCGCGTCTCGATGCCGAGGTGCTGTTGGCGCAGGCGCTCGGCTTGCGCAGGCTCGACCTCTACCTCCAGTTCGATCGACGCCTGTCCGACGACGAGCTGACCCGCTACCGCGGCCTGGTCAAGCGGCGCGCGCACGGCGACCCTGTCGCCTATCTCGTCGGCCACAAGGAGTTCATGGCCCTGGACTTCGAGGTGACGCCCGCAGTCCTGGTGCCCAACCCCGACACGGAAGTGCTGGTCCAGCGCGCGGTTTCGATCGCGCGGCAGGCGGTCGGTCCGGTGCGCGTTGCGGACATCGGCACCGGCAGCGGCAGCATCGCGATCGCGATCGCGCACTACGCGCCGGGAGTCGAGGTATGGGCGAGCGATGTCAGCCGCGAAGCGCTCGCGGTCGCAGCGCGCAACGTCGCGCGGCACGGCCTGGACGACAGGGTGCACCTGGCCTGCGGCGACCTCCTCGAACCACTGCCGGGACAGTTCGACCTGGTGTGCGCGAACCTGCCCTATGTGGCGCTCGGTACGGACCTGCCTGCCGAGGTCACCGCCCAGCCGGCCGGCGCGCTCTATGCGGATCAGGATGGCGCTGCCCTCGTGCTGCGTCTGGTCGAGGCCGCCCCGGCCCGTCTCAATGCCGGAGGCCGGCTGCTCGTCGAGGTGAGCCCTGAGATCGCCGCCGTAATCACCGAGGCGGCAGGCCGAGCGTTCTCCAACCACGAAACGCATCGCGACCTCGGCGGCCATGAGAGGGTGGTCGAGTCGTGGTCCTGAAACCGACGCGCGCCGGCCTGACCCGGGCCGCGAAATTGCTTCGAAGTGGTGGCGTGATCGCATTCCCGACCGACACCGTCTACGGCCTCGGTGCGGCAGCCGACGACGAGGTCGCTTGCCGCCGGATCTTCGCCATCAAGGGGCGGCCGGTCGGGCTGCCCTTGATCCTGATGGCGGCCGCGGAGTCGCAGCTCGAGGGCTGGGTGCACGTCGACGGCCGCGCCGAAGATTTCATCCGCCGCTTCTGGCCGGGTCCGCTCACGGTCATCCTTCACGCCAAGGGCGGCGGCACGCTCGGCGTGCGGATCCCCAAGCACGAGGTCACGCTCGAGCTCCTGCGCGCCGCCGGGCCGCTCATGACTACCAGCGCGAATCTCCATGGCAAGGAGCCGGCGATGAGCGCTGACGAGGCTGCGGCGCTGACCGGGGTGACGGCGGTCCTCGACGGCGGCCCCGCGCCAGGCGGGGTAGCGTCGAGCGTCCTCGACCTGACAGGTCCGGAGCCGCACGTTCTGCGCGAGGGAGCGATCTCGACGGCGCACCTCCTCGGCCCGCCGCCACCCCGCGCCGGCTAGCAATTAGGATTCGAGCATGGCCGCACCCATCACGACGATGACCTTTCGGGCGCTGGACCGCGACGATCCGGAGATCGCCAACCTGATCCGAAAGGAGTACAGGCGGCAGTCGGAGACGCTCGAGCTCATCGCCTCCGAGAACCTCACCAGCCCGGCCATCCTCGAGGCTCTCGGCACCCTGCTCACCAACAAATATGCCGAGGGCTACCCAGGCCGGCGCTATTACGGCGGCACAGGCGAGGTGATCGACAAGATCGAGTCGCTCGCGGTCGATCGGGCCCAGCGGCTTTTCGGCGCCGAGTACGTCAACGTCCAGCCGCACTCCGGGTCGCAGGCCAACGCGGCCGTCTACATGGCCGTGTGCGAGCTGGGTGACCGGGTCATGGGCATGGACCTGTCGGCTGGCGGTCATCTGTCACATGGCAGTCCCGCCAACTTCAGCGGCAAGTTCTACGAGATCCACTCGTACGGCGTCAGCCGCGACACCGAGCTGATCGACTACGACGCGATGGAGAAGCTCGCCGAGCAGGTGCGGCCGAAGATGATCATCGGCGGATTCTCCGCGTACTCGCGCATCGTCGACTGGGCCCGCATGCGGTCGATCGCCGACTCGGTCGGGGCCACGTTCATGGTCGACATGGCGCACGTCGCCGGGCTGGTGGCGGGTGGTGTGTACCCATCGCCAATCCCGCATGCACCCATCGTCACGACCACGACGCAGAAGACTCTCCGGGGCGCATGGGGCGCGATCATCCTGTGTGACAAGGCGCACCAGAAGGCGATCGACTCGGCGGTCTTCCCAGGCATCCAGGGTGGACCGCTGATGCATGCGATCGCAGCCAAGGCAGTGTGCTTCGGCGAGGCGCTCAAGCCCGACTTCAAGGTGTACGCAAAGCAGGTGGTCGTGAACGCCAAAGCTATGGCGACGCGATTGCAGGAGCGTGGGCTCAGGTTGGTGAGCGGCGGCACCGACAACCACCTGATGCTCATCGACCTCCGCCCGCAGAAGCGCACCGGCAAGCAGGTGCAGGACATCGCCGACACCGTCGGCATCACGCTGAACCGGAACTCGATTCCGTACGACGAGGCGTCGAAGTTCAACCCGAGCGGCGTGCGAGTCGGCACTCCGCTTGTGACCACGCGCGGCATGCGCGAGCCGGAGATGGTGACGATCGCCGACTGCCTTGCCGACCTCATCGAACGCATCGACGACCCGGCGGTGCTCGACTCGGTGCACGAGCGCGCGCTGGAGCTGTGCCGGAAGTTCCCGCTCCCCTACGCATTCGACTAGGAACGCAGCCAGTTGGGCGACTTCTTCAGCCTCACATTTCTCGAAACCCTGCGCGAGAGGGTGCTCCCAGGCCTGTGGCCGCTGCTGGTCGCGCTCGTCGTGTGCGCGCTGCTGGTACCGCTGGTGATCCGACTTTCGAGGCGGACCGGCATGCTGGCGGTGCCGGGCGGACGGCACGCGCACGCAACGCCAACCCCGCTCCTCGGCGGCCTTGCGATGTTCGTGGGCTTTGCGGTCGCGGTTTTGATATTCGTTCCATCGAGTACCACCAGGACGGGTGTGCTCGTGGTTTCGGGACTGGCGGCGTTGCTCCTCATCGCGGACGACCGCTGGTCGGTGAGCCCGGGCGTCAAATTCGCGTTCCAGCTGCTGGTCGCACTGGTCGCCGTCGTCGTGTTCGGCTTTGTGGTCACATTCTTCGGTTTGCCGACCTTCGGCAGCCGGACGCACCTGGTGCTCCTTGGCTGGCTCAGCATCCCGGTCAGCCTGCTCTGGCTGGTCGGCATGCAAAACACCGTGAACTTTCTCGATGGCGTCGACGGCCTGGCGGCGGGAGTGATTGCGATCGTCGCCCTGACCCTGTTGATCGCAGCCGCCGGCGTTTCGGTGGGCGCATCCCGCGAGGCGGTGCAGCTGGCAGGGGCGCTGGCCGGCACCTGTGCCGGCTTCCTTCTCTTCAACTTCTATCCGGCCAGGATCTTCATGGGCGACTCGGGCTCCCATTTCCTGGGCGCCGCGATTGGAGTGATCTCGATCCTCGGTGTCTCCAAGGTCAACGTTGCCTTCGCCCTGGCGGTGCCGGCGCTCGCGCTCGCCCTTCCGATCGTGGACACGGGGTGGGCGATCATCCGACGGCGCCGCGGCCACATATCGGTCGCGCGTCCTGACCTCCAGCACCTCCATCACCGGCTCCAGGCGTTTGGGCTCAACCAGAGGCAGACCTGCTATGTGTTCTATGCCGCCACGGCTCTCACCGGCACGGTCGGCTTGATGCTCTTCGGGCACCGGCGGATCCTGGGCGTGGTCCTGGTGGCCGCCCTGGTGCTCGCCTCGACGGTGGCTGCGGACCGGCTGCAGAAGGCCGGCCTCCGCATCCCGGCGCCCTTCCTACGCCGCCTCCTGGCCGATCCGGGCAGACGGTAGGATTAGCTCGGGCATGGCGCGCCCCTCGAAATCTGGCCCAACCGGCGGCGATATGGCCGGAATCGGGCTCTATTTCGCAGGTTCAGTCCTGCTTCCGCTGCTTGCCGGCGTCTGGCTCGACAGCTGGTTGCACACAGGTCCTGTGTTCGTACTGATCGGGTTGTTCGTCGGCCTGATGGCGGGTGGGCTCGCCATCTGGTTGAAGGTGAGGGAGTTCACAAGGTGATGGTCGGGCTTGGCCTCCGGAGTGCGAATCGCGGCGTCCCTGGTGACACGCTGGCCGGGTCGGTCGCGCTGGGCTTGGCGATGATCTTGGTGGCGTCTGCCTTCGGGCATGCCTCGACGGGACTGGGTATCGCGCTCGGTCTCGTCATCGGTTCGGCCGACGGGTACTTGATCGTTGCCCTGCTCGACCGCAACTCCTCTTTTCTGTCCGCAAGCCTGATGCGGCTGGCATCCCTGACCGCCGTGGGCTTCGGCGGTGCCCTGTTGCTTCAGAGCTCAGCCTGGACCGTTTTGCTTGGTATGGGCGCGGCCCAACTGGTGATGGTGGCGGCGGGCGTCCGACGAGGCCTGCGCTCATGATTCCCCTCGAGTCGAGCGCCGGCACTCATCCGACGATCGACCTCGGGTGCGGCACGCTCTGCACCTTCAACTACGACAGCGTCATCTCGAGCGCCATAGCCGTAGTGGTCACACTTGGGGTTGCCTTCTGGATTCGCTCACAGCTTCGAGAGGGTGAGCCGACCAAGGCTCAAGCGATCTTCGAGTGGGGCTACGACCAATTACGCGCGCTCATCAAGACCAACGTCTCGGACGATGCTCTCTTCGTCATTCCGCTGGCGATGACGCTTTTCCTCTACATCCTGATCGCCAACTGGATCGAGATCTTTCCCCTGGCGTTCTTCCCGTTCCTGCACGGCGCGAACGCCGACCTCAACCAGACGCTGGCCATGGCGCTGGTCGTGATCGCCGTCGTGCAGTGGTACAGCGTCCGCACGCTCGGGTGGAAGGGCTATCTCCGTCGCTTCACGAAGCCGTTCGAGCTGCCGGTCCCGGTGCGGATCGTCTTCACCCCGCTCAACATCCTCGAGGAGGCGGTCAAGCCCTTGACGCTCTCTCTTCGGCTGTTCGGCAACATCTTTGCCGGGGCGGTCATGATCGGCCTGATTGCGAGCCTGGCCAACCTTCAGCTGCCGCTCATAGGCACAGTCGGCGCGACTGTCCTCGGCTCCCTGGTCCTTGTCATATGGAAGGCTTTCGACGTCATCTTCATCGGCTTCATCCAGGCATTCATCTTCATGCTGCTCACGGTCATCTATTTCGGGGCCGCCCGAGAGGGCCTCGAACATGAACATCATTAGGAGGGAACATGACTGACCACGGAATCACCCTTGCTGGGGCGCTCATCGGCTTCGGGCTTGCACTCGGTCTGGGCGCCATCGGCGCCGCAGTCGGTGACGGCCTCGCCGGCAACGCGTTCATAAGCGGTGTCGCCAGGCAGCCTGAGGCGCAGGGCAGGATGATCCCCTGGCTCTTCACGATCGTCGGACTCGTGGAAGCCATGTACTTCATCAACCTCGCATTCGGGTTCGTCTTCATCAGCCAGGTGGCGCCGAAGTAATGCTGTTTCTCGCGGGTACGGCCGGCGTTATCGAGATCAACGGAACGGTGATCGTGGAGCTGATCACCTTTCTGGTGATGATGGCCATCCTTGCCCGCTACGTATATCCCCAGGTCGTAAGGCTGGCGGAGGCGCGGCAGCGCCAGGTCGTGGAACAGTTGAAAGAGGCCGACAAGGCTCGTGCCGATGCCGAGGCAGCGCTCAAAGAGGCGGAGGCGAAGCTGAACGACGCGCGCAGGACGGCCCAGAGTGTCATCGACGCCGCGAACAAGTCAGCGGAGCAGCTCCGCCAGGACCTCAAGCAGAAGGCGGAGGAGGAGGCCCATCGCATTCGCGAGTCCACGCGCAAGGAGATCGAAGCCGAGCGGCTGAAGGCGATCCAGTCGGTCCGAAGCGAGGTGGCCGGCCTGGTCGTGGCGGCGACCGAGAAGGTCATCGGCGAGACGCTCGATACGGCGAAGCACAGGGACCTGATCGAGAAAGCCATCGAGGAGGTCGCGAGTGGCAACGGCAGCCGCTAAGCGCTACGCGCGGGCGGTCTTCGAGCTCGCCTCCGATGAGGATCATGTCGAGGAGTGGCTCCGTCACCTCAACGCGATCAAAGACCTGATGGGCGATCCCGCGGTGGCGGCGGTGCTCGAGAACCCGACCATTCCGGCGGCGCGCCGAATGGAGCTGATTGCGGCTCCACGATTCCTCGACCCCGAGGCGATCAACCTCGTCCGCATGCTCATCGAGTCGAGCCACGTGGATCAGGCCGCCGGCATCCTCGACGAGTACGAACAGCTCGCTGACGAGGCCGCCGGCCGCATTCGCGCCACGGTTACCACCGCCGTCGAGCTGTCGGCCGACGACCGCCGGCGCCTCGGCAAGCAATTGTCGGAGCGCCTCGGCAAGGAGGTGCGTCTGTCGGCGACGGTCGACCGTCGCATCATCGGGGGCCTCAAGCTCCAGTACGGCGACCACCTGGTCGACGCCACCCTCGCCACCCGATTGCAGCAGCTGCGCCGCCGCCTGGCGGACGCGTCCTAGGAGGGGCTAAACAGAAGTGGGCATCAGCACCAAAGAGATCTCTGAGGTCATCAAGGCTCGTCTGAAGGACTTCGACGCCAGCCTGGTGGCGACCGACGTGGGCCGCATCGTCGCCGCCGGCGACGGCATCGCCCAGGTCTACGGGCTGCAGAACGCGATGGCAGGTGAGCTGCTGGAGTTTCCGCGGGAGACATACGGGCTGGCCCTCAACCTCGAGGAGGACCAGGTTCGCGCTGTGATCCTGGGTGAGTTCGGGCACCTGCACGAGGGCGACGAGGTGCGCACCACCGGGCGGCTGCTCGAGGTTCCGGTCGGCGAGGAGCTGATCGGCCGGGTGGTCAACCCGTTGGGCGTGCCGATCGACGGCAAGGGTCCGGTCAAGACCACCAAGACGATGCCGCTCGAGAAGATCGCCCCCGGAGTCATCACGCGTCAGCGCGTCGACAGCCCCGTCCAGACCGGGATCAAGGCGATCGACACGATGATCCCGCTCGGCCGCGGCCAGCGCGAGCTGATCATCGGCGACCGGTTCACAGGCAAGACCACGGTCCTCCTCGACACGATCATCAATCAGAAGGGCAAGGACCTGATCTGCGTCTACGTCGCCATCGGTCAGAACGCCGCTTCGATCGCACGCGTCGCAGCGACTCTCGAAGAGAACGGCGCGATGGGGTACACGATCATCGTCGCGGCCACGGCATCCGAGCCCGCTTCGCTCAACTTCATCGCCCCGTATGCCGGGTGCGCGATGGGCGAGTACTTCATGGATCAGGGCAAGGACGCGCTGTGTTGCTACGACGACCTGAGCAAGCAGGCGTGGGCATATCGAGAGGTCTCGGCAACTCTTCGCCGGCCGCCCGGTCGCGAGGCCTACCCTGGCGACGTCTTCTATCTCCACTCGCGCTTGCTCGAGCGCGCGGCGAAGATGAACAAGGCGCATGGCGGCGGCTCGCTCACGGCGCTTCCGGTCATCGAGACCCAGGCCAACGACGTCTCGGCCTTCATCCCGACCAACGTGATCTCGATCACCGACGGCCAGATCTATCTCCAGTCCGACCTGTTCAACGCCGGCCAGCGCCCCGCGCTCAACGTTGGCATCAGCGTTTCGCGTGTCGGTGGCGACGCGCAGACGAAGGCCATGCGCCAGGTCGCCGGCCAGCTCCGACTCGACCTCGCCCAGTACCGCGAGCTGGCGGCGTTCGCGCAGTTCGCCTCTGACCTGGACACGCAGACCCGCAACCAGCTCGAGCGTGGCGCGCGGCTCACCGAGCTGCTCAAGCAGGACAAGTACCAGCCGGTCCCTCTCGCCGAGCAGGTGGCCGTGATCTACGCGGGGACGCAGGGGTATGTCGACAAGGTGCCGACCGCGCGGGTCCGAGAATGGGAGGCCGCGTTTGTGCGGTTCATGCGGAGCGAGCGTCCGGGCGTGCTGGAGGCGATCGACAGGCAGAAGGCGCTGGACGACAACCTGTTCGAGCGTCTGAAGGCCGCGATCTCGACGTTCAATCACCAGTTCGGGGTCGAGGGCTACGGCGACGTGCCCGATCCCGCGCCTAAGGCTGAAGCGAGCTCAGACCCCTCTCCCCAGCCCTCCCCCCGGAGGGGGGAGGGGGATGCAAAGCCGAAGGCAGCAGCACGGAAGGCAAAGGCGAAGTAGTTGCCCGCTTATAGAGACATCGTCCGCCGGATCGACAGCATCAAGAACACGCAGAAGATCACCAAGGCCATGCAGGTGGTCGCCGCGACGAGGTTGCGCCGAGCGCAGGCGGCGGTGCTGGCGACGAGGCCTTACTCCGAGAAGATGCTCGAGGTCCTGCAGACGGCCGGCGAACGGGCCACCGAGTACAAGCACCCGTTCCTGGTGCGGCGCGAGGGCACCCGCGCCGTGATGATCCTGGTCACGACGGACAAAGGGCTCACCGGCGCGCTGAACGTCAACAGCATCCGCGCCGGCACGCGCTACATGACCGAGCACTATCCGGACCAGCAGAAGTACGTGACTCTCGGGCGCAAGGGCCGCGATTTCCTGCTTCGCTTCCGCAGGAATGTGATCGCGGACGCGAGCGGCCTTCCGGATCGGCCGTCCATCGCAGGGATCCTCTCGAGCATCGCCGTCGCCCTGGACGAATACACGAAGGGCGATGTCGATGCGGTCCTCTTGTGCTACGCGAAGTGGGTCTCAACTCTCAGGCAAGAGCCTGTCGTGCGCACCCTCATCCCGGCTGAGATCCCAGAGCGGGAGAAGGACGCCGGGCCGCGCGCGGACTATATCTACGAACCTGATCCCGAGTCGGTGCTTGATGCGCTGCTGCCGCGCTACGTGGAGACCCAGGTTTACCAGGCGGTCCTGGAGAACAAGGCCAGCGAGTACTCGGCCAAGATGATCGCCATGCAGAACGCGACCAAAGCCGCCGGCGACTTCATCGAGTCCCTGACCCTTTTCGCCAACAAGGTCCGGCAGGCAGGCATAACAACGGAGCTCATGGAAATCGTCGGCGGCGCAGAAGCGCTGCGCGCGACGTAGACAGATAAAGGAGAGGCATGGCTGACACCAAGAAGAAGACGCGGGAAGGGAAAGTCCGGCAGGTGATCGGAGCTGTCGTCGATGTCGCCTTTCCGCCCGGAGAGCAGCCCGAGCTTTACGAGGCGCTCGAGGTCAAGAAGCAAGACGGGACTACGGTGGTGCTGGAGGTCGCGAGCGCGATCGGCGACAACGTGGTGAAGTGCATCGCCATGGACTCGACCGATGGCTTTCGCCGCGGCGACAAAGTGATCGCCACGGGCGCGCCGATCTCGGTGCCGGTCGGGGTCGAGACGCTCGGTCGCCTGTTCAATGTCATCGGCGCCCCGATCGACGACGAGCCGGCACCCGAAGGCGTCAAACGCTGGCCCATCCACCGCCTCGCGCCTCCGGTTTCAGAACAGCAGGCGAAAATCGAAATCCTCGAGACGGGGATCAAGGTCATCGACCTGATCTGTACGTTCGCGAAGGGCTCCAAGATCGGGCTGTTCGGAGGCGCCGGCACCGGCAAGACGG
>Ga0209648_10004597_pt1 | contig 11751 bp, 7 predicted proteins | sample GraSoi2013_115cm_FD_185830 | JGI IMG/M metagenome (GOLD analysis project Ga0209648, IMG submission 185830) | Grasslands soil microbial communities from the Angelo Coastal Reserve, California, USA - Sample 9_17_2013_115cm (SPAdes) (version 2) | ecosystem: Environmental > Terrestrial > Soil >...
CGGAAATTTCCGGTAGTATTCGGCGGGATCAACCAGGAACGGGTTGCTCCCCTCCATCCGCCCTGGCAAGGGATCTTTCTTGGCGTTGGCACGCGGCACCAGCGTGATTTGCACGAAATTCGTCTGCGAGGTGGCCGGGTCCACGTTTGTCGTTTCGCTAACGGGCTCGTAACCGTCGTCATCGACCGAGACCCGGTACTGGTTAGCGACCAGGCTATAGAAGCCGAAGCGCCCCTGATCGTCGCAGTACGCGCTCCCAATGGGAGTGCCGCGCATTTCCAGTGAAATCAAGACAGGGTGAGCAGGAAAGTCGCCCCGGGACACTCTGACGTTGCCAATGATTCGACCTAATTGGTTCTGCTGAGCAGAAAGCTGGTTTGGAATGACGAAGGATGCCAGAAGCGCGGACCACACCACAGCGCGCCAGCCTGTACCCATGAGACACCCCACGGAACAATACTACGGGGAAGGAAAAAAGGCTTGCTGTCGGAAATCGGCAGCAAGCCTTCGAAGATAGCTAGTTTCTGCTAGAAGCTGAGCTTCAAGCCGAACTGCATTTCGCGGGCTCTCAGAGTGCCGGCAGCCTGGCCAAAGTTGGGTTGCTGGAAAGGTTTATTGTTCGCCCCTCCACCTGCGGTTGCGAGAATGAAGTTCGTGTGGTTGAAAACGTTGAAGGCATTCGCATCGAACTTCATGTTGACCCTTTCGGTGATCTTGAAAATCTTGGACAAGGTCATATCGGCGTACCATTGGCCTGGACCGACGAACGTGTTGCGGCCCAGGTTGCCTACGCATCCCAAACAAGTCGGCCTGCTGAGGACCGGCAAGTTGCCTTGCGGCGGCGGTAGCGGATTCCCGAGCGCGTCTGTCGGGAACCAGCCCTCTGCCCAGGTATTGTGGCTGAAACTGCTAAAGCCTGTCACGCTGCTATCCGGCCGGTCGTTTCTACCGCGGTCCAGGTTGAAGTCCCCGCCCACGTTATGGCAGTTCCCATCGGTAAAGTCGTCACTCCCATCGATAACGACCGACACCTCGCAGAAACCTTTCGGGTTGTTGGCCGGATCGACCTTCACGATTTCTCTCAACTTTGCACCAGCCGAAGTGAAGGGTTCCCAGTGCGCCCCAGACTGGAAGGCCCAGATGCCGTTCAGCGACCAGCCGCCGGCAATCGCACCCATCACGCCCTTCAGGTTCTGCCCGGGCAACTGCCAGACGTAGTTGAGAACCAGGCGATGCCGAATGTCGAAGACCGAGTCGCCTCGATCCAACCCGGGTATCGTCTGATCCTGGGTAAAGCCTTCGCCAGCGGCGGCGCCGTTGGCGGTGGTGGCGCCGCTGTGCCAGGTCGATCCGTTGTCAATCGAGTGGCTGTAGGTGTAGTCCACGTTGAAGAGCAATCCGTGACTCATCTGGTGCTTCAACGACGCCTGCAGCGAGCTGTAGTTGGAGTTCACCGAGTTCTGCCAGTTCCGCAGGCGGCCGTAGTTCTGGTTCAGCCGGCCACCCAAACCGGTCAATGTCCGGCCTAAGTTGTCGGTTTCCGTAACCCCTGCCGGCAGCAGAGAACCGGGCTCCCGGTTGATGTCTTCGGCGCGGAACAGCTTGTGACCGGCTGTGCCCACGTAGCGCGCTTCCAATACCGTCTTCGGCAGAATCTCGCGCTGTACGCTCAGGTAGAAGTTGTACACGTAAGGATCCCGAATGCCCTTCGGGAGGACGATTCCGGTCAAGATCGCCTGGTTCGGGTTGCCGGGATCCCAGCCGTTGATGTTGCCCTGGTTCTGCGCCTGTGATACAGGTCCCGAGTTTCCTGGGTTGCGGTTGCTGCCAGTATCGGTAAAGTTCGGCACTTTCGAGGGATCTTGTTCGTAGATGCCGCTGACAGGGTTGAACGTGGTTGGCCCGTAGATAATGTTCTGACCCGGTAGCTCGTTAACACCGTTAACAGAGCAGCATGCAGAATTGAACGAATAGTAGGGAAGGTTCCAGCGCGAGTTCGAGAGCGGGTTGTACAGCGTGCCCTCGTAGGCTACACCGAAGCCGCCACGCAACGAAGTCTTGCCGTCGCCAAACACGTCCCACGCAAAACCGACGCGAGGCCCAAAGTTATTGTGGTCGCCAGCGCCCAAAGTTTTGGATGGGGCGAAACCACCGGCGGTCGGCGAACAACCGCCCGCCAATTGCGCTAGCGCAATCCGAGTAGGATCACAGGTGCTGGGATTGTTGGCGTTGTACAACTCGTTGAGGAGACCGTTGCTCGGGCCCAGGATGATCGAGTTCGCTGTGCTCGGGCCCAGGATGAACGTGGTCGCGTTATTCGCTTCTTCGTGGTGACGCTGATAGAGGTCGTAACGAAGACCCAAGTTCAACGTCAGGCGCTTGCTGACTTTCCAGTCATCCTGAAAATAAGCCCCCATTTCGAGATTGCGCCAGTGGCGAATGTTGCTATCCAGTACGGCGGTCGGGGCTGGGTTATACGAAGACACCGGGCACGGTGCCTTGCAAATCCCAGGATCCACACCCGCCACCTGATAGTAGGGTGCGTCCGCGGCAAAGAACACTTGGTCGTAGAAGTAGTAGGAGGGACGAGCCACGTTGAACTCGCTGTTCTCGATGTTGCGCCGGAAATCCACACCGGCCTTCATATTGTGGTTCCCGTGGCCGATCGAAACCATGTCCGAGTAGGTGTAGATGTTCTCCTTAAAGCCCTGCGGGTAGCCATTGTAGGAGCCGAAACCCGCCGACCCATCGCCGAAGCCAACGTCCGGCACACCACCGTGGTTGACGGTGATGATCGTATTGTTCTGCAAGTAACCGGCGCGGAATTCGTTCAGGACGGTCGGGCTGAAGGTGTGCACGAAGCTTAATGAACCCGCCGGGAAATTACTGCGGTTTGGGTTACTGAAGCCACGCGTGCAAGCCGCATTGCAGCCGCCGAACTTGTCCGTTTGCCGATTGTAGTTGTAGTTGATGAAGAAGCGGTTGTTGGCGTTCCAATTGTAGTCCAACCGCAGCGAAGCTTCGTTCCCGTTGAACAAGTTGCCAAGGTTTTCCGACTGCGTTCCGAAAGTGGCAACGCTACTCTCTTGGATGACTGTGGTAGAGCGGCCCGCCAGGAGGGTACCCCCTTGCTGAGCGGGTATACTTCCGCAGCCGTCCGCGGTCATCTGGGCCTGATCCGCCGCTGTCACGCCGAAGACGTTCGCCATCTTCTGCGCTTGGAGAGTCGTCAGCGGCCACCAACCCGGACATAGCCATGGCGTGTAGTCATTGGGAGGCAGGCCCAAGTTATTGTTGCCGCTGAAGGAGGTAACGTAGCTGTCAGGCGTCACCCCGTTTCCCGTGCCCGGATTGGCCGGCTTGAAGTCGCTGTACAGCAGCGCGGCCGTCGAGTTCAGCCCCGAGGCGGTGTCGGCATCGGTGATCGCTTTGCGCCAATCAGCCGTTTCCTGAATGACATTGATCGGCGAGCCTGACGACCTGTAGCGGTCTCCCTGCAAAGAGAGGAAGAAGAACAGCTTGTCCTTAACAATCGGCCCGCCCAAAGTCAAGCCAAACTGGTTGAACCGCACTGGAAGTTTCTTCACGCCATCCTTATTCAGGAAGAACTTGTTGGCATCGGTCACGTCATTGCGGATGTATTCCCAGCCGCTGCCATGCCAGGCATTGGTGCCCGACTTGGTGACCAGGTTCACCGTGCCGCCGGCGCTATTGCCGTACTGTGAGGACATATTCAGCTGCAACTGCTGGAATTCCTCGACCGTGTCCTGGATCGGCACGTTAACAGCGCCGCCGCTCAGGCCTTTATTCGATACTCCGTTGATGAGGAACCCGTTGAAGTCTTCACGCAGGCCGTTGACGACCGTGCTGTGGCCGTTTTCGAAGTCAACACCTTTCACGTCAACGGCTCCCGCACCCAAAGTCATCAGGTCGAACACGTTGCGGCCGTTCAGGGGCAGGTTGTTGATCTGCGTGGAACTCACCGTGGTGGCCAGCTTCGAATCTTCCGTGTTCACCTGCGCAGCCGCGCCTGTGACTTCGATCACTTCCGAAGCTTTACCGATTTGCAGCTTGAAATCCACGTGCGCGATGGTGCCGGCGTTTGCCTGCACACCGGTGTTGGACACCGTCTTGAAGCCAGCAGCTTCCACCGTCAGCTTGTAGGTGCCGATCGGCACCTCCTTCACGGTGTAGTTCCCGCTGGAATTGGTCGTGGTGGTAAGGTTCAGGTCGGTCGCCGGATTGGTAACCGTAACCTTGGCGTTCGCAATCGCGGCGCCGGTTGGATCGGTCACGGCACCGTCAAACTGGCCGTTCTGCACCTGAGCAAATGCGCTGAAGGTTAAGGCCAGCACGGCAAATACTGTGAGGCAAAACTGCAATCTTTTCATTTACCTACCCCCTGGAAACTATGGAGCGTGATTTTGTCGTACGCACGAATGCAGAAAAATTTTTGTTGCGAACCTGAAGTGCGCAAAATTCTGCGCCACTAACTAGTGTTTTGTCAACCTATCTTTCTGATTCTGTTGATGTACCCGGTTGAAAGGTCCTGAAAACCGCCTCTGCTCGCGCCGGAAACAGCAACACGTAGTACTTTTGAGGTAGAAGGGCACTTGTTGCACCAAACAAGAGTGTCCAATGTTTCAATCACTTACGGGTACAACAGGGCGCTTGCCTATGAGTAACAGAAGATCAAAATCCGCTTAACTACCAAATTCAGTAGATTAGGGCTCTTCAGTGGCTTCTTCCGATGACCCCGCTTCCCTCTCGGACGACTAGTTCCTGATCCGCCGCCTCCGGTCCCAGTTTTTCGACCTGCCCACTCGGCCAGCGGATGACAATTGCGTCGACCCTTGTCGCCGCTCCCAGACCGAAATGCACGCGCGGGTCGCTCGAGCTCTCGAAGCTGCTTCCGGCGCGCACCTCTGCATAGCGGGTTGAGCCCTCGGCCGTGATCTCGATCTTGGCTCCGAAGCCATCACGGTTCGACTTGCTGCCGATGGTCTTAATCCGCAGCCAGTGGCCGGGTGACGGAACTTCGTTGCGCAGCAGAACCGGGGACGCATCGAGGTTGGTGATCAGCAGATCCTGACGGCCGCGATTCCAAAAGTCGGCGGTCAATGCGGCGCGGCCCACATATTTTTTTGCCAGCGCTCCGCCCGTCTTCCGGCCGACTTCCTCGAACTTTCCGTTTTTCGATTTGTCGGAAGACAGATTGTGAAACAGAAACGGCCGCTCCGCGTAGCCCACGCCGAAGGACTGTCCTTCCACCTGCGGATCGACGTGACCGTTCGCGATGAAAATGTCCGGCCAGCCGTCGTTGTCGTAGTCGAGAAACTTCGCGCCAAAACCGAGATACGGATTGCTGATAGCTCCAATCCCCGCCGCCCCGGCCACGTCGGTGAACTCGCCATTGTGATCGTTGTGATAAAGGTTGTTGTCATCGTCGGAAAAATTGGTCTTTACAATGTCGGGCCAGCCGTCGCGATCGTAGTCCGCCGCATCAACGCCCATGCCGGCCTGTTCGCGTCCGTCGGAACTGTAAGCGACGCCCGCCTCGGCGCCAACCTCGGTGAATCCGCCCTTGCAGTTGTTGTGATAGAGCAGGCTCGGCGAAGAGTCGTTCGCTACGTAGAGGTCGAGGCATCCGTCCTTGTCATAATCCAGCCACAACACGCCGAGGCCATAGTAACTTTCGGTGTCAATGCCGAGTTTCTCCGTGACATCGGTGAAGGTGCCGTCACCGTTATTGTGGTAGAGACGATCGCGCGAGCCCTTCAATCCGCGCGGCCCGCAATTCACCGGGATGCCCCGATACTGGCAGAACACACCGTTGCCGAACTGCGGCAGGTTGTTGATATCCAGATCCACGTAGTTCGCGACATAGAGATCGAGGTTGCCATCGTTGTCATAGTCGCCGAAGGCTGCGCTGGTTCCCCAGCGATCGGCGTTGGCGACGCCGGCTTTCGCGGTGACGTCGGTGAAGGTGCCATCGTGGTTGTTGCGGTACAGAGCCGAACCATGGAAGCCGGTGATGTAGACGTCTTCCCAGCCATCGTTGTCGAAATCGCCGATGGCCACTCCGTAACCCCAACCGCAAAAATTCAGGCCTGACTTCGCCGACACATCGGTAAACGTACCGTCGTGGTTATTGTGATAGAGGCGCGGCGGATGACATTTGCCCGCGCGGTAGTCCTCTAGCGTTGCCCCATCCACCAGTAGAATGTCCATCCATCCATCGTTGTCATAGTCGAACGCGGCGGCGCCACCGCACTGGGTTTCGACGATGTAAAGCTTCTCCTGGCCTCCGCACGTCAGACGAAAATCGATCCCAGCGGCGTGCGTAACGTCAACGAACAGCGGTGAATTTGTTGCGGGAGTCTTCGCGCCCGGCTTTCGCGCGGCCGCTGCAGGCTTTGCCACGGGACCTTTATTCTTCGGCGTGGCCGTCTGCGCAGTTCCCGACAAAATCCAACTGCCTGTCAGTGCCGCCAGCAGGACGGCCACCGCAACCGTGACGCGCAGGTTTCTCCTGATCAGTATCATGGTCTTCACTATCGCTGATCGCGCCCGGTGGCCATTCCTGCCGAGGCCGGTTGCGCCTTCTTCAGTTCCGCGAAGCGTTCTCGTTCGCTTCGAGCTTCTTCGATCCTGCCCAGTTTTTCCAGGACGCGCGCCAGTTGATAGTGCGGGCTCGGGTCCTTCGGGTTCAGTTCAGCCGCTTTTCGCAAAGAAGATTCAGCCTTAGCCCAATTGCCCGCGAGCGCCTGCGTCTTGCCCAGGTAGTACCAGACGTCGGGATTGGCCGCGTCCAATTCCGCGCCGCGCTGTAGATACGTCACGGCCGCCTCATATTTTCCACTCTCCAGCAGCGAGCGCCCCAACTCGTACACCACCGCGGGACTTTCTCCCGACCGGTGCAACTCCTCCTTGTATTCGCTGATGGCTTCATCGTTACGCCCGAGGCTGAAGTAGGCGAATCCAAGATGGTAGTGTCCGAGCCTCATGGACGGGTCGAGCTTCAGAGTGGTTTTGAATTCTTCGACCGCCTGCAAGCTGCGATTCGAATTCAGATACGCTCGCCCCAGGAACAAATGCGCGGCCGCATTCGAAGGACTGAGCTTGATTGTCGCTTCGAGCTCGTCCGCGGCTCTCGGGTAGTCCTGCTGGCTCAAAAACAACAGCGCCAGGTCAAAATGCGTCGCTGAATCCTGTGGGTTCAATTCTCGTGCTCGCGTGAGCTGCTCCTGAGCCTGCCTGGGATCGCCGGTTTTGAAGTAGGCCACTCCCAAATAGTGACGGAATTGCGCATCCTGCGGCCAACGCGAAACCGCTCGCTGACCGAGCAGTACCGCATCCCGCAACTGGCCCGACTCCAGGTCTTGCAACAATCGCTGGCGCATTTGGGCTTGCGTCTGATTTTGGGCCTGCGTGGCTAGGCACGACAGGAAAAGTAAAAGCGTAGTAACAAGGAGCGGAGCCGGAAACGCAGATCGCGGAAAAAGGCTAGTCATGAAGCCGTGCTCGCCATCGCACCATTTATGATCGTGATGTCTGTCATCGTATCGTCTTAGCGCAGCCAGCCGCAACGCGCCTGCTGGTCCGCGTTCGCAGGGCGTCTCGGCGGAGGAAACTCTATGCACTCCAAAGATTTTCTTCGGATGTTTGCCTACGACCACTGGGCCAATCGCCAATGCCTCGACGCGATGCGTGCCGCCGGGTCCCTTTCCGACGACACAGTCGGACGCATGGCGCATATTCTCTCAGCGCAGAAGCTCTGGCTCGAGCGCATTCTTAAACAACCGCAGACCATGCCGGTCTGGCCCAGTGCGACGATTGAGGATTGCGAGGTGCTGGCGGATGAGATGTCGTCGGCATGGCGAAATTATCTTGCGCGGCTGGCTAACCAGTTCGCGCCCGGCACGCTTGACGACAAAGTCGAATACCGCAACAGCAAGGGCGAGGAGTGGTCCAGCCGCGTCGAAGACATTCTCACTCACGTCGTGATGCACTCGGCGTATCATCGTGGGCAGATCGCCCTGCAAATGCGCGCCGCCGGTGTCGAGCCTGCTTACACAGATTTCATTCACGCCGTGCGGCAGGGCTTAGTGGAGTAACGCTGCTGATGTGGGAGCGGGGAAGCATTCTTCGTGTCTGGCTGCCGCTGCTGGCAGGCCTTTATGCCATTTACGCCACTTTTGTGTTGGGCCGGGGTCCGCATGATGCAACACAAAAGTGGGGGCTCGCTCTGTGTCTGATTGGCCTGAGCGGCGTGATCGTCGGCCGCGCCGCCCTCGGCCGCTCGTTCTCAGTCATGGCTAAAGCCACACAGCTAGTAACCATGGGAATCTATTCGCGGATCCGGAATCCGATTTACATTTCGAGCCTGATTCTTATCACGGGCCTGATTCTGATCGTGCGGCGGCCCGTCATCGCGCTGCTTTTGGTCCTCATCATTCCAATGCAGATTCTCCGCGCGCGCCGCGAAGCGGCAGCCCTCGAAGCGAAGTTCGGCGACGCTTATCGCGAATACCGCAAGCGCACCTGGTTTTGAGTCCACGGTTCTGCCGGCCCGCGCTCCAGCCTTTTTCACTGCTATCATTCCAGCGATGAAATCAGCATTGAACAAACTGCTTCCGGCATTGTTCTATCTGCTTCTGGTGGCCCGCCTTCAAGCAGGCGAAGAACCCAAGCTCAGCCCGCTCCCGGCGCGCGTCTCAAACAATGCGGTTGCCATCTCCCATGACGAAGGCGGAGCCAGGATATTTTCCTTCATGGGCCTCGGCCCGAAAAAAACCTGGGATGCAATCACCACCAGCGCCTACGAAATGGACCCGGGCACCGGCAAGTGGACGGAAATGCGTCCCGTGCCGGGCGTGGCGGGGCGACTGGCGGCATCGGCGGTGGCTCCACGACCAGTTCTTCATCTTCGGAGGCTATGTCGTCGACGCGCAGGGTGGAGAAACCACGGTGTCGGACTTGAACGTTTTTGTCCCGGTTGAGAACCGCTATTATCGCGGCAAAGATATCCCCGTGCCCGTCGACGACGCGGTTGTCGGCCTCTATCGCGACCGTTACGTTTTCCTCATCGGCGGATGGTCAACGTCAAAAGGCGACGCCGTCCGCAACGTTCAGGTGTACGACACCGACAAAGATACCTGGATCCAGGCCACACCGATTCCCGGTACGCCCGTGTTCGGCCATGCCGGCGCCATCATCGGCGACACCATTATTTACGTGGACGGCGCCTACCAGAATCCGAGCGGTCCCAATCCCAAGTACGTCGCGTCCAGTGAATGCTGGATGGGCAAGATTCCAAATTCGAAGAAGGGTGACATCACAAAAATTGAATGGACGAAGCTTCCGCCACATCCCGGCAACGCGCGCTATCGCATCGCAGCAGGTGCGGGACCGCTGGAAAAAAAGGCGGGCAGAATCTACTTCTCCGGCGGAACCGACACGCCTTACAACTACAACGGAATCGGCTATAACGGCCAGCCTGCCGAACCTTCCCCGGTGACCTTCGCGTTTAACGTCCACACCGGCGAATGGGAAACGGTCAGCGAAAATACTCCCGAGCCCACCATGGATCATCGCGGCCTGCTGGTTACGCACCGCGGCCTGGTCATCGTGGGAGGCATGGAAAAAAGCCAGCAAGTGACGGCCAAAGTGACGGTTGTAAAACCTGCATCCAGGAAGTAACCTTAACGACGGCCCTGACGGACACCTTCCGCGGGGGTTTCCTTTGTCCTACGCGCCGTGTACTACGCACAGATTCTTGCGACTAATCACCACGGAATCGGGTGACGCCAATCACGGCAGAGCATCCCCTTCAGGCATCTAACGACTACAGCCGCAATACTGCGGTCCCTGTGTTTGACAATCCGTTCATCACATAAAATTTCGGAGGCAAGCCTATGAGTCATGTCATGGAACCGCCCAAGCTTAACGCTGGGGCGGACTATCCCAATCAAATTCTCAACCTCGTCAAAGCCAAAAACCCAGCCGAGCCGGAATTCCACCAGGCTGTCCTCGAAGTGTTCGAGTCCTTGCGGCCCGTGTTGGAACGCCACCCCGAGTATCGCGAAGCCAAGATTCTGGAACGTATCACGGAGCCCGAACGAGTCCTTATGTTCCGCGTGCCCTGGTTCGATGACACGGGTAAAGTGGAGGTCAATCGCGGCTTCCGCATCGAGATGAACAGCGCCATCGGCCCCTACAAGGGCGGACTGCGCTTCCATCCCTCGGTGAACCTCGGCATCCTGAAATTCCTGGCGTTCGAACAAGTCTTCAAGAACTCGCTCACCACGCTGCCCATGGGCGGCGGAAAGGGCGGAAGCGATTTCGACCCGAAAGGCAAGAGCGACAACGAAGTGATGCGCTTCTGCCAGAGCTTCATGACCGAGCTGTGCCGTCACATCGGCCCCGACACGGACGTCCCCGCCGGCGACATTGGCGTGGGCGGACGCGAAATCGGCTTCCTGTTCGGCCAATACAAGCGCTTGCGGAATGAATTCACCGGCGTTCTCACCGGCAAGGGCCTGGCTTGGGGTGGTTCGCTGATTCGTCCCGAGGCGACTGGCTATGGCTGCGTGTACTTCGCCGAAGAAATGCTGAAGAGCCGCAGAGACAAGCTGGAAGGCAAAGTGTGCTTGGTCTCCGGCAGCGGCAACGTCTCGCAATACACCGTGGAGAAACTGCTGGATCTGGGCGCGAAGCCGGTTTCCCTGTCCGATTCCGACGGCGCCATCTACGATGCCGACGGCATCGACCGCGAAAAGCTCGCCTTCGTCATGGAGCTGAAGAACAACCGCCGGGGCCGCATCAGGGACTACACCGACGAATTCAAGGGCGCCATCTACAACGCCACTAATAATGACAAGAAGCTCGACCACAACTGGCTCTGGAACATCAAGGCCGATTGCGCGTTCCCGAGCGCCACGCAGAATGAGATCAACGCAAAAGACGCGGCGAACCTAATAAAGAACGGCGTGAAGCTAGTCAGCGAGGGAGCGAACATGCCCAGCACCCTGGAAGCTACCAGACTGTTCCTCGACGCCAAAATCCTCTACGGACCGGCGAAGGCCGCCAATGCCGGCGGCGTCGCCACTTCCGGATTAGAAATGGCGCAGAACAGCATGCGCATCTCTTGGACCCGTGAAGAAGTCGACGATCGTTTGCACAAGATCATGATTGCCATCCACCAGAACTGCTTCGAAACGGCCGAAAAGTACGGCACGCCCGGCAACCTGGTGAACGGCGCCAACATCGCGGGCTTCCTGAAAGTCGCGAACTCCATGCTGGATCAGGGCTTGGTGTAGTTAGCATAGAACCTTACGATGGAGCGCCGGGCGTCCTCGCCCGGCCACGATGCGGGTGCTCCACACATTCGCGTTTTTTGCGAATGTGTGGGCGGCAGCGCAGACTCCCCTCAGAACTAGACACAAGGGGCCGTGTTTGAAGAAGCAGGAGCGTGAAATAGAAACACTCCTCATCCACGCAGCAGGCCCATTGTTGCAATTTAATACCCAGAAAAAGAGGCTCACCATAAGCTCAGGGAACATCAGAGACTACGAAGCGGGGACTCGTTTCTTTCAACGCTATTACAGAAAAGGGAAGAGACCAATGGGTTGAGGCGGGCTTTACCGCCGTCCCTGAGGAGGCGTTTGCGGGCGACATTGACTGGCGTCGTTCTCCCGAGCCACGAAGAGGCTCCGCAGATTCCGACGCGAGAGCCTCACTCATGCTGCC
>Ga0209648_10004598_pt1 | contig 11748 bp, 9 predicted proteins | sample GraSoi2013_115cm_FD_185830 | JGI IMG/M metagenome (GOLD analysis project Ga0209648, IMG submission 185830) | Grasslands soil microbial communities from the Angelo Coastal Reserve, California, USA - Sample 9_17_2013_115cm (SPAdes) (version 2) | ecosystem: Environmental > Terrestrial > Soil >...
CGCGGTACCGGCGGGCGCGGCACTGGCGTCGGCACCAGGATCGGCCGTGGCACCAGGACCGGCCGTGGCACCAGGATCGGCAGCGTCACCAGGATCGGCAGCGTCACCGGCTGCCGCGGGCAGCCCGGGGGCAGCGACATCGCTCATGTCAGGGAGCGTACGGGAGCCCACTGACAGTCGCACGCCGCCTGGCCGGAGTCATCGGTGCCGCGTCTGGGATGAGCGTCCCGCCGCGTCATGCAACAGGAATGCAAAACGTGGCTGTTCCCAGATTAATGTGTGGGCCGCGTTGTGAAACAGTTCGATGTCAATTTGGTCTCACCTAGGTCGATCGAGGCTGCGCGCCGAGGATAACCGTAAGCCTCATCACCCCGTCACCTTGCGTACTTCTACCGTGGCCACGATCCGCATCCTGCCGCACTGGGAAATTATTCGGAGCCGCCACAGCTTTTCTTCAGGATTGGCACCGAGAATCACTACCGCGGCCCGGCGCTTCGGGCTCTATCGCGTGCTTTCCCCCGCCGGTGCTTGCGGCACGGCGGTGCCAACCGAGGAGACATGGCATGTTCTTCACGTACCTGAGACGTGAGCTACGCAGGAGACGGCGACAGGCCCTGGTCGTCTCGCTCGGCCTGGGTCTTGGGATCGGCCTGGTGATCACGGTGACCGCAGTGGCGGCCGGGGTCAACAATGCGCAGGGCACCGTGCTGCACGCCCTGTACGGAGTCGGCACCGACATGACCGTGAGCGCGGCGCCTTCGCAAAGCTCGGACCAGCCGTTCGGTTTCCGCGTCGGGGCCGGGAACGGCACCCGTCCCGCCGCGGGTTCGAAGATCGACCTCTACCGCCTGATCGCGTCCCGCGCGCTCGGTACCCTCAACTCGTCATCGGTCACCACCGTCGCACAGTTGCACGATGTGGCGGCCGCAGCGGGTTCCCTGACGCTGACCGACACGCACATCACCGGCACCGTCCCCAACTTCTCCGGTGGCGGTGGGCTCGGTGGCGGTGGTGGTGGTGGCGGCGGCGGCGGCGGTTCGATTACGCCGACGAGTTTCACGGTGAACGGCGTGGACCTCTCGGCCGGCGGGCAGGTGCTCGGGCCGCTGACGTCCGGGAAGATCACCTCCGGGCGCACGTTCACATCCGCCGACAGCAACGCCAGGAACGCGTTGATCGATTCCGGTTACGCGAAGTCGGAGGGGCTGACGGTCGGCAGCATGGTGACCCTGGGCAACACCAGCGGTACCGGCACGAATTTCAGTGTCGTCGGGATCGTCACAGAACCCCCCGGTGCCACGCCCGCCGACGTCTACGTTCCGCTACAGCAGGCCCAGGCCCTGTCGGAAAGTTCGGGCAAGGTGAACACGATCTACGTCGCGGCCAGCGACTCTTCGGCGCTCAGCGGCGTGACCAGCGAGGTCAGGCAGGTTCTCCCCTCGGCCACCGTGACGACCTCAAGTGATCTGGCGAACGAGGTGACCGGGTCGCTGTCGAGCGCGGCGAGCCTCGCCAACAACCTCGGCAAGTGGCTCGCGATCGCGGTGCTCGCGGCCGCGTTCCTGCTCGCGAGCCTGTTCACCATGTCAGCCGTGTCGCGTCGGGTCAGGGAGTTCGGCACGCTCAAGGCGCTCGGCTGGCGCAGCAGGCGGGTGGTCGGCCAGGTCATGGGGGAGGCGATCGTCTGCGGCATCGCCGGCGGCATCATCGGCGTCGGGCTCGGATTCGGCGGCGCCGCGCTTGTCTCCAAGTTCGCGCCATCGCTGACCGCGTCGGTCGGCCTGACAAGCGGATCGGCGACGCCGGGCGGCGCACGGCAGTTCGGTGCGGGCAACGTCGGCGGCGGTGGCGGGGGCGGCTCGGGCGGCGGTGGTTTCCGCCGCGCCGCGCAGGCCGCCAGTCATTCCGTCGCCGTCCACCTCACCGCGCCCGTCACGCTCGGCGCGATCGCCCTCGCCGTCGTGCTCGCCGTGGCGGGCGGGCTCATTGCCGGGACGTTCGGTGGCTGGCGGGCCGCGCGGCTGCGTCCCGCGGCGGCGCTGAGCCGGGTCGAGTGACCAGTGACCAGGAGAGGACCTCATGTACAAACTGACCGGCGTCACCAAGCAGTACCAGAAGGGCCACCACACGGTCGCCGCTCTGCAGGGCGTCGACCTGGTCATCGACGACGGTGAGTGGCTGGCGATCCAGGGCCCGACCGGCCACGGGAAGACGACGCTGCTCGAGCTCCTCGGCGGCCTCGACCGCGCCACGGCGGGCCGCGTCGAACTGGACGGCACGGATCTGGGTGCGCTGAGGGAGAGCCAGGTCACCAGGGTGCGCGCGCAGTCGATCGGCTTCATCTTCCAGACGTTCAACCTGATTCCCACGCTCAGCGCGCAGGAGAACGTCGAAGCGGCCCTCGTGCCCCTTCGCCTCGGGACGGCCGCACGGCGCGGCCAGGCCGCCCAGGCGCTGGAGACCGTCGGCCTCGGCGACCGGCTGCAGCACCTGCCGACCGAGCTTTCCGGCGGCCAGCAGCAACGAGTTGCGATCGCGCGCGCCCTGGTCAAAGATCCAACCGTGATCCTGGCGGACGAACCGACAGGCAACCTCGACGAGGACACCCGGGACGAGATCATCGGGCTTCTCGAGAAGCTGTGGCGCGAGCACGAACTGACCCTCGTGCTCGTCACGCACGACAGCTCGGTGGCCCGCCGCGCGCAGCGCGTCGGCCTGATGAAGAACGGCCGCCTGTCCATCCGACCGGACACCCGGGCGCGCAGGTCGGACGCCTGACCTGCCCGGGGGCGGTCCCCAGGGTCAGCGGCGTCGGAGCGGTCAGAAGCGTCCGATCGGGAGTACCGCGGTTATCGCGATCACGGTGAACAGCAGCGTGAGGTAGGTGATCGAGGCGTGGAACAGGCGCATCGGGTTCGCCGCGCCGCCGTCGTGGACTCTGGCCCGCAGCCGGTGCGCGTCGAGAAGGAACCAGGCACCGAGCGCGACCGCGCACGCCGTGTAGAGCCACCCGGCGTACGGCGCGAGTGCCAGGGTGGCCGCGACCATGAGGTAGGAGTAGCCGAGGATCTTGCGCGCGACCGTGGCCGGTGCGGCGACGACGGGCAGCATGGGCACGCCCGCGGCGGCGTAGTCGGCGCGGAACTTCATCGCCAGCGCCCAGAAGTGCGGCGGAGTCCACAAGAAGATGACGGCGAACAGGACGATGGCCGGGATTCCCACCGTCCCGGTGACCGCAGCCCAGCCGACCAGCACGGGAAAGCACCCGGCGGCGCCGCCGATGACGATGTTCGATGCGGTCCGCCGCTTCAGGCCGAGGGTGTAGACGAGAACGTAGAACACGATGGCGGCGTCAGCGAGCGACGCGGCCAGCCAGTTGACACCGACCCCGAGCAGCGCGGTCGCGAGCGCGCCAAGCACGATCCCGAACCCGAGCGCCTCGCCCGGCCGGATAATGCCGCCCTTGGCCAGCGGCCGTCGTGCGGTCCGCCGCATGACCGCGTCGATGTCCCTGTCGAGGTAGCAGTTGATCGTGTTGGCGCTGCCCGCAGCCAGGGCGCCGCCGGCCAGCGTGACGGCGAGCAGGCGCACCGACGGCAGCCCGCGGTCCGCGAGCAACATGGTGGGCACGGTGGTGACAAGGAGCAACTCGATGATCCGCGGCTTGGTGAGCGCGAAGAGCGACCGCGCGACAGTCGCCAGCCGCCGGTGCGCAGCGACCGGACCGGTCTCAGGAAGCGCGCCGGGTACCGGTGCAGCCTGTGGAAGGGTGCTCACGTGGGCGCCCCGGGCCTTCACTGCTCGCCGTCTGAGGCTGAGCCGGAATCCTCCGGCCGCGCCGCGTCCGCGGCTGGCCGTGAGCGAGACTCCTCACCAGGCTCATCAGCATCGTCCGGGTTGGCGGCGGCACCCACGCTGGATGCCGCCGACTCAGATGCCTCACCGGGCACTTCCGCAGCGACGTCATCGGGGGCCGCAGCAGTAGCCTGCGCTCCCTCGTCTCCCGCTGGCCCGGGCGCCGCGTCGTCGCCGCCTTGCCGCCCCGTGGTCACCGCGGCGGGGGCAGCCTCAGTAGCCTCAGCAATCGCGGTCTGGAAGCGCTGGACCCACGGCGGTCGGAACCGTCGGCTGAGTGGCCAGTCCCAGCCGGCGAAAAGTGCCCACAGGATCGCCGCGATCACGAGAAAGAGCACCATCGGGAATACGAACGTAAGAATATAACCACCCGGCGTATTGACAGGGCTTACTGCGAGAAGTGACGCTGCCATGAACTCACCTCACGGGATGTCTGTTCTTATTGCCCATAGGGATTCCCAGGCTCAGCGGAGAATCCCACCCAGACGTCCGCCTCCGGAGGAGCCCGGCAAGGCCGTAAGTCGGATCCTCGTCTTGTTCCCTGAGCCACCAGTACGCGGCGAATGTCATGAGGACGATGAATGTCGGCTCCAAGCCCACCCATATGATCGCCCCCGCGAATTGCTGGTCCGCGCTCGCGGGGAGACCGCCATGGGTCATTCCGGCATATGCCGGATAGAGCGCGGACGGGCTGAGCGCGAGCACCATGACGAGCACGAAGGTGGCCGCCCCAGAGAAGAAGACCAGGGGAATCCGGCCCACAGGTGGCAGCGAGGGGCTCCAGGGGCGGGAACCCACGAGCTGAAGCCACAGCAGCACCGCGGACCCGAGGAACATCGCGAACGCGATGTAGTGGACGGCGGCCGAGCGGGCGGTCGGGTCATACGCCTGCGGCATGTGCCAGCCGATCCAGGTGGCGTTGAACACCACGGTCGCCGCGACCGGGCCAGCGAGCGACCGCGCTTCCCTGGGGAGACCCCTGGGCCCCCGACGGCCTGGACCGCCCGACCGCATTGCCGCCGCGGCGGGATGACCCCACGGAACCCCCCAACGCAGGGCGACCCAGGGCGCGCCGAGCACAAGCAACGGCGCCGCCACTCCAGCGGCGATCACGTCCTGGGTCGCGTGCGCCCAGGCATACTTGCTGGACCAGTAACCGAGAGGTGAGACAAGCGCCAGGAGGACGGCTGCCCAGCCGCACTGGAACAGTATGGCTTCGCGCCTGAGCGCCGCGTGGAGGCCGTCGTCGGGCGGCCGGACCAGCGCACGAAGCCCGCGCAGGTGGACGACCGCGACGATGACATACCCCGTCAGCACCACTGGGTCGGCCGACCAGTGCCGGAGGAAGAGCGTCATGTCTCGGGGCTCACAGGCTCAGCTTGTTCCTAGATCAGATAGAACAGGACCCAGGCCAGGATCGCAATCGCGGCCAGGAAATTCCAGAAGGCGGTAAACGCGCTCAGCCCCGACTGGAACCGCTGCAGCGTGATGACGTCGTCGGTAGGCCCTGGCGGCTGCGTGAACCAGGCAGCGGGAAGCTTGCGTCCGCGCACGATGAGCGTCTCGAGGTAGATCATCGCCGCGAGCGCAACGACCGCGTAAACGGGGGAGAAGCCGACAAAGACGCTTGCGAAGCCGGCGCTGCCCGGATAGAAGGGAAGGCTCAGCAGTTCCCAGATCTGCAGCCCGACTGCGGCGAGGCCCAGCACGAGCGCCGCGACCGCCCCCTGCTGCCACACCGTCTTGGCGCCGCGCTTAAGACGCTGAAGCACAATGGTCTGCACCGCGGCACTCACCACCACGAAAGCCATGATCAGCGTGCCGATCCACAGGTGCGGGCCGATGAAGCCAGCGGGGCGCCACATTCCGTGTGAGTTGAGCGCACGCAGGTAGAAGTAGCTGAAGACGAAGGCGCCAAACAGGAACGCCAGGGCACCTATCGCCAGCCGGGAACCGGTCCAGGCGGCGTTCAGCGCAGCCTCGTGGTAAAAGAGCGTCTCTTCGGCCGCCTGGTCGTCTGGCCTGGCCTGGGTCTCAGTCATGACGGAGCCCCCGCTGTCACGTGGTTGAGAGCACTGGCGACCACGCCCACCGGAGGATTCAGGTCGGCGACGGGCGGAGCGTCGGGTACGCCGTACTCATAGGGCGCGGAAAGCACCACAGGGATCCGGGCGAAATTCTCCGGCGGGGGCGGCGAGGCCACCTGCCACTCCAGGCCGCGCGAACGCCACGGATTCCCCTCCTCCCGCTCGCGCACGATCACAGCTGACCAGACGAAGTTGATGACGAAGATCAGGATGGACCCGCCGAGCAGGAACGCCGAGATCGATACCCAGTCGTTGAGCGTCTGCAACTGGCGCGCGTACTCGAACACCCGGCGAGGCTGTCCCAGCAGGCCCACCGCGAACAGCGGAAGGAAGGTTGAGTTGAAGAACAGGAACATCGTCCAGAAGTGGATCTTCCCCAGCGTCTGGTTCAGCTTGATCCCCATCATCTTGGGCAGCCAGTAGTAGATGCCGGCCATGAACGCGAAGATCAGGGCACCCATGATCGTGTAGTGGAAGTGCGCCATGCTGAAGAAGCTGCCGTGCTCCGTGGTGTCCGCGGGGACGTCGGAAAGGAACACCCCGGTGACCCCGCCGATGAGGAAGTTGAAGAGCATGCCGAGCGCGAACAGCATCGGCACGGTGAACCTGATTTTCGCCTTCCAGAAGGTGCCCATGGCCACCAGGAAGATGAACCCGGTGGGAATGGAGATGAGTTCGGTCGTCAGCATGAACAGCGGCCGCATGGCCGGGTTGATGCCGCTGACGAAGAGGTGATGCTGCCAGACGAAGAAGCTGAGCAGCGTCACCCCGATCATTCCGGCCGCCGCCACGCGATAGCCGAAGAGCGGCTTCCTGCAGAACACCGGGAGGAGTTCCAAGACGATGCCGAAGCCCGGCAGCGCGAGGATGTACACCTCCGGATGGCCGAAGAACCAGAAGAGGTTCTGGTACAGGTAGGTGCTGCCGCCGAGGTCATGGGTGAAGAACGCGGTCTGCGCGGTCCGGTCGGTCAGCATCATGTACATCCCGCCGACCAGGACCGGCGCGGCGAGCACCATGAGGAAGGACGTGGCAGCCATCGACCACACGAATATCGGCAGGCGGCTCCAGCGCATGCCGGGGGCGCGGTAGTTGATGACCGTGACGATGATGTTGAACCCGGCCAGGATGAGCGAACAGCCCATCAGCCCGAAGGCGACCGCGTAGGCGTCCATGCCCTGGGTGGCCTGGATGCTGAGGGGCGCATACCCGGTCCAGCCGGTCGGGAACCCGCCGAACAAGACCCCGGAGAGCAGGATGAGGAATGCCGCGGGCGTCAGCCAGAACGACAGGGCCTCGATGCGCGGGAACGCGACCCGCTTGGCGCCGATCATCAGGGGGACGAAGTAGTTGCCGAACGGCCCGAGGATGATCGACGACATCATCATGATCATCATCGTGCCGTGCTCACCCACCACCATGAGGTAGGCACTCGAGCTGAGCACGTGATACGTCGGCGAGAGCAGCTCAGTCCTGATCGCCATGGCGAACAGGCCGCCGACGAGGAAATAGATGATCATGCCGACGAGGTACTGCATGCCGACCACCTTGTGGTCGAGCGAGAACCTGAAGTACCGCGCCAGGCCGGAGGCCGCTTCCGCTTCCTCCTCGCCGGTACGCAGGGGACGGCCGAGCATCTGCCGGATGAGGTCATTGAAGACGCCCATCCCGGCGAGCCAACCGACCGTCGCGAGCGCGTAGCCGAGGACGATCGCCATATCATTCTCGTCGGCCGTACTTATCTGCTGATAGCCGCTGGCGAGGAAGTTGCCGAGCCAGTGACCGAGCAGGTAGCCGAGCACCGCGCCGATGAGCCCGGTGTGGATCGCCGGGCGCATCCACCAGGGCCGGGCGGGCCGGGGGGCACCTGGCCCTCGCCCGACGGGCTCCTGCGCCTTCTCCCGCTGGATCTCGATGGCCATCGGGTCACCTCTTCATTGAAACGAACGTAACTGCGCGAGCGTTCTGCGGCTGGTCATGGGTCATGGCTGCACCGGTACCTGCGGGCCGTAAAAGCCGCCGCCCGCTCCGTTCATCCCGAGCTCGGTAGGGACCTTGCCGAGTGTCGAGATCGCGTTGGCATCGTAGGTGGTCGAGTACGGGGGCAGGTTCTTGGTCACCGCGGCGAGCCGGGTCTCGGTGGCGGTGGCCCACGACTGGAACTGGGCAGCGGTCACGACGTAGCCGACATTGGTCATGGCGCCATGCCAGAGGCCGCACAGCTCGGCACAGCGCACTCGGAACGTGCCGAGCTGCCCTGGCTTCGTGTACGCGACGTTGTTCACGTCCGGGTTGGCGTCCGCCTTGACCCCGAGCTGGTAGGCCCACCAGCTGTGGATGACGTCCAGCGAGGTCACGTTGAACTGCACGAACTGGCCTTCCGGCAGCACCAGCTGGGGCGTTTCCACACCACCGAACTGGGGGTAGCGGTACGTGAAGACCCACTGTTGCGCGATGACCTGCACCTGGAGCGGCGTTCCGCCCGGCTTCCAGATCGGCGTCGGCCCCTCGCCCGCGCCCGCCCCGGCCGGTGCGATCAGCTCGACGGTGCCGTACACGAACAGGCCGAGCACGATCACCGCCGTGGCCACGATCCAGGTTGCGGAGATCCGCGCATTCCCGTGAATCGGCGGGCCGTCCTCCTCGTCGCCCTCCCGGTGGCGCCAGACCACCAGAGCGTAACCGGAGTAGACGAGCACGAACAGCATGACCGGGACGGACATGACGGCCATCACGTTGATGGTGGTCTGCTGGTGGGCAGCCGAGGACGACATCGCCCCTGGCGGCATGTGCGGACCCAGCAAGAACCAGATCAGCGGGTCGGCGATAGCGGACGCGACCAGCCAGATCAAGAAGATCCGCAGGCCGTGGCGAGGCTCGGGCCGGCCCGGCGCAGGCACGGCGGGCTGGCCGGCTTCGGATGCTGCGGTCATCAGGCCGCCACCTCCATGTTGCCTGTCATATAGCCGAATGTCTGCATGGGCCCACCGAACCCATACAAATATCCGAGACCGCAGGGAATCCGGCACTGCCAGATGAAGACGCCTGGCTTGGACGGCGTCATGAAGCTGAAGGCGACCACCGTATGGGGTCCGGAGGTGCACGGCGACGTGGAGCACAAGTTGTTGTTCGCCTGCAGGCTCGTCGGCGAGGCGACCGGCACGCTGAGCCCGAGCCCGGGAATCGAGAAGGTGTGCTGCACCGCACACTGCGCCCACGAATTCAGCGTGGAGACCGGCTTCCCGTTGAGGTACTCGACGCCGCCGATCGTGCCCTGGACCTGGCCCCAGAACTGGTTGCGCAGCGGCGTGCAGCCGTCGAAGCCGAGGATCGTCACGTTCACCCGGGTATTTGCCGGGACCTTGAAGAGCGTCGTGTGGTCCCACTGACCGGTCTGCGGGTTCTTGATGAAGTAGGTGACCCAGTCGGGTTTGTCGGTCACGGTGGTCTGCGCATCGGTCTGCATCGTCACGTTGACCTGGCCCGCGCTCGCGGTGGAGGTGAAGTCCTCCACCGGCGGGCCGGCGAGCAGGTAGTGGATGACGATGAAGATGGCCACGGCGACCACCGCGGCAAACGCGACAATGAGGGTCGCGACACGGACTGGCAACGACACCGGTCACCACTTCGCTTCTTTGATCAGGTGGTACGCCGACGTATGCACCCGGTGTGAGGGCCCGGCTGCATACGATTGCAGGTCAACAAGCTCTCGAACGCAATGCTCTGATCATCACTACCCACGGGCAAGGCCCGTTCCCGTGGATGACCAAATTGTCATGATCACGGGCCGTCGCGGGACGCCCGGGGAGCGGCGGCGCGGCGGGGGTTGACCGTGGCCCCGGGATGGAGTAGATGAGCACGAGGGGTCCTCCGCACGCCGTGCGGAGGATGGATGTGCCACCGATGCCATGGTGGCCCACGTGAAGTGGCGTTGTGCTGATGACTACGCGGCATGCGGACGAGGAGCCCCTCGAGAGGTCGCGGATCCTGCTCGTCGACGACGAGCCGAGAATCCGTGACTTCATCGGCCGTGCGCTGACCGCGGCCGGGATCACCGTCGAGTTCGCGGCGACCGGGCGCGAAGGCCTCGAGCTCACCACCATGAACGACTACGACCTGGTGATTCTGGATCTGGTCATGCCGGATCTGGACGGCAGGCTCGTGCTCGAGCGCCTGATGAAGATCCGGCCGGACCAGCCCGTGCTCGTGCTGTCCTGCCTGGCCGACGTCTCCTCCAAGGTGGACTGCCTGGATCTCGGCGCGCAGGACTACCTGACGAAACCGTTCTCGCTGGCCGAACTCCTGGCCCGGGTGCGCGCGAGGCTCCGGGCCGAGGGGCATCAGTCGGGCGAGGTTCTGCGCGTGGGCGAGCTCGCGCTCGATACTGTGCGGCTGCAGGCGGACTGCGGGCACGGCACGGTCTCACTCACGCGGCTGGAGTTCCTGTTGCTTCGCGAACTCATGGAGCACGCCGGCCACTCGGTGCCGAAGGGCCAGCTGCTCTCCTCCGTGTGGGGATACGCGTTCGACCCGGGCTCGAATGTCGTCGACGTCTGCGTGCGGCGGCTGCGCAGGAAACTCGGCTTCGAGCTGATCAAAACGGTGCGCGGTGAGGGCTATCGGCTCGCCGCCGGGTGACCAGGCACCCGGGCAGGTGCCACGCTCGCGCGGCTGGCGGTCCCGGCCGGCGTTGAGTTCGCACGGCAGGCGTTCCTGGCCACTCGGCCGCGTCAGGCTGGAGTGGGTGGACGTCGCGTGGGCGGTGTTCGCCGCGGCCAATCTGGTCGCGATGCTCGTGTTCGCGCCCTGGGAGACGGTTCCCTTCCATTTCATCTGGATCAGCCTCACCCTGCTCTACGGCTTCCGCGTCTGGTCCGCCAGGCCGACCGCGTGGGTGCTCTTCCTGGTGATGGGGACCACCTTCGCGGCCATCCTGCTCGACGTCAGGCGCGGCACCGAGCCGGCGGCCGAGCTCAACGAGGTGCCGCTGATGGCGGCGATGTTCGCGGTGATGGTATGGCACGCGCAGCGGCGGCTCGCCGCCGATCGTGAGCGCCAGCGGATGGGCGAGGAGAACGTGCGCCTGCTCGCCGCGCAGCGCCGCTTCCTCCAGGACGCCTCACATCAGCTGCGGACGCCGATCACGATCGCGCTCGGGCACGCGGAACTGCTGGCCAGGGAACTGACCGGCAAGACAGAGGCCAGCGACATCCAGGTGGTCGTCGGTGAGCTTTCCCGGCTGCGCAGGATCGGGGAGCGGCTGCTTGTCATCGCCGCGTCGGAGGACCCCGACTTCCTGCGCCTCGAGCCTTTCGCGCTTGACGGGTTCACGATGGAGGTCATCCGCCGCTGGCGCCCGGCGGCGCAGCGGCGCTGGCAGCTCGGCCGCCTGGACGAGGTCGCGGTCGTCGCCGACAGGGAACGGCTCGGGCTCGCCGTGGACGCACTGCTGGAAAACGCGGTCAGGCACACCGGGACCAGGGACGTCATCAAGCTCTCCGTGATCAAAGCTGACGGCGGCGGCACCGCCGCCCTCGTCCTCGCTGACGACGGCGGTGGGATACCCGCGGCGGAGCTCGCGCACATCTTCGACAGGTTCGGTACCGGCGCCAGCCCGACCGGATCCCGGGGGACCGGTCTCGGCCTCGCGCTCGCCCGCGCGATCGCGCGCGCACACGGCGGGGACATCCTGGTGCGAAGCAGGGTCGGCGCGGGCAGCGAGTTCGAGCTCGTCCTGCCCACCGTGCCCGCGGCGGGAACCGACCGCCATGTGGAGGGCGGCACGGCCGAGATCCGTGCGGGCGTG
>Ga0209648_10004599_pt1 | contig 11747 bp, 11 predicted proteins | sample GraSoi2013_115cm_FD_185830 | JGI IMG/M metagenome (GOLD analysis project Ga0209648, IMG submission 185830) | Grasslands soil microbial communities from the Angelo Coastal Reserve, California, USA - Sample 9_17_2013_115cm (SPAdes) (version 2) | ecosystem: Environmental > Terrestrial > Soil >...
GCCGCCAGCCGATGTCGACGCCCAACGGCCGCTTTCACCTTATCTACAACGGCGAGATCTACAACTATCGTGAACTTCGCACCGAGCTCAAGAGCTTGGGGCACACATTCCATACAGCTTCCGACGCGGAAGTGCTCTTAGTTGGATGGCAGCAATGGGAATCCGCCCTACTTCCGCGTCTCATTGGGATGTTCAGCTTTGCCATCTTGGATCGAGATAAGCGTGTTTTTGTGCTCGCGCGTGACCCATTCGGCATAAAGCCACTTTATTACGCACAATCCCGTCAGAGCCTTGTCTTTGCTTCGGAACTCGCACCGCTGCTGACTTTCCCCGGCGTAAGCCGCCAGGCAGATCCACAGACGCTGTTTGAGTTTCTCTCCGGTGAGATGGGCGACCGTTCGAACAAGACTTTCTTCCAGGGTATTCACCAACTCCCGGCAGCGCACTACTTGTCCGTCGCCTGCCATTCTCCGGGGACGGCGGAGCCCGTGAGATATTGGGAGCTCCAAACCAAACCCGCGGAGCGCGTATCCGCGAGGGAGGCAAGTTCGCGTTTCCGCGAGCTGTTCGAAGAGAGTATCGGGCTCCACTTGCGGAGCGATGTTCCTGTCGGCGTATCCCTTTCTGGGGGAATGGACTCGTCTGCGATAACCTCGATGGTTCGTTCCGCACAAGGTCCGGAACCTCCATTGCAAACCTTCAGTTATGTCGCGGATGATCCGCGCCTTTCCGAAGAGAAGTGGTGCACCATTGTGGCGCGAGCGACCTCGGCCCAATCGCACTTGATCCGCATCCAACCAAATGACGTGATCGAGGACTTCGGGCGACTTGTTCGAGCGCAGGAACAACCGTTCGGATCGCCAACGATCTATGCTCAATATCGTATCTTTCGCTGCGCGCATGAATCTGGCTTGAAAGTGATTCTTAGCGGCCAGGGGTCCGACCAATATCTCGGCTACATTCGACATCTCTCTGTCCGTGTCGCCTCTCTCTTGCGCCGCGGACGTCTGGTCGAAGCCATTAGACTCCTGCTGTACTCTCGGTCTTCCTCGAGCCGCGGCGGGTTGAGTCTACGGTCGGTGACGAGACAACTCCTTCCCGGGCGCCTCGTGGATGCAGCCCGGCGTTTCAGAGCAGCGGCATTACCCGGAGTGAATGCGGAGTGGTTTCAGCAGCGGGGCGTGGATCCGTTCAAAGCTCGACAAGCTGGAAGCCATCGCAGTTTGCATGAACTCTTGAAGCAAAATGTCTTGGAAACACTACCCTCCTTGCTTCGATTTGAAGACCGAAACGCAATGGCGTTTTCCGTTGAGAATCGCGTTCCCTTTCTCACCACCAAGCTTCTCGAATTCGCGTTTTCACTCCCCGAAGAAGAAATTATTTCACGAGAAGGCCAGTCCAAAGCTGTGCTTCTTCGTGCAATGCAGGGAGTGGTGCCAACTGAAATCCTTGAGCGCCGGGATAAGATCGGATTCGCCATGCCAATGTCAAAACTGAATCGCCAAGCAGAGCCATGGCTGCGGACTGTTTTAAGGGATGCGGCCGATGTTCCAGCTCTATGTGCATCAGAGGTGACGCGACAGTTGTCCGTCATCCTTTCCGATCGGTCAGCCGATACGGGAGCGCAGCGGATGGTATGGCGATGGCTAAGCCTGATTGCGTGGGCCCGTGAGTTCCAGGTGCGTTTCGACTGATTTTGAGCGGGTCCGGATCCACGATTGCACGCTGTCCCAGTCCGCAAAAACCAGTAGCTGCGGAACGTTCAAGAACACCAGGTTCATGGAAAACAAAATGCCCAGATGAAAAACGGCTACCAGGGGGACGAGCAGGCGCCGCGCCGTCTTCGAGAAGAGCACTACAAACAGCCCGAGCTCAAAGACGAGTGTGCCAACGCCAATGATTCCGCAGATTACAGGCCTCGCAGCGATCCATGCTCCTAGTGAATGGAACACTTTTGTCTGGTCTGCTTGGGAGAAATAGAGCATCCAGTTCCTCATATTCGATGGGGAGGCCCACCGCCAACCGGAATAGAAAACTTTCGAGTATCCGGAAAAGAAATAGATCTGAACGATAAAAACCTGGATTAACTGAACAGGCCAGGTGTAATCTCCGGCAGAGTCGGCTTGCTTGCGTATCTTCGACGGCATTAGTGTCCAGCAATCTCCGCAAGGGGAAAACGCCAGTGTCAGGAGGGCCAGGACAGAAATTGTCAGGCCGCGTGCGTAGGGGCTGTTCGTCCAAATAATCGATTCCAGCGGCGCCAAATGGTACAGGAGCATTCCCGCGAGAAAGCACGACAGTCGCGGCAACACTCCAAGGATCACGCACACCAGAGCCAGGGCGGCACCCTGCTCAAGCGCGCGCTCCAGAAAGGGGTGTCCCGCGAAGTCCAGGAACCGCCAGCGTGCGCTCGCCGGGACCCCGCTCCAGAATTCTGCAGGCAGGCCGGAAATTCCGGCAAAATCACGCGAAACAAGTACCCACAGCGAGGTAACAGCAAATACAATTCGTGCCGCAGCAAGGTTTCGCGGGGAGCCTGGCGCGAACCAGAACCGATTCCAACTTAGCGCAAGCGATGATGCTGACAGAAGCTTCATCGACTTGGATACTCATCGGCAAGCACGCGGGTGACTCTGACGGGCGCATGTCTTCGCGCTTCCAAGTCCCAACTCTCTTCGTAGATTCTCAGCCCCACCAAGGGAGTGTGCGGCGTATTTTCCGCGCGCGACCAAACCGCCGGATGTAGCAAGTGCGTCGGCGCCGTCAGATGTCCTAGCCAGCGATTGGGGAAGGGCAACCCAGCCGTACTTAAGGCTTGTTCGCGCGCACCATTCGAGAGTTGTAGGAGAAAACTTGCAGCCCGGGCCCGTGCGGCTGGGTCGAGTTCGTAAAAATTGTTTCTGAGCCAGGAATCCAATTCTTCTGGTGAAAGTGGTTTCCACGCGCGATAGTCGATTTGATATTCGTTGCCACCAGCGTCGACACCCACAATGCTCAACGTTGGGAGAGCGCGTGTCGCCGGGGGCGTAAGGCCGGTCATCATCTTCCATGACGAAAACGGCCACATGTCATGCTGGGATAGGCCCGCACCGAAACTGACGAACAACGCAACAAAGAGGAAGACATGGATGGAGCGTCGCCTGTCCCATCTCCCAGGAAATCGGCGGCCAGCCTCGACCAGCAATCCCGACCCAACGAACGCTGCAAAACCGAGCGCGCTGGCTATGTTTGTCTTCACCGTTTGTCTCCCCGTTGTGCGTTGCGCGCATCCGCAAGCTGGATCGACCCGCCGCGGCAAAACAGATTCCAGCCAAAGGACGCTCGCTCTACCATTCCCGCGGCGCGATGGCAATCGTCCCGAGTGAACCCGAGGACGGACGCGTAGCGCACTTCTCTGTTGTCGGGGTCATGCAAGGGTTCGCGACGTCGGGGACATAATCCCGAGAGGAAATGCCATACGCGTTCGACATCCCACTCGGCGAAATTCACCGCTGGCGTACCTCGAGCGACGCGTGGAGCGCGCGTCGACAAACGTTCATCCTGTGCTACTGGCTCGGACCTGCCGGTTTCGAGATCTTCCAGGACCCGTACCAGCAACTGGGCGCCGCAGAGGGCGTTCTTGGCATAGAGACGATCTACGGCGAATCCACGCGGTAGGTCGAAAGCGCACTGACCCAGGATTTCACCAGCATCTGCGAACTCATTCATCCGATGCACCGTGACTCCAGTTCGGCGGTCGTCATTGTAGTAGAGCCAGAAAAACGGGTTGGGGCCGCGATGACGCGGTAGCAACGACGGGTGGACGTTCAATGCTGCTCGACGCGCCGTTTGCAAAATCTCACTTCCGAGGAGCCAGGGAAACGCGGAAACACAAATCACGTCTGGTGCGAGTTGCTTCAATCGCGCGGCCAAGCTCGGCTCATTACCTGAGACGGCATTGATCAGCGGGACATCTCGACGCCTCGCCCACTTTGCCATCGCGGCCAGCGTGCCTAATCCGGACCTTGTCAGGGTTCTTCGGACCACCCCGCGAATCCAGGACCGTGCTTGCAACGGACTCACCAAGGCGATTACCTCATGGTGCTTGGCCACGGCCTCGAGTGGGGCCATGCTCCCCTCTCCGCCAGCCCCAAAGAACGCTACTGTCAGCAACGAGTTTCCCTTCAAACGAGCGCCGGAAAATTTTGAGCGATCGCCCAGGCGACCGCTCACCGGAACTTTCATGATGCACTCTGGCAGAACACACTGCAACTGCCCGATGGTTTCGGTGGGAGCCAGGCTAGGGCCCCAGCGCAGGCGAGTAGTACAAAAAATAACTTAGTCCGCCGACGTCCAGCAGCGAAAGTCTTGCGCAAAAAAATTTTGTTGCGAAACAAAAATGCCAAAAGCTCCAAACACTACGGCAAAACCCTAATTGCAGCCGCTATCCTAGTGTGGCACTCTATTTCGAGTCACTGTGTCGAAACCCCACAACCCTGGGGTGCTTAGAAACAAGAATCCATTTTAGGAGAGTCCACAAATGACTACCTATACTCGCGATGCGTCCATTGAGGTAGCACCGCTGCAGGAAGAGACGATTCTACTCGACCCCGGCCAGAACCGCTTCTGTGTGCTCAACCGCACCGCTACTTTTATGTGGAACCAACTAGGCACTCCGCTGACAACAGAGGCCCTCGCCTCGGAAATCTGCGGGAGTTTTTCCGGCGTTGCCATGAAAACTGCCCTCGCCGATGCCGAGCGCACTCTTGAGCTATTGCGATCGCTGAGGTTGGTCGTTGATGAAACGAGGGAGTTGGGGGGCGAGCCGGTTCACAAAGCCGAGTTACCTAAGGGTCACGCGACCTCTGCCTTGCCGGCCTACGAGTCTCCTCGTATCACTGCGATGAATGAGAACGAAGTCCTGAGCGCATTCCAGGTCCCCGTAGTCGCCTCAACCTGGTGGACCTAGTGAAAGCGCGTAGTGAACGTACGGCCTGTACTCTGCTGCCTCGTCAACGGGAACAGGCCAGTACTCCAATCCCATGGTGGAAGAACCCCTCGAGGTTACTAAGCCAATTTGGGGACTCGGATCGCGACTTCCGCAGTTGCGATTGGTACCGGATCGTGGATGCCTTCGTAGGGATCGATTCCGAAGATCCCGGTCTCCGGATGAGGTTCAAGGAACTTTACGGTGAGTGTCTCTCCGATTCTCCTCTAACCTTTGAGAACTCGAGATGCACATGTGATCACCTTTACCGCGCCTGAGGAGGTCGACGTCGTCGACTTCACGCTGGCGCTGTTCCGCGATCGAGGATATATCGAGATGCATCATGGTTCCACGGATTGGCGATCTCTCGGGCTAGCCGGTAAGACTCAGCCCTTGTTGATCGCCAAGGGCGCTAAAGTCGCAGTGGACGCGCGGGAACCGTGGCAGTCTTTGATCGCGAGTTGCGCCATTAACTGGGCGATGTGGATGCAACGGGAAATGCTGTTCTTCCACGCTGCAGCCGTCGGCATCGACGGTGATGGCGTTCTGATCACAGGCGCAAAGGCCGCCGGCAAATCCACTTTGTCGACGGCTTTGGCGGCGGGTGGCCACGCTTTCCTCGGCGACGAGATCGCCGCTGTACGACCGCGGACGATGGCACTCGAGTCATTCCGCAGGGCGATATCCATCCGCCCGGGACCGCGAGATCCCAAGGTGGAGCAGTTGCTCGCGGGCAAGTTGTGGCCCACCGAACGATTTCCCGACGGAACGACCCGAACGCGCGCGCTACCTGCCGAATTATTTCCTGGGTTACGCGCTTTCTCGTTGCCGCTTCGCTGGATATTTTTCCTGTGTGGTCTTGAAGACAACCCGCGAGCTGAAGCCTTTGTACCCCGCGCCACCGACCTTCGCCTGCTGGCTCCGCTAGCATGTACTTTTTGGGGAGGGTCTCCAGCCCTGCCCATGATGCAGGTCGCTAAACTACTTTCGAGTGTGAACTGTTATCGTCTCTACCCAGGTTCGCCAGAGGAAACGGCAAGGCTTGTGGAGAGAATTGTGAGGAAACGATGAGTCTTTCAGTCCAAAAACGTGCAGAAAACGTGGGCACGTTTCGCTTTATCCATGTTTTTCTGATGGAAACACTGGCACGGTGGGTTCCCAACACTCCGGAGATGGAGGTGAAGGTCATTTTTGGGAGGCACATATGGGATCTTGCGCAGCAGGCCGATGCGCTCGGCCATCGTACCTATGAGTTACGTGCACCGTTGCAGTTCAGCCTGAGTCCCAAAGACGAGTACGTAAAGTTTCTCGAGGATTTCCGCAGCACCGTGACCACTCAGCAGAGGATTCACGGCTTCTACGACGTGATCCTGCCGAGGCTTGCGTCCCGATACCAGGCGTATCTGGACAGCACGGATCGACTGTTGGACGAGCCTACGGCGCGAATCATCGATCGCATCTTAGGCGACTTTTCGCGTATGCGAGACGAAAGCAAGGAGTTGAAAAACGAGCTGCCTAAGCTTCGGCTCGACGACAAAGAGTGGCCAGCGCAACTTGCAAACCGCGAGGCGGCTGAGGCGAGTATTGTCGCCCATCGGCCGGTCGCCGCCGCAGCTCAAGCGTGAGAGGATACCATGTCCGGACTAAGACCTGAGGAATCAAAACAAGTTAAGGGAATGACACTCCGGCGCGATCCATTGCGCGAAGAGTGCTTCCAAGTGGTGAGCAGCGATGCCGAGATGCACGAGTGGCCCGGGATGACGGAGATCTCGAAGCGGGAACGTCTTCATCGGCACATGAACAACGAAACTGGAGCGATCGAGATCGCAGCCCAGTGCCTGGTGGATTTTCCCGACGGCCCGTGGGAATTGCGAATGCAACTCGCGCGGCAGTGTTGGGATGAAAGCCGCCATGTGGCTTCGCTCTACCGGCGACTGCGAGAAATCGGCGGACGCAAAGGCGAGTTTCCAATCTCGAATTTCGAATGGTCCGTTACCTGCTCCTTGGATTCGCTGGCTGCGCGACTCGCGCTGCAAAACCGCACCTTCGAGGCGGGGGAATTGGATTTACTAGGCCAGCTTCCTGCCAAGTGGCGGGAAGCCGGCGATGAGAAGACGGCCGAAGTCCTGGAGTCGATCCTATCTGACGAAATCACGCATGTGCGCTTCGCGAATCAGTGGCTGAAGCGCATGGTGCAGGAGGATCGTCGCGTCCTGCTGAAGATCGCGATGGCCGTTCGCTTCCTGTCGGCGGTCACCGCCGCGGTTGCGCCCAAGGAAGGCGAGCTGAGCCCCACTGGACAAGTGTTTACCCAAGTCAAGGACAGGATTCCGCAAGTCAACATCGAAGATCGCCGGCACGCGGAGTTTTCCGACTCGGAGATCGACGAGTTTTTGCGCCAGTCAGGATTTCAATCCATTATGCCGGCTGGGGCCCAAGGGTGACGACGTGACTAAAGCAAACTCGGAGACAAACGATCCCAACTTGTTTGGAGAGGCTCCTGCGCGCGATGACAGGTTTCGCGAAAAGAGCCGGTGGCTGGACTGCGAGAACTTTCCGGAGGGCCATCCGCAGAAACTCCTCGAATTCTTTCATCGCCAAATGAACGAAGAAATGAATGGAGTCGAGAACGCGGCCCAGTCGCTCGCCGATTTTCCCGAGGCAGAATGGGGCGTACGAATGTCTATCGCTCGTCAGTGTTCCGACGAGGCAAGGCATGTACAAATGTTTCGGCGCATCTTCGAGAGCCGGGGCGGCAAGATCGGCGAATATCCGATACTGAATTTTCAGTATCGCATCATCGCGAATCTCGGTGACACTGTAAGTCGCCTGGCGGTCCAGAATCGCAGTTTCGAGGCCAGCGGAATCGATGCGGTGAGTTTTGCAATCGATGACGCGCGCGAAAAAGGCGATCACGAACTGGCGGAGTTGTTCGAGATGCAGCAAGCCGACGAGATCACGCACGTTCGTTTCGCAAACGAGTATATCCGAGACTGTATCCACAAGAATCCTCGCGTCGCTTTGCAAGTCGCAAGGGCCCTCACTCGCGCCTCTACCGCATTCATGCAAGTTATGGGTGAGGAAGGGACGGCAAAAGTCGAATACCTGGTGGACGAGAGGGGTCGGCTGGAAGCCGGATTTGAGCCCGAGGAAGTGAGAGTTGCGTTTGCTCAAGCAACGAACCGGCGGGCGTCGCACCGGACTCCGTAAGCATTATGGGAACCAGGGACAATTTGTTGGGTATGAACTCCTCGCCCCGGCCAGTCTGGGGACTTACCGCGCCAGCCACCGCAGCCGGTACAAATGTGCGTGGCTGGATCCAATCCCCGCTGTTCGATCTGAGTTTGTTCACCTTCTCGCCTCTGGCGGGCTTGCTTGTCGTACTGCCCGCGCTGGCGTCTGCCAAGGGAATCTATGTCTGGATTGCCGCCACATATCTGATTGCGATTCCACACTACGTTTCCAGCTTCAGCTTCTACATGGGTGATGCGAATCTGGCTTATTACCGAACGCGGCGCCTGGCTTTCTTCGCCGGTCCGGTCTTGATCCTCATCGCCGTGATGGCGCTGCGGTTGACGAAGATTGACGCGGCCGTTCAGTGTACGCTTTATGTGTGGAATATTTACCACGTGTCGATGCAAAGCGCCGGCATCTTGTCCATCTATCGGCGCCTCAACGGGGGCTTGCTCTCCGAGAGCCGATTTGCGCGAGTAGCCATCCTAGGTGTGAACGCAACGCTCGCGTTCTTTCATATTGACCGTTTTCCTCCGATCTATCAGAACCTGATGAGGATACATTTCCCCGTGTGGGCACTTCGCCCCGCCTTTCTGAGCGTCGCGACCATCGCCTTACTAGGCTACTTGAACTGTCTTCGGCATCGCGCCAGACGGATGCGGGCTCCCGAGTTAACTTTTCTTCTCTCCAGCTTGCTGCTCTTCCACACCTACCTCTGGGTCCGTGACTCGGATCTTGCCACCTTTGGCATGCTTATGGGGCACTTTGTGCAGTATCTGGGGATAGTCTGGCTGCTCAACCGCAGGAAGTACTTCGCGGCGGAAGGCTCGGGGCGCCAAAGGCTGCTTTCATCAATTAGTACGAGAACTCCGCTTCTCCTGCTCGCGTTGGTTTCTGTCGGGTCGATATTTTACCTGGCAAGGGGAGCCAGTGCATGGCTAGGAATTCCTGTCTCTTATATCATCCTTTGGAACTCGCTTGCCTTGATTCACTTTTACTTGGATGGGCTTATCTGGGCGTTCAAGGATCCCTTCGTTCGCCAGTCCATCGGACCGTTCCTGGCGCCAGACTCTCACATGGCAAGGCAATGAACGCGAACGTTCCAGACAGACTTGACGATACACACTTCGACGGGGAACGATTATTGGCATTTTCCAGCCTGCTGAGGAAGAGTTCGCGGGAAATTGAGTCCTATGTTTGCGGCGCCAGTATGGGCAGCGTTTTGCCGGAGGGCTCGCGCATCCGCATACGTTTCTGCCCTGCCGAGAGTTTTGTGGCTGGCCAGATCGTAACCTACATCGCTAAGGACAGGCTTGTTGTGCATCGCTTGGTGCGAACCGCGACTTCGGCCGGCCATTACTTGATCACTCGCGGGGATACAACGGTCTTCTGTGACGCGCCTGTCCTCGCCTCCAGCGTCATCGGCATTGTGACGGAGTTTAGGAACAGCGGACGCTGGCAGCCGGTCGGGCAGCCGGAGGAGCGTGGGCGCGGTTCCCGGTTGGTGGCATCTGCAATATGCGGAATGGTTGTAACTCTGTTGCGACTCGATCCGGCATTTTCATGCTGGTTTGTCGTACGGATGATCGAGATTCGGTGGGTGGTGCTGAGATTCGTCGGGCTTGTTAAGCGTTGCGCGCTGCGTCATGTCTCGGCCGGAGATCCATCATAGTCGTGTGAGCCCATGCGAATAGACGCGGCTGCAACAACTCCGGACAACGATCCACGGGCTTCGGCACTGGCCAACGGGGAAACGCCTTCCACCGAGATGATGTCCCGCGCCCGCGCGAATGACGCTCTGTCGCAGCCGCGTCTATTCGCATGGGCTCACACGGTAGCCAACTACTGTAGTGATTTTTCGGCTGAACATGAGTTTCTGCTCCGATTGCTGGGCCATCGTGACTCAGCTCAGGACGAGATGCTCCGCAGGCTCTCAAGTCAAGTCGACTGGGTACGGCTGTTTACGGTTACCCCCCCTGATCTTTACGCTTATGTTGGGCACAAACTCGCACTACTTGGTTTGGAGGGTCAGTGCCCAGCCCTTCTTTGGGGCCAGACGCTGAATCATCGTCGGCTCACAGCGGCGCAATGGCTGCGGTATCGCCTTGAATTGCGAAGGCTCATCAAAGCTTTCTCAAGGCACAATGTCGACTTTCTTGTGTTGAAGGGTGCGGTAATTGCCTTTGCTGCCTATCCCGATCATTCACTTCGGCCCATGTCCGATCTTGATCTATTAGTACGTCCAGAGAGCTTGGATAAAGCACTGGAACTGACCGACGCCGCGGGGTTCAGGTGCCCGGAACGCTACAAATTCGCGCATCCGGCTCGCTTTGCCAGTCCCGCGCGATCACGCCGCCCAGGACAGTCGGAGATCTCGCTTCCGCTGCAGAAATCCGGTACCCTGACCCTCATCGAGGTGCACACACAACTGGAAATGGCGGCGCCCTGGTTTCCCGTCAGCGTTTGCCGAATGTGGGAAACCGCTGAAGAGACTCAAGTGGATGGACTCTGGGTTAGGAGCCTTGAAAAACACGAGTTTCTATTCCACCTGGTGCTGCACTTGGCCAGGTCCCACCTGTTTGATCAGGGCCTTCGCCCGCTCTTGGATGTCCATCTGTGGCTGGAGCTGCACAAGGATCGACTGGATTGGGAGTGGTTCGCGTCCGAAACAGTAAACAGAGGATACGGTGACTGGGTTCACCTTACATTTAGAATTGTCCGCGACCTTTTCAAAACTTCCATTCCCGCTAGTTTCTTTGACAGAGTTGCCCCACCCCCGGAATTCGAGCGACTTCAGCATCTTGCCTACGAGCAAATTTGGGCCGAGCGCCGAGTGGACCGCAGGGTACCCGGTTTTCTAGGTATTGCACTCTCACAACCGAGTGCTAAGAGAGCGTTCCTGCTGATCTTGAAGAGAGTGTGGCCGAACCGGCGGGGTGTAAATTTTGAGGCGGTTCCACCCGTTGAAACTTTACAGGACGGTGGGCTGGCACTCGGTCTTCGGCGATCTGTCACAGATTTGAGAGAGAAGCTGCCAAGGTACTTTCGCGCTTGGCGCGGGGGAATTCTTAGTTGGTCCAGCGTCCAGCGTGCAATACGTCTGACCAGAGGATCCGCCGAGATAGAGCAAATTCTCGCGGGAGAAAGTGATTGACTTGAGCTCACGCCGACCGAGGAGGAGGTTCTAGCGAAAGGCAAGAGCCAACGTCCGGGCAGTCATCGCAGCCGCCAACGGTACGGGTACTCTGGTTTCATAGACACATCGTGAGGCTTGCTGCAGCCTGGAACGCTCGCTTGAGCAGGCGACGATTTCTTCGAGTTTTCCCGACATGTGCGAAATAGCTTCCCCCAAAAGTTGAAGGCAAACAAGTCTTGTTCTACCTGCCCACGCCCAAGGAGTGCGCTGACTGCCAGGGTGCTAGGTGGGACTACGCCAGTCATCCCACGCTAGTGCATTGTCCATTAGGGCAAGGAACTCTGGATTCTGATGCAAGACCGTTGATTCTCCAAGACTCGGCATTGTCGTTGACGGAGATATGTGCGAGTC
>Ga0209648_10004600_pt1 | contig 11747 bp, 9 predicted proteins | sample GraSoi2013_115cm_FD_185830 | JGI IMG/M metagenome (GOLD analysis project Ga0209648, IMG submission 185830) | Grasslands soil microbial communities from the Angelo Coastal Reserve, California, USA - Sample 9_17_2013_115cm (SPAdes) (version 2) | ecosystem: Environmental > Terrestrial > Soil >...
TACCACCTGTTGGCAGCGAGGGTACTCAAGGGTATTTACCACGTTGAGTAGACGCACCAGTCCTGTCGAGTCAGCCAGGGAGATCGTGCGCACGGCCAGATCCGCGAGATCAACGTAATCCAGACAGAAGTCGGGGGCCCGATCACCTGCGTGCAGCTGCCTGCCCATGACGGTCAATTGCTCCGTGCCAGCGAAGGCCTCGCCCCTGCGTTCTTCCATGCGCTCTCGCTCCTCGGTCTCGTTTCGGCTGCAGCTCTACTGCTCATCAGTCTAGCGTCTAATGGCTGAGAATGCGCCGTCAGAACTGAGGGTTTTTCCAGAAGAGGAGCAGGCCCTCAGCTTCGGATGCCCGTCAGTTTTGAGGGGGAGGTGGTCACGGGGAAAGGGTCAGCTGGATGAACGCGAGAGAGAGGCGCTCGCGGGTGCTGTGAGTCAAGCGCACCAGAGAACGTCCCTGAGCGTGAGGAAGCCTCACACCAGGTAGTGCTCTAGGGCATAGCGGGTCGCCGCACTGCGGGAGGAAACTCCCAGCTTGCTGTAGATCGAGCGCACATGGAAATTGACGGTGACGACCCCGATGACGAGCCGCTCGGCGATCTGTGCGCTGGTCAAGCCCTGCGCCAGCAGTCGCAGCACCTCCACCTCGCGAGCAGTGAGCCCAGCGGGATAGCTGGGGGACGTCTTCGCAGTAGGACTTGACTCTGATACTGCGGGAACCTCTTCTGTTACCGCTGTTTCCTGGGCGGCGAGGACTTGTTCTGGCGCCAGGGTGCGTCCCTTGGCCCACGCGGCAGCAAAGGCCTTGTCACCAAGTTGGATGCGGGCGGCAGCCACCGAGCGTTCATAACCAGCACGCTCAACAGGAGGCAGAGGTGATCCAATCGTCTCCCGTAGGATTTCGGCGGCTCCCCAGAGCCGCGCCGCCCACGCGGGGTCTCCCTGCACTGCAACCACGATCGCCAATCCCTCCAAGTAGAAGGCGACGTCTAGCTTGTCACCCACTACTCTCGCTATCGCTAGACTCTCCTCGTAGAGGGCACGTGCTGCTGCGTAGTCCCCCTCGCTTGCGGCCACTCTTCCTAAAACGAAGAGCGACCAGTCAAGGTAGTCTGAGTCACCTATCTCCCTGTGGAGCAGCACACTCTCCTCAAGCAGCGAGCGAGCCTTGACAGCATCGCCTTGCTGGAGGAACACTTGTCCTAAGAGACAGAGTCCCCTGGCAAGACCCACCTTGAACTCCACCCCCCTACAGAGTGCAAGACCCTCCTCGATCAGCGCGTGTACCTTCGCCGGATCACCTTGGGAGCTAAAGAGTACGTCTACCAATCCAAAGAGCGACCAGGCGGTGCCCCTGTTGTGCCTCAACTCTCTGAAGAGCGCCAGGCTCTCCTCTGTGAGCGAGATGGCTCTGGCATACTCCTCTTGCCGGCTGACCACCCACCCCAAGTTGACGAGCGACCAGGCAATACCCTCCTTGTCCTCCACCTCTCTGAAGAGCGCCAAGGCCTCCTCTGTCAGTGAGTATGCCACGGCAAGGTTGCCCCTCAACGCGGCTATCGCCCCCAGCAGACGGAGGGAAAGAGCAATACCTGCCGTGTCTCCGAGTTCCCGGCACCGTGCCAGGATCTCCTCGTACAGCGCTTCTGCCCGATCAGTGTCGCTGCGGACAAAAGCCAGATGTGCAGCAGCCTTGAGCGCTTTCACCTGCGCAGGCATTGCCACCCCTTTGCTTCCCGCTAGCGCTCGTTCGAGAAAGCTCCACCCCTCACTCCAGTGACCACGGACTTCCCAGAACTGCCCCAGCGCTGCTCCCAACCGCAAGGCCATCTCGCTGCGGTGCTCCACCTTTTCTGGTTCTAGGGACCACCTCAGCGTTGCGCGCAGGTTGTCGTGCTCTTGCTCCAATCGGGCGAACCACCTGCCTTGCTCGGCCCCCTTAAGATGCGGTTCGGCATGCTCTGCCAGGGCGAGATAGTACGCAGCATGAGCCTGTTGAGTACCCTCCATCTCCCCGCTCACCGCCAAACACTCGAATCCATACTCACGGATTGTCTCCAGCATCACCAGGCGCACTTCCTCGTCCTCTAGACTCATTTGTTGCAGCAGGCTCTTGTCGATGAGCGAGGCCACGCTATCCAACACTGGTAGCGTGCTGTTGCCTTCATCAAGAGCGGCGCAGATTGCCTCGATTGCTTCTAGGGTACAGCCGCCGGCGAAGACCGAGAGCCGCCGAAAGAGCCGCTGCTCCTGGGCACTTAACAGGTCGTAGCTCCAGGCGATGGTGTGACGGAGCGTCTGGTGCCGCGCTGGCACATCTCGTGCTCCACCCGTCAACACCGCCAAGCGCTTGCCAAGCCGCGCGAGCAGGGCCTGCGGTGGCAGGAACTTGATGCGTGCCGCTGCTAACTCGATCGCCAGCGGCAGCCCATCCAGGCGCGCACAGATCTCTGCTACAGCTCTTGCGTTGGCGGGAGTCAGCTGGAAGTCAGGCTTGATGGCCTGGGCACGCTCCAGGAAGAGCGCCACTGCCTCGGACTGGGAGAGCGCCACTAGATCCGGCAGGTGTCTGGGGTCGGGCAGGGCCAGTGGTGGGACGGCAAACTCGTACTCGGCGCGCACATGCAGCCTCTCCCGGCTGGTCAACAGCACGTTGAGCAGTGGACAGGCGGCGAGCAGGTCCGCCACCTGGACAGCAGCGCCCAGCACCTGCTCGAAGTTATCCAGCAGCAGCAACAGCTGCTTCTGCCGCACCACCTCCACCAGGCGTTCCAGCAGCGACTGCCCAGCCGCTTCCTGAATGCCCAGTGTCTGGCCAATGGTGGAGAGGACCAACGAGAGGTTACGGAGCGGAGCCAAATCCACGAATAAGACCCCAGCAGCGAAGGACTCACTCAGCTCCGCTGCCACCTGCAAGCCCAGGCGCGTTTTGCCGATGCCACCAGGACCGGTCAGTGTGACCAGGCGCACCTCGTCGCGGCGCATGAGTGCACACACCGCTCCCACTTCCAGCACGCGGCCGACCAGCGGTGTGGGTTGGACCGGGAGATTGTTGGGAGAGTTATCCAGGGTCTTAAGGGATGGGAAATCGGCAGGCAGATCTGCGATCACGGCTTGAAAGAGATGAGCGGGACGCTGGAGGTCTTTGAGGCGATGCTCGCCCAGATCGCGCAGGCTTAACTCGGCTGGGAGTTCCGGCTCGACCAACGCGCGCGTGGTTGGTGAGAGCAGGATTTGCCCGTCATGCGCGGCGCTCATGATGCGGGCGGCCCGATGCACATCCAGGCCAACGTAGCCCTCGAGGGTGAGTTCCGGCTCGCCCGTATGCAGGCCCATGCGGACGCGTACCGTCACACCATCTGCCCAGACATGGCGAGCCAGGGCACGTTGCCCAGCTACCGCTGCGGAAACAGCATCGGTGGCACGGGCGAACGCCACGAAGAAGGCCTCACTTTGCGTGTTGACCTCGTGACCGTGATACTGGTGGAACGTCGCACGTAGGAGGTGTCGGCACTCGTCGAGCACCTGTGTGGAGCGCTCGCCCACCTGTTGAAGGAGAGAGGTGGATCCCTCAATATCGGTGAAGAGCAGCGTCACGGTGCCCCTTGGAAGGTGAGGCAGGGAGGCTTCCCTTGTCCCGGCTCCGGCTGAGTACCCCGAGGCCAGAACCGGCAGCGTTTGACCAGACATCTCTTCTCGGCTTGCCTCTTCCAAAGCCAGAGCAAAGGCTTGCACACTGGCAAATCGCTGTTCGGGATCTTTGGTCAGGGCTTGCAGCACGACCTGTTCCACCATCACCGGCAAGGTAGGCACCTTCTCAGACAAGGCTGGCGGAGGAGCCTGGATCTGCTTGAAAGTCAGCTGTGCTAACGGCCCGGAAAAGGGACGCTCGCCAGCGATCCATTCATAAACCAGCACGCCCAGGGCATACTGATCGCTGGCGTGAGTGGGATGGCCCTGCAACTGCTCCGGGGCCATATAGGCGAGCGTGCCGGCTGCCTGCTGGAAAAACTGCGAGCGGGCGCTGGGGGCCACGAGGGCCAAGCCAAAATCCGAGAGCCAAACCTCCTGGTCGGGTCCGAGCAGCAGATTCTCCGGCTTGAGGTCGCGGTGAATCAGTTCCTTCTCATGGATATACTGCAGGGCAGAAGCCACCTGCTTGACGTAGGAGACAATGATCTGGAGGGGCAGCCGCGTCCCCTTGGGGTGGAGCTGCCGCAAGGTGCCACCTGGCGCATACTCCATGACTAAATACGGCGTGCCCTCCTGCACGCCAAAGTCCAGGACGCGAACGATATGGGGATGCCGGTGTTGGGCCAGCGTGCTGGCCTCGCTGAGAAAGCTTTCCACCTCACTGCCGACCCAAGGTCCATGGGGCACTTTGATGGCGGCCTGGGTGTGCAGGTGCAGATGCTCCCCCAGATAGCCGGATGCCCAGTGTCCCTGTCCCAGCAGTTGGATCAGTTGAAAGTTGCCGAACTGCCGTCCAACGTGATCTCGCATTTGAGAACCTCCTGCCCGCGCAGGCGAGCAGTCGCCTTGTGTTACCTCCACGCGATGGTCTCGACGACCTCTGGTATATCGTGCTTCGTCCCTTGAACATACCACCTGGCAGTATCCAACGCATTGAGTCCCCGAATGTGCGCCAGGCGATGCAAGGGAACAGGTCTTCCCATATTTTTTCATATTTTGATGGGCTTGACAATAACATGCCCGGGGTGGATGATCAATGATATTCGTTCCCCATTAGGCTGGAAGTACTATGCAAGGCTCACGTAGCGAAGGAGCGAGCACCTTGCGCGATCTCATACATAGTGAGACCGGAAGAGTAGAGTGACTCCACATTGAGGTACAGCCAGGATCACTGCACAATTCTATCATGGCCTATTAGGCCCGCCGACGAAATTTACAACGCCAAGCCAGATGTCAGAAGAGCGGTTCTGTTGTTCGCAGCGGGCGTAGTTGCCACTGTCGCTTCTTGAGAGCCTGCAGGTCGAAGTGGTGCGACCCATACAGGTTGATGTGACCGGAGAGAATCGGAGAAAGATGCTCCAGGTCACTCTCCAGGGCTAAGTATCCGGTCGCGCGTAAGTGATCGAGCGCCGCCTGCATGTATCGCGTATTCCAGACGGCGATTACATGCAGTAGCAGGCTCAGGCAGGTGGCGCTACCTCAGCTGGCTGGTGAGATCGCGGTCGGTCAGGATCCCCAGCTGTCAATACGCGACTTGACGCGCCAGGCTATGCACCGCTTCTCCCAGGTTCCGCATGCGTCCGATAAGACCGCGGTATGGTTTGTCCGAAAGGTACGTCAGGATATCGATGGTCTTGAGCAAGCGCCCATATTCCTCCAGGCCCCGATGGACCAGGTTCTTGTTGTCGAGGGCTTGTAATTTGGCCACCAGCAAGACCGCTGTCACGGTGCCATCTTTGAGGGAGGCGGAAATACGATGCATATCGTCGAAGCCTCGCACAATCAGCTCCCGCTGGATCGCTCGCCCACGAAAGAGCGGCTTTAGGACGCCATACTCGCTCAGGCTCTCGACTGGGTAGAGGCGCTGATCCGCGAGGTCGCGGATGCGTGGCGAGAGCTTTAAGCGAGGCCTGTCGTAGAGGGCATACATCAACTCCGTAAACCCTGCCGTGTCGACCATCATCTCCCGAATGGGCAACTCCGTTTCGTGGTGCAGAATGGCATCCAGCGCCGCATGCGCGAAGCGCATGTGCGAAGAGAAGATTTGAATGTAGGGATGAGAGTACTGGTCGCCAATCATGTCATGCAGAGTCACGCCCCGGCGGGAACCGAAGTAGCGGGCATGATACTGGGCATGAAACGAGCGTGCGCCGACTGGCACCCGCGAATGCCATCGGACATGGCGGTCGTTCCTGGATCAAAAGCGGCGCTGAGCAGCAGGCTGTGGTGATAATCCACCAGCGCCACGACCGCCCGACGCAGCGTTTCTTCGCGCACATACCAGTCGGAGACATGTGTGAGTTCGTGATAGGGGATGTCAGTGGCTTCCGCCATCGTGGAGAGCGGCAAGTTGAGGCCATGGGCCAACAAGGCTGCAAAAAGTGCCACATCCACGTTTTGGCCGCCTCACGCTCATTGAGGTGAGTGAAATGTCCCCGCAGCCCAACCCAATCATCCACCTCAATCAAGACATCAGCCAGGCGCACATGAGGGATCACACGCAGCATGGCTTCCCGCAGCGGTTCGACGGTCGCCGGAGTAGGGGGTTTCTCATCCTTGGACAGATCCAGGGTGGCCTTGCCATCTTTGATGACCATCTCAGCAAACTCATTGGCCTCCCAGCCGTCCAGCACGGTCTGGAGCGTGGTGCGATACTGCTCTTCCAACACATCAAGGTAGGTATTGGCGTTCTGGGAGGTCGGCAGTCGTGCGAACCAACTGGCCTTGCGCTCCGCCCAGGCCGCCGGGGTATGCAGATACGAAGTCCAGACCTTGTGTTGTCGGCTTCCCGGAACCGAGAGGTCAGAGGAGCGGAGCAGTTTGCGCATCTGCTCGGCCAGGCCGAGTTAAGAGAGGTGTTTGGCGGTATGCGCGCTTTCCCGCTTCGATCGCCTGACGCCATTCTTCGGGGAGAAAGTCGGATGGCGAGCATCTGCCGGGAGCCTGCGCCGCCCTTGCACATCCATCCGTTTGAGGGCATGAGTGGCCCGGAGCACCAGTCTGGCGGCACTGGTGCCGGTAAATTCGAGCGCGGTGAGCAGATTGGGCAGAAATTGGCGGAGAAAGGTGTAATGATGGTCGAGTAAGTCGAAGGCTTGCCCATACGCTACGCCGCGCTTTGGTGGCAGATTCATCATGAACGGCCTGCAACTGCGCTTGAGGCACGGCACAGATCAATCCGGGGACGGACCTGTTCATCGGGGATCTCCAGATCCAGCACAATTTTGGTGACTTTCCGAAACGTATGAACATGTCGGGCCAGGGTCTTGCCATGCGCAGCATGATGCGTCTTCTCGGAACTCTCCGTCCGCCGGAAGATGCTCGTGATCAGATCGTCAAACGAGGTGAGTAAGCGGTCGAGCAGCTCCTGTTGGAGTTCCCGGAGGTAACAGACCAGGAGGGCCGCTCGTTTCTGCTGCGAAAAACGAAGCAAGGAGTCGCGATGGTATTTCGCGCGCCATTTGAGCCAGTACCCGCACGCGATTGCGATTGAATCGGGAGACATTGAATCTGCACCAGATGTTCGTCGCGCGTCTGTGGCCTTCGGACGCTGTACTCAGCAAGGACGTCGGGATGGACATTGAGCTGCATGGCGACGAACTGGACCATGCAGGATGGTGTGAGGGTGACGTCGGGAAGAGGACAATGCAGGAAGCGCAGGAGCAACAGATTGAGGGCGAAGCCGAGCCGGTTGGCTGCCCCACGGCAGGCCCACACCTCTTGCATATCCTCCTGCGCGAGCCAGAAGAACCGGCCTAACTCGCGCGGCGGGCCCACTCATCGGTTAAGGCTTTGAAGCGGCGGGTTGCCAGAAGATCGTCGGACATGGTGCTTCCCCTTTCCACATGTCTTGTGAGATAACCTGTACATTTGCATCGATTTCTGCTACTATAGCAATGCGGAAGTTGATGAGGCAATTTCCCAGGACTTTTTTCTGCTAACGTTGCCACTATCCCTCGCAAGGCATTTAGGCTTCGGTTGTTGGCACGAGTTAGAAGACAAGGCGGTACATGAAGCGGTCAGCACATCCACCACTCTCGCACGCTGGACACGAGGCACTGGCTTCCTATGCGCACTGGTTGCGCGAGCGAGAGAACCTGGCACCGGCATCCATTCGCAATTACCTGAGCGATCTGCACCACTTCATCGCCTGGTATGAAAGCGAGCGAGAAGCTCAGACCAACGACTGCTTTACCCCGCAAGGAAGCACCACTCCAGCGCAGACACAGTATCGGACCTATTTGCAGACTATTGGGCGGCAGAAACCGGCCTCGGGCAACCGTTCCCTTATCAGCTTGAAGCGCTACTTCGGGTGGGCCACACAGCAGCACCTCATCACCTACGATCCTTCCGTCGCGGTCAAACTCGTGGGGCAAGAGGAGAGCGCCCCTCGCTATTTGGACGATCAAGAAGAACAAGCCCTGGTGGCCGCTGTCAGATCAGCAGGAAACCTGCGGGACCGCGTCCTCATTGTCCTCTTGTTGCACACGGGACTGCGGGCAAGAGAACTCTGCCGACTCCGGCGGGACCAGGTGAGGCTGGGCAAGCGGAGTGGCTTCCTCGAAATCATTGGGAAACGCAACACATATCGCGAGGTGCCGCTCAACGCGACGGCTCGCAAAATGCTGGAGGAGTATCTTCCCATCCTCTCAGCTGATACCGTCTACCTTTTCCCTGATGGGAAAACGAAGCAGGCCTTGTCAGAACGCGCCCTGGGCTATGTCGTCAAAAAATATGCGCGGGTCGCAAAACTCCCCGATGTCAGTCCTTACGATTTGCGCCACCGTTTCGGCTATCGCATGGTGGAGTCTGTTCCATTGCACCGACTGACGCAAATCATGGGGCATGACTCACTGGACACCACCAAGCTCTACATTCAAGGAACGAAGCACGATTTACAACAGGCGGTTGAAACGATGGCCTGGACATAAGAAGGAGAAGGACCAGGGATGCAGGACAAGATCATCGTCTTTCCGGAGCCCCCTCCAGGAGGCAAAGCCCAGCTGGTCACACCTGGCCTCCCTGTCGCACTCACCCCGCTGATTGGCCGTGAGCGGGAGGTGCACGCTCTCCATGCGTTGCTCTTGCGCCCGGACATCCGCCTGCTCACTCTCACCGGCACGCCTGGCGTGGGCAAAACGCGTCTGGCGCTCGAAGCCGCTCGGGGACTGATGCAGGACTTCGCGGATGGCGTTCACATAGTCTCCCTCGCTTCCCTCAGCGGTCCCGCCTTCGTCATCCCGACCATTGCTCGCAGCCTTGGACTCACCGAGAGCGGATCGCAGCCCTTGCTGGACCTACTCAAGGCCTCGCAGTATGATAAGCACCGGCTCCTGCTGCTGGACAACTTTGAACACGTCATCCCGGCAGCACCACTGCTTGTAGAGCTATTGGAAGCCTGCCCGGATCTCAAGCTCCTGGTCACGAGCCGGGAGGCGTTGCGCCTGCGTGGTGAGCACCAATTCGCCGTCCTGCCCCTGGCGCTCCCAGACCCCAAGCGTCTCCCAGATGACCAATCACTCGCACAGGTTCCAACGGTGCATCTGTTCCTCCAACGAGTTCAGGCCATCACATCTGATTTTCACTTGTCGACGGACAATGCCGTGGCCATCGCCGCGATCTGTCTGCAACTCGATGGGTTGCCACTGGCTATCGAACTGGCCGCGGCTCGCGTCAAGGTGTTTACCCCGCACGCGTTGCTCGCTCGGCTAGATCGTCGCCTGCAGATCTTGACGGGAGGCGCACGCGATCTTCCTCTTCGACAGCAGACCTTGCGCAACACGCTTGCCTGGAGCTATGAGCTGCTCACCGCCCAGGAACAGCGCCTCTTCCAGCGGATTTCGGTCTTCGCCGGAGGCGCCACACTTGAAGGAGTCGAGGCCATCTGTGAGACGCTTGGGGATGAGACAGGGAGGGTGTTCGATGGAGTAACATCGCTCCTGGATAAGAGCCTGATACAACAGCAAGTGCAAGGGGATGAGGAGCCACGCCTGATGATGCTGGAGACGATCCGCGAGTACGCCCTGGAGCTGCTTGCATCGGGCGGAGAAGCGCAAGCCTTCCGCGAGGCGCACGCTGCGTACTACCTGGCGCTGGCAGAGCAGGCCGAGCCGGAGCTCACGGGTCCGCAGCAGCTCAGCTGGTTAGAGCGACTCGAGCGGGAGCATGACAACCTGCGCGCGGCACTGAGTTGGTTGTTGGAGCAAGGCTCGAATGGGCAGAGCAACGAACTTGCCTTGCGCTTAGGTGGTGCTTTATCGCAGTTCTGGTGGCTACGTGGGCATGTGAGCGAAGGATGGCACTGGCTCGAGCGGGCCTTGAGCGAAACTCGTGAGGTGAGCTCATCTGTCAGGGCGAAAGCGCTCGTCGGTGCCGGACAGCTAGCAACCCTGCGGGACGACTTCGGTCAGGCTGAGGCACTGTATGCGGAGGCTTTAGCGCTATACCGCGAGCAGGGAGATCGTCGAGGCAGTGCGACTGCCCTCTCAAGATGGGGGTATGCAGCCATGATGCGGAGCAACTATGCACAGGCGCGCGCGCTGGAAGAGGAAGCGCTAGCCCTCTTTAGAGAGGTAAGTGACCCAGAGGGCTGTGCTTATGCGCTCAATATCCTGGGCTCGGTACTTTATTATCAAGCTGAGTATGCACGAGCGCAGGCTCTCCTCGAGGAGAGCCTGCTGCTCTCCAGGGAGGTGGGCGACATCCAAGACTGTGCGCTCGCACTCGTGCTCCTCGGGCTGGTGCTGCTGTATCAGGGCGACCTCGCACAAGCACGGGCATGGCTTGAGGAAAGCCTCGCCCTCTCCAGGGAGATGGGCTATAAGCGCAACCTTGGTCTCACGATCCATTTCCTGGGGCTGGTGACCTTCCGGCAAGGGGATATGGCCGGGGCCCGCTCGCTGTTGGAGGAGAGCCTGATGCTCTTCCAAGAGGTGGGGGAGCGCGGACGTATGGCGGAAGTCTATCTGAGCCAAGGACTCATCTCGTTGAGTCAAGGTGACTATATAGCGGCCCGTGCGCGGCTGGAGGAAAGCTTGAAGATCTCTCTTGAGCTGGACAACAAGTGGGATATCGCCGGAGGTCTGGAGGGAGTAGCAGCCGTGTTGGCCGCGCAGGGAGAGCCAAGACGGGCAGTCTGGTGCAGGAGTGCTGCCCAGGCACTTCGCGAAGCGATCGGGACGCCTCTGCCATCAGTGTCTCAAGCCCTGCACAAGTTCACTATGGCTTCCCTGCGCACGCAACTGGGGGAGCGGGCCTTTGCTGCCGCCTGGGCCGAGGGACGCACCATGCCACTCGAGCAAACCCTGCATGCAGAGGAAGCAGTGACGATACCCGGGACGGCTCCAGCAGGGCCATTCCCTGTTCCGCACACGCGGAAAGTCCCACCCTCTTCTGACGGACTGACAGCACGGGAGGTCGAGGTGCTGCGACTGCTGGCGCAGGGCTTGACCAGCGCACAGATCGCCGAGCGGCTCGTCATCGGGGTCGTCACCGTCAATTTCCATGTGCGCTCGATCTACAGCAAGCTGGGAGTTTCCTCCCGCAGTGCGGCGACCCGCTATGCCCTAGAGCACTACCTGGTGTGAGGCTTCCTCACGCTCAGGGACGTTCTCTGGTGCGCTTGACTCACAGCACCCGCGAGCGCCTCTCTCTCGCGTTCATCCAGCTGACCCTTTCCCCGTGACCACCTCCCCCTCAAAACTGACGGGCATCCGAAGCTGAGGGCCTGCTCCTCTTCTGGAAAAACCCTCAGTTCTGACGGCGCATTCTCAGCCATTAGACGCTAGACTGATGAGCAGTAGAGCTGCAGCCGAAACGAGACCGAGGAGCGAGAGCGCATGGAAGAACGCAGGGGCGAGGCCTTCGCTGGCACGGAGCAATTGACCGTCATGGGCAGGCAGCTGCACGCAGGTGATCGGGCCCCCGACTTCTGTCTGGATTACGTTGATCTCGCGGATCTGGCCGTGCGCACGATCTCCCTGGCTGACTCGACAGGACTGGTGCGTCTACTCAACGTGGTAAATACCCTTGAGTACCCTCGCTGCCAACAGGTGGTA
>Ga0209648_10004602_pt1 | contig 11745 bp, 12 predicted proteins | sample GraSoi2013_115cm_FD_185830 | JGI IMG/M metagenome (GOLD analysis project Ga0209648, IMG submission 185830) | Grasslands soil microbial communities from the Angelo Coastal Reserve, California, USA - Sample 9_17_2013_115cm (SPAdes) (version 2) | ecosystem: Environmental > Terrestrial > Soil >...
TCGGAGATCACCGTCGGTCATGAGGAACATGAAACGCAGCTGACCCCCGGGTCTGGCAAGTATCCCAAGGTCAACGGCGTGTCGCCCGTTGCGGCCCACTCATGATCAGCCGGTTAAGAGAGACACCACCTCCACCTATTTCGAGACAGACCACACCGATGAGGTGCTGCCCCGCGACCAGAACGGCCGCCGCGCCGGGGCCGGCGAGGAGGCAGCTGATGAGGCCGGGTTCCGCAGCAACGGCAAGAGCAAGGACTCCCGCCCGGACCTGCCGCAGGTCATCGTGGGGATGGCGGTCACCCGCGACGGGATCCCCGTGCGCTGCTGGTGCTGGCCCGGGGACACCGGCGACTCCGCGCTGATCCGCCAGGCCCGCGACGACATGCGCGAGTGGACCCTGGCCCGCATCATCTGGGTCGGTGACCGCGGCTTCTCCTCCAAGGAGAACCGGCGGCACCTGATGCGCGCCGGCGGCGCCTACATCCTGGGCGAGAAGCTGCGCTCGGCCGCCCCCGGCATCCAGGCCACGCTGGCCCGCCAGGGCCGCTACCGGCAGGTCGCCGCCAACATGCACGTCAAAGAGGTCAAGCTCGGCGACATCGATGACCGGATGGTGATCTGCTACAACCCCGAGGCCGCCGTCCGGGACGCCGCCATCCGCGGCCAGCTCCTCACCCAGCTGGAGCAGATGATCGAGGAGAGCGACGCGCTCAGCGCCACCGACCGGGCCAGGCTGGCCGGCGTCATCTCCACCAAGGACGGCCTGAAGAAGTTCCTGAAGACCACGGCCAGCGGGCTGCTGCGCATCGATCGCGCCCGGATCAAGGCCGAGCAGCGGCTGGACGGCAAGTTCCTGCTCCGCTGCGGCGACGCCAAAATCTCCGCCGTGGACATCGCGCTGGGCTACAAGCAGCTGCTGGAAGTCGAACGCGGCTGGCGGGACCTCAAGCAGATCATCGACCTGCGCCCGGTCTGCCACCACCTGGAAGACCGGATCCGCGCCCACGTCACCTTGTGCTGGCTGGCCCTGCTGCTGATCCGCATCACCGAAACCAGCGCCTGCGCGCCGAGCTGCAGCGCATCCACCTGGGCACCTTCACCGGCGACCACGGCACCTTCACCCACCGCACCCAGCTCACCGCCGGCCACAAGCTCATCTTCAAGGCCCTGGACCTGCCCGAACCCCCGCTGGTCGTCTCCGCCGCACCCGCAACGCCCTGACCAGGGCAGATCCCGCCGCCTAGTGACACGCCCTGTCGCCGGGCCTGCACCCATGTCCGCAGCTCAACACTCGAAACCGCCGACTAGGTGATCATTTATCTGCGGAACCCAGGGTATTAACTGTCGTGGTGTACGCATGACTGGAGTTACGCAAGGACCTGCCCAGGGAAGAGAAGGCCGCGCAGTTCGGATGCGAACAGCTCGGGCTCTTGCCAGGCCGCGAAGTGGCGGCGCCCGGACCCGTGTGCCCCCATCTTCGGATCTCACGGCGATGACGGCGAAGAACCGGGGAGCAGTGAGGACCGCGAAGCGCGGTAGTCACTCAGTTAGTCACTCACCGGCCGCATAACGGCCGTAAGAACGTTCGAAAGGCATCGTTTACCTGGTCGGGGTGGCCGGATTTGAACCGGCGGCCTCTTCGTCCCGAATCAAGGCTGCGAAGACGGTGACGCTAAGACCGGACGACGACGCTGGCACCGTTGTCACGGTGACCGACGGATACGACATCTGGTGGCCGCCAGATGCGCATCCAACCTAACGGCTCACAGAGGAAGAGGCCAACGTAGGAGGCGAGTCGGCTTCTCAAGGGCACGCGGGCTCGTCCGTGACACTCGTCCCAGGTCGCCGACGAGAAGGGCTTCTGCGAGTCCCACGATATCCACAACCTTCGCCGGAAGCCCGGTCGGCGGCCGGTTCCGCGGGCGGGACGGGCGAGGGTCAGGCGGCGAGACCACCGCGCGTCCGCGCCCCGCACCACCGGCAGAGCTTCGGGCCCTTGGGTATAAGACCGCTGCCTCCAACGGTGCGTCTCAGAGGTTGAACAATTAGGGGACGGCGCGATGCATCACTCCAGTCTTACGCAGTAATAGTGGGGCTACGTTGTTCGCCATGGCCAGTGACCTCGCCAGCGCTACGTAGCGCCGACTGGACAACTGTGGCGCTCGCTGCTGCTGCAGCCGTCGCCGTTGCAGCCGTGGTGACAGCCTGGATTCGAGTGGTAGAGAGGGCTCATAAGCTTCAGCAGAGACTGAGCCAGCGTGGCGATAAAGTCGCAAGTCTCGCCGCGGACGGGTCCTGGCAGATGACCGTCCTTGTTCTGCTCGGCGTGACCGTAGTGCTCGCTGCGCTCACAGTTCTAAGTGACATCCGAAGCGGAACCACAGGATACTTTTCGAGCGGGTCTGGACAAGCCTGAATGCAACAAGAAAGGCGTCGCCGGGCTGGGCCGACACCGCCGCACGTATTCGGGCCCCAACGCCCATATGCGCATCGCCCAGCGCAGGGCGACCTCAGCGTTCAGCGTTCCCATCAGACTCAGGCCGGGGCCCTTCTATCTCAAGAGGACGACCTGAGATCTCCGGAAGGCCCTCTGTGTCGTCACTCTCTTGCCACTCCAAGGGAAATAGAAGTGCCGCTTCTGCCTCTGGACTCTGCACCGGAATCGTTTCTATTTGACGCACGTTATACAACCAATATGAATTACCTTCCTTTACCTGCTCTCCTGTGACACGTAGCAAACTCCCACCCCTGTGTGCCTCGATCGCATGCTCGTATTGGTCACGAGACAAGCGGATCCGAAGACGTTGCGCCTCACTTCCTTCGACAACATTCATCTTACTGATTCCAGCCTCACCATACCGCGGTCGCTCCAGTCCCCACACAGCACCAACGACAGTTACCTCATTCACAATTGATGATTCCCTAAACCTGGCAGAAGCCATCTTAAACAGTGGAACCAACTCCGGTGTCACTTCAACCCGATTCGGAATGTTAACTGGTTCCGGAATGGATGGACTCCACTCCGCGCGAATCTCAGTCTCAGCACCTCCGCTCGCCAACGTGGCAAGCGAGTCAACCATCTCTGCCGAGACGCCGAAGTCAACGGAATCAGCAAAAGCGGCGAATGAATTAGTTCGGCGATACTCACGCGCAGCGTCGACAGCAGCCTGAGTAGCTTGCATCAAATTGCAAGTGACCTCCCTGTAAAATCCCGGCTGCCTGTTCTCCAAGCCCGGCAGCTCATTTGATCCTATGTCGTCCAGCGATCCTACAGGTACCAGCGCCGTTACAATGAAACTCCCGTCGCATGTCTGTCCCATTCGAATTCCGCGCAGGTACCGTTGCGCAACAGGAAGTCCTTCATTGCCGAAGTGTGGCAATTGCTGCTCATGAGACCTCGCCGCCGAGCGAAACCCCTCCCGGACGCCTTCAACAAGCCGTTCGCCAATCCGCCACGCTACTGATCCCCGAACTGTGGCTATTTCTTTAGCAAAAAATAGTTCGTCTATAAGACCCGCGACCAACTCGTTCAACATAAGGCGAGCCTTACTGCCGAAATGCTTTTCTATCGTAACCAGCGCTTCATTGAGCCGAGTTAAGTAATCACGATAACTCTCATCCAGAGGGATCAGCACGTCGGCCTCTGAGTCAGGGCTTTGCCACACCCGGAACAGACCTGCCCTTTCGCCGAGCAGGCGCCATCTGCGCGACGTTAAAAGAACCTCCAGCGCTTCCGGCTTGACCAAGCCAAGCTCGTCTATTGCCACGTAGCGAGACACCTCACACCTCCTCCCCCACGCCTACACGTTTCATAATAGCACATAGGGATAAGTCATCAAAGACCTTCTTAGTAGAGATGTGAACCGTCGTCTGCGTTCGCCCAGTTGAAGCTTCGCCTTTCAAGTTCTTCCAATAACTAAGGTGTCTAAGCTGAAATATGTCGTGATCCAGGTCAGCATAGATCCACTCGTCAATATCTATGGGGAGAACGCATACTATGAGCAATCTCGGATAATAAGACGGTTCAGTAAGACGCGAAAACGTATCAGCATTAACTGGGAAAGGGAATTCATTGCCGAGAGGGGGTGCGACAAGGGACGTGCTTCGAAGCTGAACTTCGATCTGGACCTGAGGAAAGGGTGCGTGTTCCGAACTCCTATGAAACACCACCCAGTCCATCCCATCATCGGGTTCAGGTTTTGCTAAATTACAGCCAGCCGCTGCCGCGCATGCGCGGAACTGCGCATCCTGAACCTTTTCCATCAGGTTAGTCTTTTGCGTTTCAATCAGTTGTCCCCGAAGGGGCACGGCTACGTCAGTCGTTCCGGAAGCATCTACCGCCCCGCCCCTTTGCGCACTGTCCGTCATTATCGTTACTGTACGAGTGTAAGTAATCGGGGAACCCGTGGGTGATCACGTTGTGGCGCCCGCTGGGCATAACGGAATGACCCTCGGCGTCATGTGACGGAGAGCTATGGGGCGGCTTTGCGGGCTGCCGAGGTTACGGGCCGCGACCCTGGCGCTGGTCACTGGCGAGACGACGGCGGGCGCGTCCTTGGGGTGTCCAGGGCAGGAACGAGTCCAGGCCGGCTCCGGCCGGGGCGGCGCCGCCGTGTTCGGCGCAGGCCTGCAGGTAGCCGGTCAGCAGCCCGAGGGGTTCGATGCCGTGCCGGGCGGCGGTGGCGGTGACGGTCCAGATGCCGGCGGCCAGGTGGGCGGCCCATCGGGCGCCGGAGCCGTAGAAGTTCTTGCGGCCGATGACCGGGGTGCGCAGGGCGCGCTCGGCAGTGTTGTTGTCCAGCGGCAGCTGCGGCAGGTGCTGGTGGCGGGCCAGCCCGTCCCATTCGTTGTTCAGCGTGGCGATGACCTTGGCGGCGGCCGGGTGCAGCAGGCCCTTTTCTGCGTCGCTGGCCTGCAGTATGCGGTGCGCATCGATGTCGGTGAAGGCGCGCTGCCAGCGGCCGGCGGCGTCCTCGCGGGCGTCGGTGCCGGGTGTGGTGGCGGCCAGGGCGTGATGCGCCCGGTACAGCACCGCGATCCGCTCGGTCCACGCATCGCACCAGTCGCCGAGCGCCTCGGGGTGCGCGGCCCCGGCCCGCAGGAAATACCGCCGGATATGGGCCCAGCACCACAGCGGGTCGACGCCGTCGATGCAGGCTAGCGACTGATATGCCTTGTGGAAGTCCGAGGAGATGACCAGCCGCCGGCCGGCCTGCAGCGCGGTCTGCTCCCGGTCGATGCCCAGCTGGCCGGCGGCGACATCGGCGCTGCGGGAGGTGTCCATCACGAACACGGTCGTCTCGGAGGTGACGAAGACCCACAGCCACCACCGGTGGCCTTCCTTATCCTCGATGTCCTCGAACACCTGCCAGCTGGTTTCATCGGCATGCACGTGCCCCGCGGTCCGGCCGTGCGCGGCGATCGCCTCCGCCCACGGCGCGATCAGCGGCGAGACCTGCTTCAGCGCCCCGCACAAGGTGCCTGCGGCCACGTCGAGCCCGTCGGCGGCCAGCGCCTGCACGATCCGGTGCACCGGACGGCCCAGCACATGCTTCTCATACGCCAGCCGCGCCAGGAACCCGGCGGTGAACAGGCCCTTCGGCACCGGCCGGGCCGCCGGCGGCGCACACACCGTCGCCGGCCCTGGATGAGAACACCGCCGCCGGTAACGCCGCCGCCGCGACACAATCCGGGTGATCTTCACCTGCCAGTCGATCTGCTCGCTGTCCTCGGTACCGATGAACTCGAACGCCTTCCCGCACTCCGCGCAGCACCGCTGGCCGGCATCCAGATCGATGACCCGTTCCTCAGTCTCCAGATGCGAATAGTCCCGCCGCCCGTGACCAGGCCCGCCCGGCCGCTGCCCCCGCTTACCCGAGCCGCCCGGCCGGCCGCCGCCCTCCCGGCCGGTCTTGCGTAAGGGCGAGCCGCCCTTCTCCGACGACGAGCCGAACAGCAACCCGCTCAGCGTCGTCATGCTCTCCTGCAGCCTGGCCACCTGCCCGGCCAGCTCAGCCACCCGCGCGGTCAGCCCGGCATTCTCCGCCCGCAGCTCCGCCACCAGCGCCTCGGCCCGCCCGGCACGGGCACGCCAGTAACCGGCCTCAACATCCTCATCGATCACCGGCGCGGTCACGCAACCCAGCACACATCACCACACCAGCCACGTCACGCACCACACCGGGCGTGTCACGACCTAGGCGGGCCCGCCCACGGGATCACCGATTACTTACGTACGAGTGAACAGGGCGACACGCGAGTGGGGCGGGTGAGAACTTTCTCTAACGGCTTCAAGGCCGCGCGGAGCGCGTCGCACGAAGATGATCATTTTGGGTCTTGGAGATGCGGGACACGCACAAACTGGCCCACCCAAGCGCACGGCGAGCACTGCCATGCAGCACGCATTCCCGAGGAGCGACCCCGGCCGGGGATGGCGCGGCGGCTTTCCGCCCTTCCGGCACTGCGCGCCTACGCGCGGCGCCTGCGGCCCCCACGGAAGCAGCTGCGAGCAGATGCCGTACCGGTCAGCCTGGTGCACCCGGCTGAAGACCGGGCCATCCTCCCGGCGCTCCATCCTTGATCCAGGCAAGATCGCCGTCAAGGGCGCTGCGCGTCACACGTGATTCCCTTCGGGAACCCTTGACACCGATCTTGCCCGGACCAACCCTGCGCCTATCGGAAGGATGGCCAAGTGCCGACTCTGGTTCCGTACAGCGCACAAGTACAGCAACGCGACCGTCCGCAGCCGACTGAAACCGACATCGGATCGCTGCCGACCTGCGCAAATGACCCCGACCGGCCCACATGCTGCTAGTTCGCATCGAGGGAACCACTGGTGGGCCACACTGGCGGGCGCGCCCCCAGTCGGGGCCGTGCCACATCGTGCCGGTGGGATTCGTAAGCCACTGGCCGGTGCATCCGGCGTTCGTCGCTCCGTGATGTGGTTCCTTGCGAACAAAGATTCGAATTAGCTAGGATGGACACCGCTGGGGACCCTCCCGAGGGCTGGTCACACTGAGCCCCTTAGCTTGCTAAGCTAAGGGGCTCACCCCAGGGACGTGCTCACGCTTGTGACCTGGCCAGGAGCACGGGGGATGCATGGCTGTTCCTGCAGCTGCGATCTATCGGACGTTCTTACGGTTCTCTACGAGGTCGATCAGGGGCGTTGGAGATAATGAACATTGAGGCCGACGAAGCTCGCACCGTTGTGACCATAACCCAGGGGCTACGACATCTGGTGGCCACCAGATGTGCTCCAAACGTGGGGGGCTGAGCAGATAACTCGGGCCACGACGCTCCTTCAAGTCCTGCAAAGTCCCTGATGGCTACAGCGTTCACGCCTGGATTGTTTGCAAGCAGACGTTCAGCGGCGCACTCGCGCGGCCGACTGGTCATCTCGCGCGAAGCTGTGGGTGCCGAAAACCTGCGCCGCCTGGGCAGATGCTTTGCGGGACGCCGGCGGCTCGGTCACGCGAACGGTGCCTGGCGGGCAGGTCTTGGTCCGGGCTGGCGTGCGATGATCTTCGGCTTGTGGGCTTGAAGCTGATCTTCCTCGTCGTGACCCGGGCGGTGTCGGTGCTGGGCCTGTCGCGGCGGGAGGCGTGGTGGAAGGACGCCGAGATCCTGATGCTGCGCCATCAGCTCGCGGTGGCCCCGCGTGAGCGGCCGAGGGCTCATTCGCGGTTGACGTGGCCGGACCGGGCGTGGCTGGCGTTGCTCGCCGGGACGCTGCCGGTCGAGCGCTTGGCCGAGTTGCGGCTGATCGTGACCCCGGCCACGATCGTGCGCTGGCACCGCGACATTGTTCGCCGCCGGTGGGCGGGGTTGTCCCGCCGAGGACGTTCTGGTCGGCCGCCGGTGCGCCGCACTGTGCGGTCGGTGGTGCTCCGGCTGGCGCGGGAGAACGAGTCATGGGGGTGCCGGCGGATCCACGGTGAGCTTGCCGGGCTCGGCATCACGGTGGCGCCGTCGACGGTGTGGCAGATCCTCAAGGACGCCGGGATCGACCCGGCGCCGCGCCGGGACGGCCCTGGGTGGGCGGAGTTCCTGCGGTCGCAGGCGCAGGGGATCCTGGCGCTGGACTTCTTCACCGCTGACCTGCTCAATGGCACGAAAGGTGTACGTGCTTGCGGTGATCGGGCACGGCAACCGGCGCGTCCGGGTCCTGGGCGCCACGGAGCACCCGGTCCAGTCCTGGGTCGTCCAGCATGCCCGGAACCTGCTCATGGACCTGGGGGATGCCGGGGCACGAGCGAAGTTCGTCCTGCATGACCGGGACGCCAGCTTCACGCGGGCGTTCGATGCCGTGTTCCAGGCGGCTGGGATCCGGGTCATCCACGCCGCCGTTCAGGCACCGCGAATGAATGCGATCATGGAGCGGTGGATTGGCAGCTGCCGGCGTGAGCTGCTGGACCGGACCCTGATCTGGAACCAGCGCCACCTGATGATGGTGCCGCGGGAGTACGAGGACTTCTGCAACTCCCACCGGCCGCACCGCGCCCTGGACCAGGCCGCGCCACTGCGGCCACTGCCAGCCGGCGTCACCGACTTGGATCATTTCCAGGTCCGGCGGCATGACCGTGCGGGTGGCGTCATCCACGAATATCGCCTGGTGGCATAGGTTTCGGCACCCACAAGTGAACAGGGCCTGGATGTTCCCGCCGAACCCGTGGGCCGTGCCGGAGTACCACCGGTCGATTTTCCGGCCCTTCGTGCTGATGGTCTTTCTTTCAGCCGGTCGGCGGCGACGACCTTGCCGTCCAGGATCAGGTGCGGCAGCCCCTGCTCTGTCGCCTGCTCCAGCGCCTCGCGCGGGCCCGGCGCCCGCGCGGCGAGCACCGCGATGGCTTCGTCCAGGTACCGGTAGGCGGTGGCCTGGGAGATCCCGAAACCGCGCCCCAGCCGGGCGATATCGGGCCGGTCGGGGAACCAGGCCAGGGCAAAGACTGCCTGCCGCCAGCAGCCCAGCGCGCAGGTTCCGTGGCGGGTGCCGATCGCGCGGCGGGTGCGCGGCCAGCAGCCTCGCGACGTACCGGGCCAGTTGGACGGGAACGTCGAGCATGACACGATAGGACAGCAGGCGGAGCCTCTCCCAGTAGGTAGTGGATCTTCAACGAGACCTCTTCTACCGGGGGCTCCGCGCCTGGCCGGGGATCTGGCGTTATGTCCGGGGTGTCTGCCTGGCCGTCCCCGTCATGTCGCGGATGACCGGATCGATCTTGTTGAGAAACCTCATTGACATGCCCGTCCATCCTCCACCTCACGCCAAGCGGAGCTGGAGTATCCTCCGCCGCATACGCCAGAGCGCTGATGTACCCGCACTGAATGCGCTCGGGGCAGTCATCCTCACCGGTCCGCATGAGGCATGGCACTTTCGTTGTTCGGAGTGGTAGTGCTCCCGCGCTGAGTGAAGGTAGCGTCCGGCGCCGTTTGTTTAGCCCGCCGGCATACGCCACAAAGAATTCTGAGATGGTGACCGGAATGGGCAGGTGCGGGCCAATCACCGCAGTCTCGTGATCAGGCCGCCCGGGTTATGCGGGGGGCTGGCCGCGCGGGCGGCCTGGCCGGGGCTGCTGGGTGTGGGTGATGAGGTCGGCGACGGCCTGGCGGGCCTCGGGGGTGAGGGCGGCGAACGCGCGGAGCTGGGCGCTGGTGATGCCGCTGTCGCGGACCAGGGCCAGCAGCTCGACCTGGTCTTCGATGATGGGCTGCTGGCCGTAGAAGAAGCCGGGCGGGACGCCGAACACCTGGGCGAGGGCGCTGACCAGGCGCATGGTGGGGTTGGCGGCCTGGCCGTTGCGCAGCTTCCAGATCGCGTTGTGCGACACCTTCTCACCGGTGACCTTCGCGATCAGCGCCGCGATCTCGTAGTTGGAGTAGGGCCCGCGGCCGGGTGGGTGGATGCGCTCGACGAGCCAGTTGAGCCGGTCGGCGAGGGTGGGCAGAGACGCGCTGTCCGGTGGGGTAGGTGCCGGGCTGGTGTCCGCCACGCCGCCTCCTAACGCCTCCGGGCTGTCACCTCAGGTTAGCAGTTACTTCTCTCAATTTGTACTGGGGTTGACATCTCGGCGTCAAATGTGCCTACTATCGAGATGGTATCACCTGTAAATGAGATGGATCATTACGCAGATCATCCACGTTTCATGAGGAGGGCAGCGATGGAAGCGGCGCGGCGACCCGGGGAGCTGGCGTCGGCGTCGTCGCGGGCGTGGACATCGCCGACCGACCCGGCGTGATGTTCCGGGGACGGCCGCTGCCGGTCTACAAGACCGTGCAAGACGCCCGTGACTATCATCATCCGGATGTCGTCGTGGTTGCCACGCCGACACCGGTGCACGCTGCGGTTTGCGCGCAGGTCGCCGGGAGCTTCCCAGCCGCGCGGATCCTGGTCGAGAAACCCGCGGCCGATAACCTCGCCGGGGCGCGGCTGATCCTCGCCGACATCGGCCGCCGCCAGCCCGTCGAGGTGGCCTACCATATGTCGTTCTCTCCTGAGGTGGCCTGGGGGGTGCAGGTGACCACGGCCAGGGCGGGCGAGCTTGGCCAGCCGGTCGCGGCCGAGTCCTGCTTCACCGATCCCTACCAGGACGACTACGAGTGGGCCAGATCAACGTTCGGCAGCAGCTGGATCGACTCTGGGATCAACTCGCTCAGCATCCTGAGCCGGTTCGCCGATCTGGCCGCCCGGACCTCACTGCGCCGCATCGGGGAGCCGCCGTGGTCGGCGTACGAGGCACACCTCACCTGCCGAGCGGACGGTAGCGAGTTCGAGGCGCTCATCTTGACCAGCTGGCACGTCACCGACCCGGCCAAGACCACCAGGATCAGGTACAACTCCGGTGCCGAACTGGTCATGGACCACACCGGGGTCGCCGGATACCTAGTCCAAGACCACGCTGTCAGCGCGGTCTTCGGCAGCGACCGCGCCGTCCCGCGAAGAGAGCGGCACTACCGCGCGCTGTACCAGTGGTGGCTCGTCGACGGCCGCCCGATCATGCCCGCCGAGACCAGCCTGCATCTCCACGACCTGCTTCTCCAGCCGCCCGGCGACGGGTGAAACGCGGATCAGCGCGCTGCTGCGCAATCGGACGCGGAAGGAGTATCAACTTCAGTATCTAATATGCTCACAATATATTATCTAAAGTTATGGGTCAGGTAATCAGGGGTCCGGGCGACGGACCGAGCCCGAACGGTGAGCCGCCCTCCCAAACACGTGGGACGCTCGCGGACCGGATCAACGGCCTGATCGACCGGGCGCGCCCTGCCGGGCGGAGGCCTTTCTCCAACGCGGAGGTCGCCACCCTGATCGAGAAGGCCACCGGGGAGAAGTACTCTCACACCACGATCTGGAAGCTCCGCAACGGCCAGGCCACCAACCCTCAGATGCGCCTGATCGGGGCACTTTCGCAAACCTTCGGCTTACCGCCTGGGTTCTTCTTCGCCGAGTTCGCCGATGACCAGCAGGCAGCGCTCCTCCAGGAACAAGCCGAACTGCTGGCACTGATCCGGGCGGCCGACGTCACGTACGCGCAGCTGCGCGCCTTCCTCAAGCTAAGCCCCAAAGCCCGCGAAGCGATCACTGATTTCATCGAGCACACCGGCCAGCCGCCAGGCAAACCTGACGGCGGGAACGGCTAATGCGGTTGTGGCCAGGGCAACAGGATCCCCAGCATTTGCGCCCAACTACCCAAGATCCCGAACGGCTGCCGCGCCGCACCACGTACGCCGGGCGGCGCCACTTCGTCT
>Ga0209648_10004604_pt1 | contig 11743 bp, 12 predicted proteins | sample GraSoi2013_115cm_FD_185830 | JGI IMG/M metagenome (GOLD analysis project Ga0209648, IMG submission 185830) | Grasslands soil microbial communities from the Angelo Coastal Reserve, California, USA - Sample 9_17_2013_115cm (SPAdes) (version 2) | ecosystem: Environmental > Terrestrial > Soil >...
CCGAGCAGGTCAAGGAGGCGGAGGCCGCGGGCGCCGACAGGATCCAGGTCGACGTCATGGACGGCCATTTCGTGCCCAACCTCACTTTCGGGCCGCAGACGGTCCAGGCGGTCCGCCGGGCGACGTCGCTTCCCATCGAGGCCCACCTGATGGTCGAGCGCCCCGAGATGTTCCTGGAGGCGTTTGCCAAAGCGGGGGCCACTTTGATCGAGGTACAGGTGGAGGCTACGAGTTCTCTGTACAGGACCGTGCAGACGATCAAGGAGCTGGGCGCGAAGGCAGGTGTGGCCATCAACCCCGCCACCCCGGTCGAAGACCTGCACGAGATACTGCCCTACATCGACCTGGTCAACGTGATGACGGTCGAGCCAGGGTTCGGCGGCCAGAAGTTCATCCAGCGCAGCCCGGACAAGATCCGGCGCCTGCGTGGACTGTCGGCGGAGGTCGAGATCGAGGTCGACGGTGGCATCGACGCGCACTCCGCGCCGCTCGTCGTCGCGGCGGGGGCGACGGTCCTCGTCGCCGGCAACTCCGTCTTCGGGTACAAGGGCGGCGTCGCCGCGGGCATCAAAGCGATTCGCAATGCGCTTGAGTGACGAGCTGAAGCGAGCGGCTGCCGAGAAGGCGCTCGAGCTCGTCCAGGATGGAATGCTCATCGGCCTGGGTTCGGGCTCGACCGTGCGCTACTTCACGGAGGGCGTCGGGCGTCTGGTGGCGAAGGGAATGAAGGTGCGGGGAGTGCCGACGTCTCGCGCCACGGCGGAGCTCGCAGCCGAGGTGGGGATTCCGATCGTCACCGAGCTTTTGGGCCAGATCGACCTGTCCGTGGACGGCGCGGACGAGGTCGACCCGGCGCTCAACCTGATCAAGGGCCGCGGCGGCGCGCTCTTCCGCGAGAAGCTCGTGGCGGCCGCCTCGAAGCGCTTCGTGGTCGTGGTCGACGAGTCCAAGATGGTGCAGCAGCTCGGCGGGGTTGTCCTGCCGGTCGAGGTCTTGCCCTTCCTGTGGCGCTCGACGGCGGAGCGTCTGGCGGCTCTCGGGGTCAGCCTGGTGGTGCGCGGCGGGGAGGAGACGCCCTACTTCACCGACAACGGCAACCTGATCCTCGACCTGACCCTCGACGGCGGCATCGAGCAGCCGGCCGAGCTTGGCGCGGAGCTGAAGCAGGTCACCGGGGTGGTCGAGCACGGCCTGTTCGTGGGGATGACCGACACGGTCATCGTCGCCGGACCGGAGGGCGCAAAGGCGATTGGCAGGCAGCCCGGCGCGTAGCGCGCTATTGCAGCGGGAAGGGCGACTGCCACCAGTCCGGTAAGGCATCGGCCTCGATCGAGGTCACCCACTTGACCCACCAGAAGCCGCGTGCGTCCGGCACCACCAATCGCGCCGGGAATCCGTGACCCGCATCGAGAGCCTGGCCGCCGACGCGTGTCGCGAGGAACATCGACCTTGCGTTCTCGAACGGAAAGCGGCGACCGTAGCCCGTCGAAGAGGTGACCCGAATGCTCGTTCCGGCGGCGCCTCCGAGGAGTCGATCCAGGCGCGCGCCGCCCCATTCCTGCGTCGAGTAGAAACCGCCTGTGCAGTCGAGGGTGGCGGTCACCCGGTCGTCGAATGCGAACAGCTCGTCGTACGTCCACTCGCGGCCTCCGGCCTGCAAGGTCCACGCCTGCCGATCGATGCTGGGGATCGCGTCGAACATCCACGAGCTGACCGGCATCAGGTCGGGACGAAAAGACCCTGACTCATATGACCCGGTGAAGCGGCGCGTCGCGCCTGGGAGGCCGGTGATCCTGACCACCATCTCGCTCGCGGCGTAAGCCGCGGCCGCTGTGGCGAGAGCCGCTCCACCGCGCAACATGCGTCGCCGCGAAAGGTCGGTGGGTCGAACGCGGACTCTTCGCACAGCGACGTGCCAGATCGCCAGCGGGACCGCCGTGAGGGCTGCGCCGACATGAAAGTCCATCGCGGTGAGCGAGCCCCAATCGACGAGCAGGCCGGTCGAATGGAGAAGTCCGGCGCCGAGGGACACCAGCACCAGCACGCCCAGCAGCACCGACGCCCAACGGCCAGGCCGCGGCCGCTCGAGTCCGCGTCGCACGATCATCGACTTCCACGGCAGCAGGGCCAGGATGGCAAAGCCTGCCGCCGCATGGACGACAAGGGACCAGCGCGCGGGCGCGGTGGCGAAGGCGAACGCGAGCCACCCTGTGATGAAGGCTGCGGCAAGCAGGCCAAGCAGGGCGAGGTTGGTGGACGCGCCGCGAGCGATCACCGGCAGCCGCCTCACCTTTGATGGCGCGCCCATCGGATGAGCCTACGGGCGCAGAGCGATCAGATGTCGATGCTGGGCTGGCGGACGGGTTGGGATTTGAACCCAAGACAGCCTTGCGGCTGTACAGCATTTCCAGTGCTGCGCCTTCGACCGGACTCGGCCACCCGTCCCGCGCGTAGGAGTCTACCGTCAGCCCAGGTCTTGCTCGGGACGAGTCCTACCCCGCTCCGCCACCGCTGCCATCCGGCATCAGGGGATGGCGAAGGGACAGCTGCCGCTGCCGCTCGCGATGGTAGCTCGGATCGGAGTTTCGACCGAAGAGGCTCACGTACGACGTCAGACGTATCCGGACGATCCTTCGGATCGCCCTGAGGCCATCCACCCACGTGAGCTTTTTGCCGTCGGCCCGGCTTCGCGCGTAGTACCGGATCGGCACCTCGTGGATCCGATAGCCGAGCCTCAGCACCCTCGCCGTGATGTCGGGTTCGATTTCGAATCGATTCCCGTCCAGGTTGAGACGGCGCCAGAGCTCGGTCCGCAAGGCCTTGTAGCCGCTCTCGAGGTCTGAGATGTAGGAGTCGAAGAGGACGTTGGCGGCCAGGGTCACCAGCTTGTTGCCCATGACGAACCAGAAGCTGAACGCGGTCTGGCCCGCGAACCCTCGCACGCCGTACACGACGTCCGCCCTGCCCTCGACCAGGGGTTGGAGGAGGGTCGGGTAGTCGCGCGGGTCGTACTCCAAGTCCGCGTCCTGGACCAGCGCGAACGGCATACGCGCCTCCGTGATCGCCCGGCGCAGCGCGGCCCCCTTGCCCTGGTTCTTCTCCTGCCGGAAGACGCGCACCCGGGAGTCCCGCTCGGCGCAACGGCTCATGATCGCCCACGTACCGTCGGTCGAGCCGTCGTCGACCGCGATCACCTCGCCGACCTCCGGGCGCTCGAGGACATGCTTGAGGATCAGCTCGAGGGTCCGCTCCTCGTTGAAAGCCGGGATCATGACCGAGAGAACCCGGTCCAGGGCCGGTGCAGCCGTCATCGAGTCCACAACTCTAAACTCCAACGCTCGAATCCGGACCGGGGTTGGTGCAACCAAACGGGCGGATCCCGCATCCAACAGGCAGGATGTCATCTGCAGCGCTGATGGAGGACCGACCGCAGCTCATGACGAGCGCCACCGCGGGTGACGCCAACTCGTTCGCCAGCCTGCTCGACCCGCTGCTGGATCCAGCCTACCGCCTCGCCGCGGTGATGCTGGGGGACCGCGGAGCAGCCGAGGATGCCGTGCAGGAGGCGTCGATCAAAGCCTGGCGCAAGCTGCGTCAGCTGCGGGGCGACGCGGGGTCGCTCAGGTCCTGGTTCCTTTCGATCGTGGCCAACGAGTGCCGGATGACGCGCCGGCAGCGCTGGTGGGGCGTCCTGAAGATGGCCGAGATCGAGAAGGCGCCAAACGCGGAGGTCGAAACCGCGCCGTCGGATCTACATCGGGCGCTGCTCAGGCTGAGCCCTGAGGAACGCCTTCCCCTCGTCCTCCACTTCTACCTTGACCTTCCGCTGGAGGAGGTCGCGCGCACGCTTCGTATCTCGCCGTCCGCCGCCAAGTCGCGCATCTATCGCGCGGCCAGGCGCTTGAGGTCCGACCTCACCATGGAAGAGGTGTTCTAGATGTCAAACGAGAACTTCCGCCGCGAGCTGAACAACGCCGTCGACCAGATCAGCGGCTCGCCGAGCCCCGCGCTGCGCGATCGCGTCCGGTCATCTCTTAGGGGCGCGTCGAGGTCAGCGGGTCCGAACTGGATCGCGGCCGCCGCTGCCGCGGTGATAGCGATTCTCCTGGTCGGCGTGCTCGTGGTCGCCAACCCGCTCAACCGACCGAACCGCCAGGGTCCGATCGCTGGAACGAGCCCAACACCGACGCCATCGGCGCCGGCGGCCTCGCCGACCCCGAGCCCCAGCCTGCCTGCGATGGTCTGCGCGACCAACCAGCCCCCGATGACATCGTCCGCGCCCGCCGTCGTTTTCATCGACAGCTTGCGCACGGGAACCCACGCCGGTTACGACCGGCTGACGATCGAGTTCAAGAATGGAGCGCCGACCCTCGTTGACGCGCAGTGGCAGACCAGCACGACATTCACCCAGTCGCCCAGCGGTCAGACACTGACGGTGCAAGGCACCCATGGCATTCTCGTCACGATGCACGGCGCCGACCTTCACACCGACTACACCGGCTCGCTCGACATCAAGACGGGCTACTCAGGCCTGATCGAGGTCAGGCGAGTGCAGGACTTCGAAGGAGTCGTGCAGCTCGCGCTGGGCGTCTCGGGGCCGGGATGTTACCGCTGGTTCTTCCTCAGCAACCCGGACCGGCTGGTGATCGACATCCAGACGTCCTAGTCACCCGGGGCCGTACATTGATGCGGACCAGCCAGCCTGCCCGAAGGAGACAAGGATGTCGACGCTTGCGTCTGACCCCGAAGAGACCACGCAGTGGGAGAAGGTCCGCCCCCGCCATGTCACGCCAGAGCAGTGGAAGAAGTTCGAGGGCTACACCGCCGAGATCTTCCAGGCGTTCGGCATGGACCTGGACACGCCCAGCACCGCAACCACGCCGAGTCGATACCTGCACGCTCTGCATGAGGCAACGTCTGGGTACGAGGGCGATCCGAAGCTGCTCACCGCGTTTCCGACCGAGTGCCATGGCGGACCCGACTGCAGCATCAGCCAGGTCATCGAAGGGCCGATCGAGTTCTATTCGCTGTGTGAACACCACGCCTTGCCCTTCTACGGCCATGCGTACATCGGCTACATCGCGCACGAGGAAATCATCGGCATCTCCAAGCTGACCCGCCTGGTCCGCGTCTTCGCGCGCCGGTTCACCGTCCAGGAGCGCGTCGGGGTCGAGATCGCCGACGAGCTGGTGCGCCTGCTCGAGCCCCATGGCGTCGCGGTGCACCTCAACGCGATGCACCTGTGCACGCAGATGCGCGGCGTGCGCGAAAGCCACTCGCGGACCTGGACATCGTTCTGGCGCGGCAACTACGAGAACGATCCCCAGCTCCGCACGGAGTTCCTGGAAATCGCCAGGTCGCGGTCGGATCACTGATCGAACCGTTCGACGTCCTGTTCGAGACGGACGTGCCCCAATACGAGCTGCCGCCCGATCTCGAGCAGATCTACGGCCGGCTCGGCTTCGCGGAGCGCATCGTCTACTCGAACTTCGTCACGTCGCTCGACGGAGTCGTGACGCTGGGCGCGAACCCGTCGGCGGGCTCTGTGATCAGCGGCCGCAACCAGGCCGACCGCTTCCTGATGGGACTGCTGCGCGCATGCGCCGACGCGGTCTTGCTTGGCGCGGGGACGCTGCGAGCTACACCCGGGCATCGCTGGACAGCCGAGCACATCTTTCCTGATCTGGCCGGGAGTTTCTCTAAGCTGCGGGCAAGCCTCGGGCGCAAGCCTCGGCCCCGGCTCGTCGTGCTGACAAACTCGGCTGACATCGACGTCGCCCACCCGGCAATCGTCGATGGCGCCACGATCGTCACGACACCCGGGGGCGCTGCTGTGCTGCGCGGGCGTCTGCCCGATTCCTGCGACCTGATCGAGGAAGCCGGCGGGCTCGACATGGCTCGCGTGCTGGCCGCGATGCGCGAGCGGGGTTACGCGGTGCTGCTCACCGAGGGCGGGCCGCACGTGATGGGGCAGTTGATCAAGGACGCGCTTCTCGACGAGGCCTTCGTCACCATCTCACCTGTCGTCGCCGGCCGCGACCGAGGCGAGCGCCTTGGCATGGTCGCCGGCGTCGAGCTCCTACCGCAGCATGGAATATGGAGCCGACTGCTCAGCGCACGGCGCCACGGCGACTTCCTGTTCCTACGCTACGGCCTGCGCTCGGCCTAACAGGTATCAGCGCCGAGGAGCAGCGGCGCGGATGCCGCGACCGACGGCTGGCTCGCGACGGCGACGAGCGCGCCTGACTTCACTCCAGCGGGGATGCTGACCGCCCAGTGGTCGCGTGGGATCACGACCGCGTAGCCGGGAGGCGTGTAGGCCGGCGGGCCGGGAAGGTCGGTGGTGGTGCCGGTGCAGCGGTCGAAGAACTTGAGGTCGTACTTGACCGGCACGTGCTGGCCCGATGTGAAGTAGAGGGCCACCTCGATCGTGCACGAGCTGAGCTCGCACGCGGTGGCTGATTCGTCTGGAACACCGACCGCGATCTTGCACGGCGTCGCCGTGTTGCAGAACTGGACCTTGGTGATGGGATCCGCGCTCGCCGCGCCGAAGTTCGGGACCGCGAGCGGGGTCTTGTTCGGCGACGCGCTGGGCGACCCCTTGGGCGACCCCGATGCGTGCGGAGACGGCGTCGTGTGGACCTGGCCGGTCGGCCCGCCGTTGTTCCGGTTGGCGAGCACGATGACACCGAAGATCCCGAGCAGGACGACGATCACCACAGCCACCGCCGCAGGGATCAGCCAGGGCGGCCGGTCGTCCAGCAGCCCGGCTCCGCGCGAGGGAGGTCGCGGCACGGTGGGTCTGCGTGCCGGGACCGGGGAGGGGGTCCGGACTGGGGCGGGGGCCGGCGGGGGAGGCGTGGTGGCACGGGGCGCCTCGGACACCGGCGTGCCGAAGCCAAGCGGCTCGGCCGGGATCGTCCCGCCCGGCTTCCAGACAGGCGCGTCGACCGCTGACCAGGTTTGTTGGGCCGGCGGAGGCGCTGGGGCAGGTGGGGCCGCGGTCGGCGCGGGTGGCGTGGGCGCTGATGGCGCTGGCGGGAACGTGCTGAAGGGGGAGGCCGGCGCCGGCGGCGACGTTGAGAACGGGGTTGCGGCTGGGGCGGCCGGGGCGGCGGTTTCCCAGCTCGGTATGGGCCTCGGCGGCTCGGGTTCGGCCGGCTTGGGGGGTTCGACTGGGGCCGGCGCCGGGGGGTTCGTCGCTCGGGCGGCGGGCGCTTCCGACCAGGTCGGGACTGCCGGGGTGCTCGTCGCCGGAGCGACAGGTGCCGCGGGCGCGGGCGGAGCCGCCGGGGCCGGAGGGAAGGTCACAGCCGGCAGCGAGGGGTAGGTCTGAAGCGGCCGGTCGGGCGCGTCGTAGGAGGCGGGGGCCCGGATCGGGGTGTCCTCCCGGCGCGGTGGCGCTAAGTAGGGCGCCGGGACCGGGGCGGAGGGACGCAGAGGCGGGGCTTCGGCCGCAGGCAGGAACGGGGTGATGGCCGGGATCTCGCGGCCGCCGGCGCGTGTGGCGAGCTCGGACTGGGCCGCGACCTGGCGGTCAGGGGCGAGAAGCGGCGCCGCCATCTCTCGCAGGGCGCCCTGCGCGCGGTCGGCGGATGGGCCCATAGCGCCGCTCGCCATCGACCGCATCGTCACGACAAGTCCAGGTGGGATGTTGGGAGGAGCAGGAGCGCCTGCCGGATCGACCCCGAAGGCGGCGCAGACGGCCATACCCCCCGAGCGCACGTCCGCGCGGAGGTCGCTCTGGGAGGGCGCGCCGCGGACCGCGGCGGCCGGATGCCCGGCGAGCCTAACCTCGCCGTTGGAAGTGACTCGGATCGCGGTGGCCCCGAAGCCACCCATCGCGATGCCCGCCTCGTGGAGCGCCGCGACGCCCGAGAGCACCGCGGTGCCAAGGGCGGCCGCTGCCGGAGGCGTCAAGGGCCCACGGGACAGGATCGAGCCCAGCGAAGTCCCTTCGTTCGGCTCCACGGCGACCCATATGCCCTGCTGGTCGGTGCCCCATGCGAGCACTGGCGAGAGGGCTGGATGGCGGTGGTCGAACAGGCGCTGGAGGCGCGGTACGGCCCCCGCGGCCTCGGCCTGCGGAATGGGGATTTCGTGCACGACGGCCGGCTTGCCGCTCTTGAGGACGGCCTTCCAGCCCTGGCCTGCGCCAGACCCGACAAGTTCGATCAGCTTGGGCTTCGGCTCAGATTCGGGCATTTAACGGTGCATGGTACCCTTGCGGCACATGGCATACGTCATCGTCCAGCCGTGCATCGACGTAAAAGACGCCTCCTGCGTCGAGGTCTGTCCGGTCGATTGCATCCATACCGACGACGCGGCGAACATGTATTACATCGATCCAGACGAGTGCATCGACTGCGGCGCTTGCGTCGACCCGTGCCCTGTGGACGCGATCTTTCCCGAGGATGAAGTGCCCGAGCAATGGCGCAATTTCATCCAGATCAACGCCGACTACTTCAAGAACCGGTAACACAACAACCGGCTTAACGGATTGGCCAGGCACGCCGTAACGCTGATTCCTGGGGACGGAGTCGGCCCGGAGATCTGCGACGCGACGGTCCGGGTGCTCGAAGCCACAGGCGTCCAGTTCGTCTGGGATGTCCAGCAGGCCGGCGAGGCCGCGATCGCGACGTTCGGCACACCGCTTCCGGACCAGGTGCTCGAGTCGATCCGCAAGAACAGAGTCGCCCTGAAAGGGCCGATCACGACCCCGATCGGAAGCGGCTTTCGCAGCGTCAACGTGGCACTGCGCCAGGCCCTCGACCTCTACGCGCTCGTGCGGCCGGTGAAGGCTTACAAAGGAGCTCGCAACCTCCGCGACGACCTCGACTTCATCATCGTGCGCGAGAACACGGAGGACATCTACGCCGGCATCGAGTTCGAGGAAGGCACGCCTGACGCGCAGCATCTGATCGAAGAGATTTCGGGCCTGGCCAAGAAGAAGATCCGTCCCGACAGCGGCCTGTCGATCAAACCGATCTCGATCAGCGGTTCGGAACGGATCGTGCAATTCGCCTTCGACTACGCGCGGAAGAACAACCGCCGCAAGGTCACGGCAGTGCACAAAGCGAACATCATGAAGCACACCGACGGGCTCTTCCTCGCCGTCTCGCGCAAGGTCGCCGAGCGGAACAGTGACATCGAGTTCGAGGACCGCATCGTCGACAACATGTGCATGCAGCTCGTCCTGCGGCCCAAGGAATACGACGTGCTGTGCTGCCCGAACCTGTATGGCGACATCATCTCTGACCTTGGCGCGGGCATGATCGGTGGTCTCGGCCTGGCGCCCGGCGCCAACATCGGGACCAACGGTGCGGTGTTCGAGGCGACGCACGGCAGCGCGCCGAAGTATGCAGGGCAGAACAAGGTGAACCCCATGGCGGTGATGCTGTCGGGCGTGCTGATGCTGCGCCACCTCCAAGAGGTGACCGCCGCAGACGCCGTCGAGAAGGCGATCGCCAACGTCATCGCGCTGGGCGAGAACGTGACGTACGACCTCAAGGAGAAGCGCGACGACCCCACCGCCGTCGGCACCAGCCAGGTCGCTGACGCGGTGATCGCCCAACTGAAAGCGGCGGTGTGAGAGGAGCCTCCGAGGAGGTCCTTCGCCTGCGCCGGCTGTGGGACGACCACATCCATTCCGCGTTGCCGGTCGGCGGGGCTGACCCGAGGGAACAGGAGGTCGCCCTTTACGCCTCATGGATCGGCAGCATGGTCGAGGTCGCGCTGGCCCGCGGCTCGCTCGACCGCAACCTCGCCGAGATGCTCGCGACACGTCGGGCCGAGGGAAACCAGCGTCTCTTTCGCGCCGGCGGCGAGCTCGGCGAGCCGGTCCGCTCGTACGTGGCGCGATTGATCGCGATCGAGGACCTGCTGGCACAATTGCCCATCAGATGAGGCGGCACCTGGGCCTGGTCATCGCTGCTCTCGTGCTCTCGGCGTGCAACCAGACGGCAGCGACGCCGCTGACCGCGAGCACGGCCTCGAGCGCTCGCGTGCTGGTAGCTGCGCCCGACCTGGGCGACCAGCCGTCGTTCTCCAACCGGACCGGCCAGCTTCCTGTGCTGAGCCTCCAGAGCATGTTTCACCCCAGCTACACGGTGCCTGGCGACCCAAGTCGAATTCGAACCTTGCTCGTGACCGGCGACGTGATCCCGGCCCGCGGCGTCAACTACTTCGCCACCACACGCCGCGATTTCCTCTGGCCGTTCCGCCGGACTGCCGACTACACGAAGAACGCGGACATCACATACATCAACCTCGAGGCGCCGCTGTTCGCGGGATGCCCCGTCGATCCGGGCCCGAGCTTCACCTTTTGCGGCGACGCACGATTCGCCGACGGGCTGACGTTGATGGGCGCCAAGGTCGTGAACCTGGCCAACAACCACACCACGAACTACGGTGCCCAGGGCATCACCCTGACGGACCAGCTGCTCCAGAAGCACGGCATGCTGACGTCGGGCCTCGGCCCAGTCGCCGTCGTCGACGTGCGCGGCATCAAGTTCGGGTTCATCGGTTTCAACGGCGTGGGGCGCGCGATCGACAAGCAGGCAGTGCAGGCGAGCATCGCGCGCGCTCACCAGCTGGCCGACATCGTCGTCGTGCAGTTTCACTGGGGCAAGGAGTATGAACGGCAGCCGATGGCCGACCCGCACGTGCCTACTCCCGACGACCCGGTTGCGATCGGGCACGACGCTGTCGATTGGGGGGCGGACATCGTGATCGGCAACCATCCACACTGGTACCAGGGGATAGAGATCTACCACGGCAAGCTGATCACATACGCGCACGGCAATTTCGTGTTCGACCAGATGTGGTCGGAAGAGACGCGGGAAGGCGTGATCGGAACCTACACGTTCTACGGGACGCAGCTGGTCGCGGCGACGTGGAAGCCATATCGCATCTACGACTATGGACAGCCGGTGTTCATGGACGGGAAAGACTCGGCCACCGCGCTGCAGACGATGGAAGCAGCCAGCGACCAGCTCGCATCGCGGCTTCAAGAACCGACCACGACGCCGGTTCCGGCGATGCCGCCCGCGCCGGTCTACGCACCAGAGCACGCGCCGGGCTAGGGAGCCGTCGGCTAGAATCCTGCCCAACTAAACCCAGGGGGTTCCCACCGTCGCAACCTACGTCCCAGAAACAGGGAGCTCGCGGACTCGTGCGCGCCGCAGGTCCAGACGCGAGCGTCTGACGTTTTTTGTCTCGCTCGGCGTCATCGCGGCCGCGCTCGCGACCACCGTGTATGTCGCGCGAACGCGCACGCCGTCGTTTGACTTCAACCTGCAGAGCGCCAAGGCGCCGGCGGCAAAGTCTTTCGACCACTTCGATTTCTCCAACTACTGGCTCGCGACGCACGGACAGCCAGACCTTGCGATCCACGGCCAGGCGGCATACCTGGTCGATGTCGACGCCCGTCAGGTCCTGTGGCAGCGCGACCCCGAGACCTCGCGCGCGCCGGCCAGCCTGACCAAGCTCGTGACCGCGATGGTCGCGCTCGACGACGCCGGCTCGCTCGATCACATGGTCGTGGTCACGGCGCAGGCGACGCAGGTCATCCCAAGCCTGATGGGCGTGACGGCGGGCGAGCAGCTCACCGTGCGCGAGCTGCTCTATGGACTGTTCCTCGATTCCGGGAACGACGCCGCGGAGGCGCTGGCGACCGGAATCGTGCCGCGGGACAGGTTCATCCGGCAGATGAACCAGAAGGCGAAGAGCATCGGGCTGTCGG